>OJUG01000714.1_pt1 | contig 48065 bp, 36 predicted proteins | sample 1599841 | NCBI WGS metagenome assembly OJUG01 (sample SAMN04168659, study PRJEB22393) | human gut metagenome | biome: human gut microbiome; feature: stool | host: Homo sapiens | collected 2014-05-12 | reverse complement strand
ATCCGGTGCTGGTGCGTCCGAGCTACGTGCTGGGCGGCCGCGCCATGCAGATCGTCTCGAACGAGGAGCGCCTGCGCCACTACCTGCAAACCGCCGTGGAGATCGACGTGGACCAGCCGGTGCTGGTCGACCGCTATATCATGGGCAAGGAGCTGGAGGTGGACGCCATCTGCGACGGCAAGGAGGTCTTCATCCCCGGCATCATGGAGCATGTCGAGCATACGGGTATCCACTCGGGCGACTCGATCAGCGTCTATCCGACCTTCAGCGTGAGCCAGAAGGCCAAGGACAAGATCATCGACTATACGGTCAAGCTGGGCCTTCGGATCGGTATCGTCGGCCTGTACAACATCCAGTTCATCGTCGCCGGCGAGGACGACGTCTACGTCATCGAGGTCAACCCGCGCTCGTCGCGCACCGTGCCCTTCCTCTCGAAGTCCACGGGCGTGCCGATGGCCCACATCGCCACGCAGGTGATTCTGGGCAAGTCGCTCCGCGAGCAGGGCATCACGGAGGTCTACGGTCGTGAGAAGGAGCGCTGGTACGTCAAGGCTCCGGCCTTCTCGTTCGCCAAGATCCGCGGCATGGATTCGTATCTCTCGCCTGAAATGAAATCGACGGGCGAGGCCATCGGCTACGACGACAAACTGACGCGCGCGCTCTACAAGGCGTTGCAGGCCACGGGCATGCACGTCTCGAACTACGGAACGATCTTCGTGACGATCGCCGACCACGACAAGGAGCAGGCGCTTCCGCTGGTGAAGCGGTTCTACGACCTGGGCTTCAACATCGAGGCGACGACCGGGACCGCCGAGTTCCTGCGGGCGCACGGCATCCGCACCCGTACGCGCCGCAAGCTCAACGAGGGCAGCAACGAGATCATCGAGGCGCTGCGTCAGGGGCATGTCAGCTACGTGATCAACACCATCGACATCAACCAGCACAACACGCGCCTCGACGGTTACGAAATACGCCGCACGGCCGTCGAGAACAACGTGACGGTCTTCACGGCGCTGGAGACGGTGAAGGTGCTGCTGGATGTGCTGGAGGAGATCACGCTGCGCGTTTCGACTATTGATTCGAAATAAAATTCCGACAAGACGCCGGAGCCGTCAACGGAATGCGGACTAAAAGCGCGAGAAACGGGGCCGGTTTGCTTGCAAACCCGCGAATAGGCGCCCGTTTCCAGCGTTAGGTCGCATGAAGTAGGCGAAGGTGATCGTCGGCCGGTTTTGTGGCACTTTTGCCGGATCAAAAGTGCTGAAAAAATTATGTATAAGAAAGGCATCTATAAGATTCTCACGAACGAGCCCCTGACCGACGCGGTGTGGCGCATGACCCTCGCGGGCGATACGCAGTGGATCTCGGCGCCGGGGCAGTTCGTCAATATTGCGCTGGAGGGCAAGTACTTACGCCGTCCTATCTCGATCTGCGATTACGATAACCGCTCGATTGCGCTGATCTACAAGGTCGTGGGCGGGGGAACGGAGCAGATGAGCCGCATGCTGCCGGGCGAAACGCTCGACCTGCTGACGGGTCTGGGCAACGGATTCTCGACGAAGAACGACGCGCGGAGACCCCTGCTCGTCGGGGGCGGCGTGGGCGTGCCGCCGCTCTACAACCTGGCGAAAAAACTCCTCGCCGAAGGAAAACCCGTGCAGGTGGTGCTGGGCTTCAACACCGCGTCGGAGGTCTTCTACGAGGAGGAGTTCCGCGCGCTGGGCTGCGAGGTCGCCGTCTCGACGGTCGACGGTTCGCGGGGCGTCGGGGGCTTCGTCACGACGGCCATCGCCGAACGGGGGCTGGATTTCGATTACTTTTACGCCTGCGGGCCGCTGCCGATGCTCCATGCGCTCTACAACGCCGTGGAGCAGGACGGCCAGCTGTCGTTCGAAGAGCGCATGGGGTGCGGATTCGGCGCCTGCATGGGCTGTTCGTGCAAAACCAAATACGGCTACAAACGTATCTGCAAGGAGGGGCCGGTCCTTACCAAGGATGAAATCATCTGGTAAGAACAATTCACAATTCATAATTCAAAATTCACAATTATGACAGATACTTCGGTTGAACTCTGCGGCCTCAAATTGGACAATCCGGTCGTGCCGGCCAGCGGAACCTTCGGCTACGGCAACGAGTTCCGTGAGTTCTACGACATCAACATCCTCGGGTCGTTTTCGTTCAAGGGTACGACGCGCGAGGCGCGCTTCGGCAATCCCACGCCGCGCATCGCCGAGTGCGGTGCGGGGATGATCAATGCCGTGGGGTTGCAGAACCCCGGCATCGACGCCGTGATCCGCGAGGAGCTGCCGCGGTTGAAAACCTTCTTCCGAAAACCCGTCATCGCCAATATTTCGGGTTTCTCGGTCGAAGAGTACGCCTATTGCTGCGAGCGCATCGACAGGCAGGAGCAGGTGGGGCTGATCGAGGTCAACGTCTCGTGCCCCAACGTGCGGCACGGCGGCATGTCGTTCGGGACCTGTCCGGACGCCGCCGCCGAGGTGACGCGCGCCGTGAAGGCCGTGACGACGAAGCCCGTCTTCATCAAACTTTCGCCCAACGTGACGGACATCGTCGCGATCGCCCGGGCGTGCGAGGAGGCGGGGGCCGACGGCATCTGCCTGATCAATACGCTGTTGGGCATGCGTATCGACATTGCGCGCCGCCGTCCGGTCATCGCCAACACGATGGGCGGATTCTCGGGCGCCGCGGTCTTCCCCGTTGCGCTGCGGATGGTCTACCAGGTGGCCCGGGCGTGCCGGATTCCCGTGATGGGGTGCGGCGGCGTCACGACGGCCCGCGACGTGATCGAGATGATGATGGCCGGAGCCTCGGCCGTGCAGGTCGGGGCTGCGAACCTCGTGAATCCCTATGCCTCGAAGGAGATCGTCGAGGCGCTGCCCGGCGAAATGGAGCGGCTGGGCATTGAAAAGTTGAGCGACATAATCGGCTGCATCGAGTGATCGCGCGGCACCTTCGGCGTTTCCCTCGTCGGCTCCGACAGCCACATGCGTCGAATATGTTCTGCGAAACTCCGAATTTGCCGCACGCTGACCCGATGTGAAAAATAAATGCTAAATTTGTATATTATGCAACACGATGTAATCATAGCCTGCGACTTCAAGTCGGCGGAAGACACCTTCCGGTTCCTCGACCTCTTTAAGGACGAGGAGCGCAAACCCTTTCTGAAAATCGGCATGGAGCTGTTCTATGCCGAGGGACCCGCCATCGTGCGGGAGATCAAGCGCCGGGGACACCGGATTTTCCTCGATCTGAAACTCCACGACATCCCCAACACCGTGAAAAAGGCGATGGCCGTGCTGTCGCGGTTGGACGTGGACATGTGCAACGTCCATGCGGCCGGGACGATCGAGATGATGCGAGCCGCGCGCGAAGGCCTTACGCGCGAAGACGGCACGCGGCCCCTGCTGATCGCCGTGACGCAGCTCACCTCGACCAGCGAGGAGCGCATGCGCGAGGAACTTCTGATCGACGCCTCGATCAACGACACGATCGTGAAATACGCGCAGAACACCCGGGCCGCAGGGCTGGACGGTGTGGTCTGCTCGCCGCTGGAAGCCGGCATGGTGCACGGGGCGTGCGGCGAGGAGTTTCTGACGGTCACGCCCGGCGTGCGTTTTGCAGATGGCGACGTGGCGGACCAGGTGCGCGTCACCACGCCCGCCCGCGCCCGGGAGATCGGTTCCGACCTGATCGTCGTGGGACGCCCGATCACCGCGGCGGAGGACCCTGTGGCGGCTTACCGCCGGTGCGTCGCCGAGTTCGTCGGATAGACCGTGGTTCTGGTTGCCTTGTGGTCGCGATGCGACAAGCCCCTGCTTGAGGCGGGGGATCGGATTTGTAAACGCCCCCATAGGCGGCGAATACGGCATTCGGCTGCGTGAGATGGAACGATATTACAAAAATTGTTAATTCTATGAAACCGGTAAAACTTTTCTACCTGCGCTCGTGCCCCTTCTGCAAGAAGGCGCTGCGTTACATCGACGAGGCGCGTGCCGCCCATCCGGAGCTGGCCGCCGTCGGGATCGAGCTGATCGAGGAGTCGGAGCAGCCCGCCGTGGCCGACGCGTTCGACTACTATTACGTGCCCACGTTTTACGTCGACGGCGTGAAGGTCCACGAGGGCGGCATTTATCCCGAGGAGGTGGAGAAGATTTTACGTTCGGCGCTGGAATAAATGAGTGTCTTGCTGCGTGTTCTGCCGCTTGTCGCGGCCGTTGCCGGGCTGTTGTTGCCTGCCGGGGCGCAAGTCCCGGTGAAAGGCGGCGAAGTCTCCGATTTCGACTTCGCCATCGGCGTCGTGGAGCGCGCCTATGCGGGCTATCCGGACAAGACGGCGAACCGCGCGGCGGAGTACGGGGCGCTGAAAGAGCGGCTGCGGAGCGGGATCGCTTCGGGGCGCGACACGTATGACGCCGTTGCCGAGTATCTCGGCTGGTTCGACGATTCGCACCTCGGAACGGAGGGCGTGAGGGCTTACCGGCCCAAATCAATCCGCCGACCTTCGGATTACGCGGCACGGATGGAGCGTTATGACCCGCAGTTCACCCATTGTCGGGTGGACGGCGAAACGTATCTGATCCGTTTCCCGTCGTGCGACCTGAATGAAGAACAGACCGCTTGGGTGCGGACTGCCGTGCGGGCTTATCTGGCTTCGGGGTGTGAAAACCTGATCCTCGACATCCGCGGCAACGGCGGCGGGAGCGACAGCGCCTATGAACCGCTGCTCCGGCTGCTCTACGACCACGAAGGGGCGGAGGATGCCATGGAGTACCGCGTTTCGGACCTGGCCGTCGCCCACGTGCGGGAGTTTGCCGGAGATACGGAGCGTGGACGCGGGAAGATCGCACGGATGGAACGCACTCCGGCCGGGGAGTTCCTGACGGACGGACCGAAAACCTACCGGATACACTACGATTCCGTCTCGCCGCGGCCTCGCCGGGCGGGGCTGCTGATTGATGGGAAAGTCGGCTCCTCGGGTGAACAGCTGGTGCTCGAAGTCAGGGCCAGCAGTCGCCGCACGACCGTTTACGGGCAGGATAACACGCTCGGGTGCCTCGATTTCTCGAACTGCGAAATACTTTATTTTCCGCAGGACCCGACCCGGTGGATGATGCTCCCCACGACCCGTTCCTGCCGGGTTCCGGAAGGCCGCGGGATCGACTCCGCGGGCATCGCGCCCGATGTGCGCATTCCGCTGCCGCTGCCTGAAGTCCTGACCGACAACGTCGATACATGGACGTTGTGGGTCGCCGAAGATATGAAAACTGAAAAACGAAAAGAATAAATGGGTTTCCGCCCCGAAGTCTCCCTTTGCCAAAGGGAGATTTAGTGGGAATGTCAATATGAAATCGGCATCGCAAATGCCGTTAACGCAGGTTCGGCGGATTTCATGGTTGACACTCTTCCCATGGGGAGGGGAAAGAATGAAGAATTTTGCCGAACCTGCGTTCAAGTAAGATGGAGAAGAAAATTGCTAAAGACCTGCTGTCGATCGGCGCGGTGTTCCTGCGCCCCGAACAGCCTTTCACCTGGGCGAGCGGCATCAAAAGCCCGATCTACTGCGACAACCGGCTGACCCTGACGGCTCCTGTCGTCCGCGGCCATGTCGAGGCGGGCCTCGCCGAAATCGTCCGCACGAAATTCCCCGAAGCCGAGGTGCTGATGGGAACCTCGACCGCCGGAATCGCCCATGCGGCCATCACGGCCACGATCCTCGACCTGCCGATGGGCTATGTGCGCAGCGGCTCGAAGGACCACGGCCGCGGCAACCGGATCGAGGGCCGGCTCGAAAAGGGCCAGAAGGTCGTCGTGATCGAGGACCTCATCTCGACGGGCGGTTCGTGCATCGAGGTGGTTGAGGCCCTGCGCGAAGCCGGCGCCGAGGTGCTGGGCGTGGCTTCGATCTTCACCTACGGGATGCAGAAGGGGCTTGACCGCATGCGAGAGGCGAACGTCACGAATTACAGCCTTTCGAACCTCGACGCGCTGGTCGAAGTGGCCGCCGAGGAGGGGTATATCAAGCCCGAGGACAAGGCGCGGCTGATCGCCTTCCGAAACAATCCGTCGGACGAGAGCTGGATGCAATAATTCCGATTTTAGCGGGCGATTTTCGTCCTTCCTCGCTCGTCCCGAATGGGCAGTGCCTCATGTACAGCCCATCCGTGCCGATCACCGGGCAGGCTAAAAATCGCTCCCCCTAAAATCAGAATCAGGGTTTGCCGCGATCGCCCGGCGCCTTCCGCCGATCCGTTGCGTGCCGCGAGCGGGAAATACCGACGGCGCAATGAAAGCGGAACAATGCGGATACCCGCGCAGCCAAAGTCTCCGCCGAGGCGGGGATTTAGGGGCGGGTCCGGTTTGCAAACACGGCGGAAGGCCGTGAATCGGGACCGACCGAAAAGAGGGACCGTTGAAGAATTTAAAATCCGAACTTCTATAAATAACTTATGCGACATTTGATTGATCCCACAGACCTCACGGTTGCCGAAACCGAGCAGATCGTAGCTCTGGCCGAGGACATTATCGCCAACCGCGCCAAGTACAGCGAGGCGTGCAGGGGCAAGAAACTGGCCACGCTCTTCTACGAGCCTTCGACCCGCACGCGGTTGAGTTTCACGGCGGCGATGCTCGAACTGGGCGGGCAGGTCATCGGCTTCTCCGACGCCAACTCCTCGTCGGTGTCGAAGGGCGAGACGGTGGCCGACACCGTGCGCGTGATCCGCTGCTTCGCCGACATCATCGCCATGCGTCACTTCAAGGAGGGTGCGCCGTTGGTGGCCTCGCAGTATGCGGGCATCCCGGTCATCAACGCCGGCGACGGCAGCCACGCCCATCCCACGCAGACGCTTACCGACCTCTTGACGATCAAGCGCGAGAAGGGCCGTTTCGACAACATGACGATCGGTTTCTGCGGCGACCTGAAATTCGGCCGCACGGTCCACTCGCTGATCAAGGCGCTGTCGCGCTATTCGAATATCAAGGTGATCCTGATCGCTCCGCAGGAGCTGCGCCTTCCGGACTACATGCTCGCCGAGATGGCCGAGAACTCGCGTCTGGAGTTTCGCGAGGTCGAGACCATGGAGGAGGTGATGCCCGAATTGGACATCCTCTACATGACCCGCGTGCAGAAGGAGCGTTTCCTCGACGAGGAGGAGTTCGACCGCGTGAAGAACAGCTTCGTGCTCAACCCCGAGAAACTGAAGACCGCCAAGGAGGATATGATCATTCTCCACCCGCTGCCGCGCGTCAACGAGATCACGCGCGCCGTGGACAACGATCCCCGCGCGGCTTACTTCCGCCAGGTCGAGAACGGAAAGTTCGTGCGCATGGCGCTGATCTATACGCTGCTGCGCTGGGCCGACGAGAACAGACCTTTCGAACGCACCCCGGTCTTCAGCGAACGGTATGTCGTGAACGAATACGAGTGCCCGAACCGCCGCTGCATCTCCGCCACGGAGGATGTCGACCGGCTGTTCCACCGTCAGGCGGACGGGACCTGCCGCTGTGCCTACTGCGAGGCGAAAGCCCGGTAGCTTGTCTTTTTACTCAATCCGGTAATTTGGAATAAAAAAATGAAGAACCTCATACTGTTGTTTTTTTCGGCTTTGGCCTGGGGCTGTTGCGAAACCCCGAAACACGAAATTTCGCTGCGCCCTTCTGAATACGTCACGACGCTCGTGGGCACACAGTCCGACTACTCGCTTTCGACGGGCAATACCTATCCGGCCGTGGCCCTGCCGTGGGGCATGAACTTCTGGACGCCCCAGACGGGCAAGATGGGCGACGGCTGGGCCTACACCTACGGATCGCACACGATCCGGGGCCTGAAGCAGACGCACCAGCCCTCGCCGTGGATCAACGATTACGGACAGTTTTCCATCATGCCCGTGCGCGGCAAAGACAAGGTTGATGAAAATGCGCGCCAGAGCTGGTTCTCCCACCAGTCGGAGACGGCGAAGCCCTATTATTACTCGGTCTATCTGGCCGACCACGATGTCGTGGCCGAAATGGCTCCGACGGATCGCGCCGCCGTGCTGCGCTTCACCTTTCCCGAGTCGGACGAATCGGGCGTGGTGATCGACGCCTTCGACCGCGGGTCGCAGGTCAAAGTCATGCCCGACAGCCGCACCGTCGTAGGATACACCACGCGCAACAGCGGCGGCGTGCCCGACAATTTCCGCAACTGGTTCGTCATCCGCTTCGACAAGCCGATCGAAAGCAGCAAGCTGTTCGATGGGGAGCGGGAAATCGCCGGTTCGTCGGTCGAAGGCGGCCATGCGCTGGCGGCGGTGTACTTCACCACCCGCCGCGGCGAGCAGGTGACGGCGCGCGTGGCCTCGTCGTTCATCTCCGAAGAGCAGGCTTTGCGCAACCTCGAAACCGAGGTCGGCGATGCCGATTTCGAGACGGTGAAAGCCCGTGCGCAGGAGCGCTGGGACGAGGTGCTGGGGCGGATCGAGGTCTCGGGCGGCACCGAAGAGCAGTACCGGACCTTCTATTCGTGCCTCTACCGCTCGACCCTGTTCCCTCGCAAATTCTACGAGATCGACGCCAAAGGCAATCCGGTGCATTACAGCCCCTACAACGGCGAGGTGCTGCCGGGCTATATGTATACCGACACGGGTTTCTGGGATACGTTCCGGTGTCTGTTCCCGCTGCTGAACCTGGTCTACCCGTCGGTCAACGCCGAGATTCAGGCCGGGTTGGCCAACACCTACCGCGAGAGCGGCTTCCTGCCCGAATGGGCCTCGCCGGGCCACCGCGGCTGCATGGTGGGCAACAATTCGGCTTCCGTAGTCGCAGATGCGATCCTGAAAGGAGTGACGCCCGCAGAGGATGTCGCCACGCTCTACGAGGCGATGCTTGCGGGACGCGACAAGGTGCATCCCACGGTAAGCTCCACCGGTCGCCTCGGACACGAATATTACAACACGCTGGGCTACGTGCCCTATAACGTGGGCATCAACGAAAATGCCGCCCGGACGCTCGAATACGCCTACGACGACTGGTGTATCGCACAGGTGGCGAAAAAACTGGGAAAAACGGACGACGTTGCGATGCTGGAAAAGGCTTCGCAGAACTATAAAAACCTGTTCGATCCCGAAACGCGCCTGATGCGGGGCCGCAACGAGGACGGCACGTTCCAGTCGCCGTTCAGCCCCTACAAGTGGGGCGACGCCTTCACCGAGGGCAACTCGTGGCACTACACCTGGTCGGTGTTCCACGATCCGGAGGGCCTTGCAACCCTAATGGGAGGCAAAACCGAATTCGGAAAAATGCTCGATTCGGTGTTCGTCGTGCCGCCGATCTACGACGACAGCTACTACGGGTTCCGCATCCACGAGATCACCGAGATGCAGGTGGCCAACATGGGCAACTACGCCCACGGCAACCAGCCGGCGCAGCACATGATCTACCTCTACAATTACGTCGGCCAGCCGTGGAAGGCGCAGTGGTGGACGCGCGAGGTGATGGACCGCCTCTATTCGTCGAAGCCCGACGGCTACTGCGGCGACGAGGACAACGGACAGACCTCGGCGTGGTATGTATTCTCGGCTCTGGGATTCTATCCCGTGTGCCCGGGATCGGACGAGTATGCGGTCGGCTCCCCGCTGTTCCGGAAAGCGGCGATCCATCTGGAGAACGGCCAGACCGTGGAGATCGACGCCCCGCAGAACTGCGCTGAAAACCGTTATGTGGGACGGATGACCGTCGACGGCAAGGTCACCGGGAAGACGTTCCTCGAATACGGCGAGTTGCTCGGCGGCGCAAAGATCGCCTTCGGGATGCAGCCGGAGCCAGACAAAGACCGGGGCGCGAAGCCCGGGGATGCGCCCTATTCGATGAGCCGGGAGGATTGTCGATAAATTGTCGATAGAATCTGTCCGGGAATTTTGAAAGTATGTCGAAAAGCGCTATTTTTGTAACGTTGTTTTTACAACTGTTAGGTTAATTCCCATGAATTCAGGCTGCAATATCGACCAACGCGAACGAAAGAAACAGCAGGGCCAGGCCGCTGCCTTCTATTCGCGGGCGTGTCAGCAGCAGATGCGACGTGCAGCGTCCCTGGGGCAGCAGATGCCTGCTCGTGGGGTGCTCGGATAGATACCAGACCGCCATGACATGCGATGTCGTGGCGGTCTGCTTTTTTCACCCGTCCGAAAGACGGGATTCAGGGGCGGAGGCAGGTCGGGGCGTTCCGGCGCCGGTTCTCCGTCCGCTCAAGAGACGGGTTTTAAGTGATATAAAAAAACGAATTCATATGAAAGTAGGCGTGATTATGGGCTCTGTGAGCGACTACGAGGTGATGGCCGAAGCCGTCGCCATGCTCGAAGCGTTCGGTGTCGATTTCGAAAAACGGGTGGTCAGCGCTCACCGCACGCCCGATCTGCTGTGCGAATACGCCAAGATGGCCAGGGAGCGCGGTATCGGCGTGATCATCGCCGGGGCCGGCGGCGCGGCGCATCTGCCGGGCATGGTGGCCTCGATGACTCCGCTGCCCGTGGTGGGCGTTCCCGTGAAGTCGCGCGCCCTGAACGGGCTGGACTCGCTGCTGTCGATCGTGCAGATGCCCGCGGGCGTTCCCGTGGCCACAACGGCCATCAACGGGGCGAAGAACGCCGCGCTGATCGCCGTGTCGATCCTCGCTTTGCAGGATGCCGCTCTGGCGGCGAAACTCGACGCCTTCCGCGCCAAACAGACCGCGGATGTGCTGAAGGCTGAAATATAGTTGGGAAATTTCCAACCGCGTGCGACAAGCTCCTCCCGAGAGAGGGGGTTGGGATGGGGCAGACTGGTAAACGCGGCGGCACGCCGCGAATGACAACGGTCGAAAGTAAAACAACGAATGACGAATAAACAACATAAAGGCGGATTAATGAAGACCATCGGTATCATAGGTGGCGGTCAGCTGGGGCTGATGATCGCCGAGCAGGCGCGGGAACTGGGCGTGCGCACCGTGTGCCTCGACCCGGCGGCCGACGCTCCGGCGTTCAACGTTTGCGACGATCATATCGTTGCGGCCTACGACGATGCCGCGGCGCTCGAGGAACTGTGCCGCCGCAGCGACGCGGTGACCTATGAATTCGAAAACGTACCGGGGGATATTCTGATTCCGCTGTGCGGGAAATACAACATCCCGCAGGGCTACAAACCCCTTTATGATTCGCAGGACCGCCTGCGCGAGAAGTCGAACGCCCGCGACCACGGGCTGCGCACGCCCGGTTTCGAGGCCGTGGACGACGAAGCGTCGCTGCGCGAAGCCGTGCGGCGGCTGGGGCTTCCCGCCGTGCTGAAAACCCGCACGCTGGGCTACGACGGCCACGGGCAGCGGGTGCTGAAGACGGAGGCCGACATCGCCGGGGCGCTGCCCCTGCTTGCGGTTCCCTGCATCCTGGAGGAGTTCGTGCCGTTCGATTCCGAGGCCAGCATCGTGATGGTGGCGGACGGCGAGCGGGTCGTGAGTTTTCCCGTGGGGCGCAATGTCCACCGCGACGGGATTCTGGATTTGTGCATCGTACCTGCCGAAGTCGACTCCGGGGTGCTGGCGCGGATGAAGGCCCAGAGCGAGCGTTTCATGCGCGATTGCGGCTATCGGGGCATCCTGGCCATCGAGTATTTCATCAAGGGCGGTGAAATCTACTTCAACGAGATGGCCCCGCGCCCGCATAACTCGGGTCACTACACCATCGAAGGCGCGACCACGAACCAGTTCCGCGAACTGGTCCGCTATCTGGTCGGGGAGCCTTTGCAGGAGCCGCAGCCGGTGGCTCCCACGGTGATGAAAAACATTCTGGGACAGGATCTCGAAGCCGCGGAGCGAATCGCCGCGGAGAACCTCCCGGGCGTATATGTCCACCTCTACGGCAAGACGGAGAGCCGTCCCAAGCGCAAGATGGGCCACATCACGTTCGTGGGGATGGATGCCGCACGGTTCGAGGCCGAATGGGCCGGACGTTTTGTGAAATAACCGATCGAGCCGTCCCGCAGGCAGGTCCCCTCCGGGGGGCGCTTACGTACACGGCCGAAGGACGTGATAACGGCGTATTGAGCCGCTGAACGATGAATGAAATACAAACAGAGATAAATGAATAATACGACCAATTACCGCATTTTTGTCGAGAAATTACCCCGCTTCCGGGTCGAGGCCGAGAGCCTGCGCCGCGAGCTGAACACCAATCTGAACCTGTCGCTGGGCGAGGTGCGCCTGCTCTGCGTCTACGACCTTTTCGGCTTCAGCGAAGAGCTGCTGGAAAAGAGCCGCTATACGGTTTTCGGCGAGGTGGTGACCGACTCGGTGACCGACACGTTCGACCTCGCGGGGCGCAAGTATATCGCCGTGGAGTATCTGCCCGGGCAGTTCGACCAGCGCGCCGCTTCGGCCGTCGACTGCGTGCGGCTGATTGATCCCGAGGCCCGGGTCGACATCCGCTCGTCGAGGCTGCTCGTTTTCGATGACAAGGCGACCGACGGGGAGCTGGCGAAGATCCGGCATTACTACATCAACGCCGTCGAATCGCGTGAGAAGGACCTCTCGGTGCTCAGCGACATGGAGCAGGCCGAAGTGAAGCCCGTCGGGGTGCTCGAAGGGTTCCGGGAGATGGCGGATTCCGAACTGGAGCCTTACTGCAAGACGATGGGTCTGGCGATGAACGCCGACGACCTGCGCGAGGTGGTGAAATACTTCCGTTCGGAGGGGCGCGATCCCTACGAAACCGAGCTGCGCATCCTCGACACTTACTGGAGCGACCACTGCCGCCACACGACCTTCACGACTGAGTTGGAGGGCATCACCGTCGAGGAGTCCTTCGTCAAGGAGGAGATCGAAGATTCGCTGGCGCTGTACCTGCGTATCCGCCGCGAACTGGGCCGTGAGCACAAGAGCCTCTGCCTGATGGATATGGCGACCATCGGCGCGCGCTACCTCCGGCAGAAAGGCCTGTTGGACGATCTGGAGGTCTCGGAGGAGAACAACGCCTGCTCGGTCTACATCGACGTCGATGTAGACGGGCGGACCGAGAAGTGGCTGTTGCAGTTCAAGAACGAAACCCACAACCATCCGACCGAGATCGAACCTTTCGGCGGGGCTTCGACCTGTCTGGGCGGCGCCATCCGCGACCCGCTGTCGGGCCGCAGCTACGTCTATCAGGCGATGCGCGTAACGGGCGCGGGAAACATTTACCTGCCTGTGTCGGAGACCCTTTCCGGAAAACTGCCGCAGAGCGTCATTTCGAAGAAGGCCGCGGCGGGTTATTCGAGCTACGGCAACCAGATCGGACTGGCTACGACCCATGTCCGCGAGATTTATCACGACGACTATGTCGCCAAACGCCTCGAAGTGGGGGCTGTGGTGGGGGCCGTGAAGGCTGCGAACGTCCGCCGCGAGCGTCCCGCACCGGGCGATAAAATCATCATGTTCGGCGGCCGCACGGGCCGCGACGGCATCGGCGGTGCGACCGGCTCTTCGAAGGAGCACGACGCCAAGTCGCTCGAAACCTGCGGCAGCGAGGTGCAGAAGGGCAACGCCCCCGAGGAGCGCAAGCTCGAGAGGCTGTTCCGCCGTCCGGAGGTGACGCGCCTCGTCAAGAAATCGAACGACTTCGGTGCGGGCGGCGTCAGCGTCGCCATCGGCGAACTGGCCGACGGGCTGGACATCTACCTCGACCGCGTGAAGACCAAGTACAGCGGTCTGAACTCCACGGAACTCGCCATCAGCGAGTCGCAGGAACGCATGTCGGTGGTGGTCGAGGCGAAGGACATGGAGGAGTTCATGGGCTACTGCCGCGAGGAGAACATCGAGGCGGTGCACGTGGCCGACGTGACGGACACGGCGCGCATGCGGATGTTCAACGGGGACAGGAAGGTCGTGGACCTCAAGCGCGAATTCATCGACAGCGCCGGGGCGAAGCATTATGCCGAGGCGCGGATCGGCGCGGTGGAAAACCGCGATCCCTTTGCCCGTGAAGTGGCGGGGGAGACCCTCGCCGAGCGTTTTACGAACAACCTCAAGGATAACAATGTCGTCTCGCAGCGGGGCCTCGTGGAGATGTTCGACGCGACGATCGGCCGCTCGACGGTGCTGATGCCCTTCGGCGGCCGCATGCAGCGCAGCGAGACGCAGGTCTCGGTGCAGAAACTCCCCACGGACGGCTATACCGACACGGCCAGCGTCATGGCCTTCGGCTACAACCCCTACGTGGCTTCGTGGAGTCCCTACCACGGCGCGGCCTATGCCGTCGTGGAAGCTGCGGCGAAGGTCGTGGCCGCGGGTGCGCGTTACGAGAGGATGCGTTACTCCTATCAGGAGTATTTCGAGCGTATGACCCGGAATCCCGAGTCGTGGGGCAAGCCGCTCGGCGCGCTGCTCGGTGCGCTGAAGATGCAGGTCGAACTGGGCCTGCCTTCGATCGGCGGCAAGGACTCGATGTCGGGCACGTTCCAGGACATCAACGTTCCGCCGATGCTGATGGCCTTCGGCATCACGACGGTCGACGCTTCGAAGGTCATTTCCACCGACCTCAAAGGCGCAGGACACCGCATTTACCTCGTCCGCCATACTCCGCTGGAGAACCGGATGCCCGACACGGCGCAACTGAAGGAGAACTTTGCGTTCGTCAGCGGGCGGATCGAGTCCGGGAAAATCCTCTCGGCGTGGTCCGTGGGCTTCGGCGGCGTCGGAGAGGGCCTTGCCAAGATGGCTTTCGGCAACGGCGTCGGCGCGGAGATCACCCTCGACGAGCCGAAATTGTATGAATACGCCTACGGTTCGATCCTCGTCGAGTGCGAGGGCACGTTGGAATATCCGCATGCCGAACTGCTGGGCTTCACCGTCGCCGAGGAGGCGCTGACGGTCAACGGGGTGAAGATGCCGCTCGAAGAGCTTTACAAGGCCAATACGGAGAAATTTGCGGCCGTTTACCCCGACAAGGGCCGGAACTCGGCGGAGGTGATGACCTCCGCACCTGCCCCGAAAACGTTCGTTTATCCCGGCGAGGCGGTCGAGACCCCGGTGGTCTATATTCCGGTGTTCCCCGGCACGAACTGCGACTACGACACCGCCAAGGCGTTCCGCGCGGCGGGGGCCGAGGTCCGGACGAGCGTCTTGTGCAACATCGCCGGCGACGACGTTTTGCGCTCGATCGCCGAAATGAAGGAGCATATCCGCCGGGCGCACATCTTCGTGCTCGCAGGCGGTTTCTCGGCGGGCGACGAACCCGACGGAAGCGCCAAATTCATTGTCAATGTGTTGAACAATAAGGATATTCGCGACGAAATCCACGCTTTGACCGACCGCGGAGGCCTGATCCTGGGCATCTGCAACGGTTTCCAGGCGTTGGTCAAGTCGGGCCTTTTGCCTTACGGACGTCTGGGCATGGTCACCAAGGAGTCGCCGACGCTGTTCCGCAACGACGTCAACCGTCATATTTCGCAGATCGTCGCGACGCGCGTCGCGACGACCGCTTCCCCGTGGCTCCGCGGCTTCCGTCCGGGTGAACTGCATTCGATTGCCGTCAGCCACGGCGAGGGTAAGTTCGTGGTGAGCGAGGAGCTTGCCCGCGAGCTGTTCGCCAACGGGCAGGTGGCCTTCCAGTACGCCGATGCCGCAGGGAACCCCACGGCAGAGGCTCCCTGGAACCCCAACGGATCGTCGTACGCCATCGAGGGCATCATCTCGCAGAACGGGTTGATTCTTGGAAAGATGGGCCACACGGAGCGTTACGAAAACAACCTGTTCAAGAACATCGCCGGCAACAAGCAGCAGTCGTTGTTCGCCAATGCCGTGGCCTATTTCCGCAAAGTGCAATAACCTTAAAAAAACGATAACCGATGAAAACCTCCCTGTTCCGATTTTGCGGCGTGCTGCTTCTTGCGGCGATGCTCGCTCCGGTCTGCGTTCATGCCCGGAAAAACCCGAAGAACCCGAAAAACAACATGCGCCTGCTGTACTGGAACATTCAGAACGGAATGTGGTCCGGGCAGGGCGACAACTACGACAAGTTCGTGGAGTGGGTCAGGGCGTACGATCCGGACGTCTGCGTCTGGTGCGAGGCGCAGTCGATCTACAAGACCGGCACGGCCGACAAGATGGATGTCGCCGACCGTTATCTGGTCGGGAACTGGGGCGAACTGGCCGCCCGTTACGGCCACAAATACTGGTATGTGGGCGGACACCGCGACAATTACCCGCAGGTGATCACGTCGAAATACCCGATCGAGAACGTCGAACGTATCGTCGGCTCGAAACCCGACAGCGTGGTGACGCACGGAGCGGGCTGGGCGCGCATCGAGAAGAACGGCAAGACGGTCAACATCGTAACGCTTCACACCTGGCCGCAGGGGTATGCCTTCGAGGCTAAAGACCGCGATGCGAGCCGTGCCGAGAACGGCGGCGACAAATACCGCCGCATGGAGATGGAATACATCTGCAACCATACGATCCATTCGGTTCCGGGCGCCGAAAAGCAGTTCTGGATGATGATGGGCGACTTCAACGCGCGTTCGTCGCGCGACAACTGGTTCTACAAATATCCGGCGGGCGACACGCGTTTCCTGGTGCACGACTACATTCTCCGGCACACGCCTTATGTGGACGTGATCGCCGGGAAATATCCCGGGGAGTTCAAGACCACGACGGGCGGCAAGTCGCGCATCGACTTCGTTTACTGCACGCCGCCGCTCTACGAGCGCATCACGCATGCCGACGTGGTGACCGACGCCTACACCGAGCCGGTCCGTGACCCGGCCAAACTTTCGAATTTCTGGCACCCCTCGGACCACCGTCCGATCGTGGTGGACTTCAATATGAAATGAGACAACGAATCAAATAATCAAAAAACACCCAAACAACATGAAACAGCTCGAAATGCTCTACGAGGGCAAGGCAAAACAGGTTTTCCGCACGGACGATCCCGATAAGATCATCATCCACTACAAGGATGCCGCTACGGCTTTCAACAACATCAAGAAAGCTACGATCGAGAACAAGGGCGTGCTGAACAACGCCATTTCGACCCTGATCTTCAAGGAGCTGCATAAGGCCGGCGTGAAGACCCACTATATCGAGACGATCAACGACCGCGATCAGGTCTGCCGCCGGGTGACGATCATTCCGCTGGAGGTGATCGTGCGCAACGTCATCGCCGGTTCGATGGCCCAGCGTCTCGGCATCGAGGAGGGCACGCAGCCCTCGAACGTCATTTTCGACATTTGCTACAAGAAGGACGAGCTGGGCGACCCGCTGATCAACGACCATCACGCCGTTGCGCTGGGCGCCGCTACGTACGAGGAGCTGAACGAGATGTACGCCATGACGGCCAAGATCAACGAGGTGCTCAAGGAGCTGTTCCTGAAGATGAACATCAAGTTGGTGGACTTCAAGATCGAGTTCGGCAAGACGTCGGACGGCGAGATCGTGCTGGCCGACGAGGTGTCGCCCGACACCTGCCGTCTGTGGGATGCCACGACCAACGAGAAACTCGACAAGGACCGTTTCCGCCGCGACCTGGGCAAGGTCCGCGAGGCTTACGAGGAGATTCTGGCGCGCCTGCAAAAAATCGTCGGGTAGTATGATGGAAGTGATCCGCGACCGTGAATTGCACGAGGAGTGCGGGGTGTTCGGCATCTACGGAGTGCCGAACGCCGCGTCGCTGACCTATTACGGTCTCCACGCCTTGCAGCACCGCGGGCAGGAGGGGGCCGGCATCGTCTCGGTGGACGAGAGCGGCACGTTCCGCCGCATCAAGGGCGGAGGGCTGGTGACGGAGGTTTTCGACGAGGCGAAACTCGCCACGCTGAAAGGTTCCACGGCCATCGGCCATGTGCGTTACACCACGGCCGGAGGCGGCGGCATGGAGAATGTCCAGCCGTTCCTCTTCCGCCACAACACGGGCGACTTCGCGCTGGCGCATAACGGCAATATCGTCAATTCGGAGTTGCTGCGCCGCCACCTCGAAAACAAGGGCAGCCTGTTTCAGTCGACTTCCGACAGCGAGATCCTGGCCCACCTGATCAAGAAGGAGACGCGCTACCACGACCGGCCGCGCATCTTCTCGATCATCGACGCGCTGAACATGCTCGAAGGCGCTTTCGCCTTCCTGATTATGACGGCCAACCGCATCTACGCCTGCCGTGACAAGTACGGCCTGCGTCCGCTGTCGATCGGCAAGCTGGGCGACGGATGGGTGGTGTCGAGCGAAACGTGCGCGTTCGACGTGCTGGGCGCGGAGTTCGTGCGCGACGTCGAGCCGGGCGAGATCGTGACGATTGATAAACAGGGCATCCGCAGCCGCGACTACTCGATGTACAAGCGTCACGAAATGTGTTCGATGGAGTACATCTACTTCGCACGCCCGGACAGCGACATCGACGGCTGCAACGTCCACGCCTACCGCAAGGAGTCAGGACGCCTGCTCTGGAAGGAGGCTCCCGCCGAGGCGGACATCGTGGTCGGCGTGCCCGATTCGAGCCTCAGCGCCGCGATGGGTTACGCCGAGGCGAGCGGACTGCCGTATGAAATGGGACTTATCAAGAACAAGTATATCGGCCGCACCTTCATCCAGCCCTCGCAGGAGCTGCGCGAGAAGGGCGTGAGGATGAAACTTTCGGCCGTGCGTTCGATTGTCAGGGGCAAGCGCGTGGTGCTGGTCGACGACTCGATCGTGCGCGGCACGACCTCGCGGCGCATCGTCACGATGCTCAAGGAGGCGGGAGCCACCGAAGTGCACGTGCGCATCGCCAGTCCCCCGATGACCGATCCCTGCTTCTACGGCGTGGACACCTCGACACGCGAGGAGCTGATCTCGGCCCGCAAGAACACGGCGGGGGTCTGCGAGGAGATCGGCGCCGATTCGCTGGTGTTCCTCTCGCCCGAGTCGCTGTTGAAGGCGGGCAGCCGCAAGGAACTTTGCATGGCCTGCTTCACGGGGCAGTATCCCACGGCGCTCTACCAGTCGCCCGAGGAGGCCAACAAGGACGTAAAATGTTAGCGGACGCGAAGCGGTCATTGCGAGGAGGACGCAGGTCCGACGCGGCAATCTGAACCGGTGTTGTGACGTTACGGCATTTTTCCCGGATTGCCACGGCATCTGGCGATGCCTCCCAATGACGGGCCCGGAGAATGGGGATAAAAACAGGGAATTTAAATTATTTAAACCATATATTGCTATGGCTCAAAGTTATGAAAAGGCCGGCGTGAATCTCGAAGCCGGATACGAAGTGGTGCGGCGCATCAAAAAGCATGTGGCCTCGACCTCGCGTCTGGGTGTGATGGGCAACATCGGCGCCTTCGGCGGTATGTTCGATCTTTCGGCCCTCAAGGTGAAGGAACCGGTGCTCGTGAGCGGGACCGACGGCGTGGGAACCAAACTCAAGCTGGCCTTCGAGATGGACAAGCACGACACGATCGGCATTGATGCCGTGGCCATGTGCGTCAACGACGTGCTGGCGCAGGGCGCCGAACCGCTGGTGTTCCTCGACTACGTGGCCGTGGGGCGCAATGAACCCCAGAAGATCGAGGCCATCGTCGCGGGTGTCGCCGACGGCTGCCGTCAGGCCGGCTGTGCGCTGGTGGGCGGCGAGACCGCCGAGATGCCGGGCATGTACGCCGAGGGCGAATACGACATCGCCGGATTCACGGTGGGCGTTGTGGAGAAGTCGCAGCTGATCGACGGTTCGAAGGTCAGGGCGGGCGACGTGCTGGTGGGCGTTGCGTCGAGCGGCGTGCACTCCAACGGCTTCAGCCTCGTGCGCAAGATCGTCGCGGACAACTGCCTGAACCTGCGCGAGTCCTATCCCGAACTGTCGAACAAACAGCTCGGCGAGGTGCTGCTCACGCCGACGAAAATCTATGTGAAGCAGGTGCTGGAGGTGGTTCGCAACTGCGACGTGCACGGCATCAGCCACATCACGGGCGGCGGTTTCGACGAAAATATTCCCCGCATCCTCCGCGAGGGGCAGGGGCTTGAGATCGACGAAGGGTCGTGGGAGATTCTGCCCGTGTTCCGCTTCCTCGAAAAGTACGGCAAGGTGGCCCACCGCGAGATGTTCAACATCTTCAACATGGGCATCGGCATGGTCATCGCCCTCGATGCCGCCGAGGCGCAGAAGGCCATCGGCATCCTCACGGAGCAGGGCGAGCGTGCCACGGTCATCGGACGCGTAACCGACACCGAGGGTGTCGTCATCCGATAGAGGGATGCGGCGCCTTGCGGTTTTCGCCAGCGGCAGCGGCACGAACTTCGAAGCCATCGTCACGGCCTGCGAGCGGGGCGTGCTGGATGCCGAAGTCGTGCTGATGGTCTGCGACAAACCCGGTGCGAAGGTGGTCGAAAGGGCTGCCGCTCACGGGGTCGGGGCGTTCGTCTTCGCGCCGAAGCAATATGCCTCGAAAGCGGACTACGAGCGGGAGATCGTCGCGCGGCTGGATGCCGCGGGCGTGGAGCTGGTCTGCCTGGCGGGCTATATGCGCATTGTGGGCGACGTGCTGCTGGGGGCCTACGGCGGGCGGATCATCAACATCCACCCCTCGTTGCTGCCGGCCTTCCGCGGGGCGCATGCCATCGAGCAGGCGCTGGAATACGGCGTCAAGGTCTTCGGCGTGACGATCCATTACGTCGACGCCGAGCTGGACGGCGGACGCATCATCGCCCAGCGGGCCTTTCCCTACGAGGGCGATGACATCGGGGAACTGGAAGCGATGATTCATGCCGTGGAATATCCGTTATACATTGAAACTATTAAAAAACTGATCGAATAATGCGCGCATTAATTAGTGTAAGTGACAAGACCGGTGTCGTGGAGTTTGCCAAAGGGCTGCGGACTCTGGGCTGGGAGGTGATCGCCACGGGCGGTACGATGAAGCTCCTGGCCGACAGCGGCGTGGAGGTAATCAACATCAGCGACGTGACGGGATTCCCCGAGATCTGCGACGGCCGCGTGAAGACCCTGCATCCCAACGTGCACGGCGGACTGCTGGCCCGCCGCGACGATCCGGAGCACCTGAAAGCCCTGAAGGATAATCATATCGAGTTCATCGACATGGTCTGTGTGAACCTTTATCCGTTCCGGGAGACGATTTCGAAACCCGGCGTGAAGATGGAGGACGCCATCGAGAACATCGACATCGGCGGACCTTCGATGCTTCGCTCGGCGGCCAAGAACTGGGCCGACGTGACGGTGGTGTGCGACCCCGCGGACTATGACGCGATTCTGGACGAGATTCGCGCCGGCGGCAATACCGAAAAGGCCACGCGCCTGAAGCTCTCGGCCAAAGCCTATACGCATACCGCCGAGTACGACGCGATGATCGCCGCCTATATGCGCGCGCAGGCGGGTCTGAACGAGAAGCTTTTCCTCGAGTTCGACCTCGTGCAGTCGCTGCGCTACGGCGAAAACCCCCACCAGTCGGCCAAATTCTACCGCGAGGGGAAGGAGGTGCCCTATTCGCTGGCATTCGCCAGACAGCTCAACGGCAAGGAGTTGTCGTACAACAATATCCAGGACGCCAACGCCGCGCTGTGCATCGTGCGCGAGTTCGACAAGCCGTTCTGCGTGGGCCTCAAACACATGAATCCCTGCGGCGCCGCGACGGGCAAGGATGTCGTCGAGGCATGGACGAAGGCCTACGAGGCCGACAAGGTGTCGATCTTTGGCGGCATCGTGGCGACGAACTGCACGGTGACGCGCGAAGCGGCCGAGCTGATGAAGCCGATCTTCCTCGAAATCATCATGGCCCCGAAATTCGACGAGGGGGCGCTCGAAGTGCTCTCGGCGAAGAAGAACCTGCGCCTGCTCGAGGTCAGCATGGACAAGGGCGACGTGGACCCGAAACAGTATGTGAGCGTCAACGGCGGCCTGCTGGTGCAGGACCTCGACGTGGCGACGAAGGCCGTTACGGCCGATATGTGCGTCACGAAGGCGAAGCCCGCTGCGGAGCAGATGGAGGATCTCAATTTCGGCTGGCATATCGTCAAACACGTGAAGTCGAACGCCATCGTGGCGGTGAAGGACGGCCGGACGCTGGGCGTCGGCGCCGGACAGATGAACCGCATCGGCTCGGCGGAGATCGCCCTGAAGCAGGCGCATGCCGCAGGCGTCACCGAGGGTCTCGTGCTGGCGTCGGACGGTTTCTTCCCCTTCGACGACTGTGTGACGCTGGCCGCCGAATACGGCGTGACGGCGATCGTGCAGCCCGGCGGTTCGGTCCGCGACGAGGATTCGATCCGGAAGGCCGACGAGAAGGGTATCGCCATGGTATTCACCGGTGAGAGGCACTTCAAGCATTAGTATCACCGGCGTTACCATTTTTGGGTAGTACAGAAATCCGACCGGATACCGGAGCCGTTGGCAAGGGACGGGCTAAAAGCGCGAGCGGAGGGGACGGTTTGTTTACAAACCCGCGAATAGTCGCCCGGAGCCAGCGTTAGACCGTTCCGGGCAGGCGGAGGTATCGTCGGAGAGTTTTTGTGGCACTTTTTGCGGAAAAAAGTGCCGGAATCTGCGGAGTTTATTCTGCGATAAAAAGGAATTTTGTTTATGAAGGTACTGGTTATCGGCGGCGGAGGCCGCGAACACGCCATTGTCGACGCGCTGTCGCGTTCGCCGCAGGTTGAAAAAATTTACTGCGCACCCGGGAATGCGGGCATCGCCCGGCAGGCCGAGTGCGTGGCCATTCGTGAAACCGAGGTGGAACGCCTGCGTGACTTTGCCGCGGAGCGGGGCATCGGCCTCACGGTCGTGGGTCCCGAAGTGGCGCTGGCGGCGGGTGTCGTCGACTGCTTCAGGGCCGCGGGGCTGCGCATCTTCGGTCCGACGAAGGCTGCGGCGCGCATCGAGTCGTCGAAGGAGTTCGCCAAACGGCTGATGGCTAAATATGCCATCCCGACAGCCGGATTCCGCGCATTCACCGACTATGCCGGGGCGCTGGCCTATGTGCAGGGGCGTCCTCTGCCCGCAGTGCTGAAATACGACGGACTGGCCGCCGGAAAAGGTGTGGTGATCGCCCGGACGATGGCCGAGGCCGAAGCGGCGTTGCGGGATATGTTGCTCGACGATAAGTTCGGCGAGGGCAAGGTGGTCGTCGAGGATTACCTCGAAGGTCCCGAGTTTTCGTTCATGTGCTTCGTTTCGGGACACAAGGTGTGGCCGATGGCGCTGGCGCAGGACCACAAACGGGCCTACGACGGTGACGAGGGTCCCAATACGGGCGGTATGGGCGCCTATTCGCCCCTGCCGTTCGTGACGGCGGAGGACGAACGCTATGCGCTGGAGAAGATCATGCAGCCCGTGGCCGACGCGATGATCGCCGAGGGGTGTCCCTTCGAGGGCGTGCTCTACGGCGGACTGATGAAGACTGCGCGGGGTGTCGAGGTCATCGAGTTCAACGCCCGTTTCGGCGATCCCGAGACCGAGGTGGTGCTGCCGCGCCTGAAGAGCGACATCGTCGACATCTTCTGTGCCGTGGCCGAGGGACGCGATACGCAGTTGGAGTGGCACGATTTCGCCGCGCTGGGCATCGTGCTGGCCTCGAAGGGCTATCCGGGCGACTACGAAAAAGGACACGAGATCAAGGGCCTGGACCGCGTCGAAGGGGCTGTTTATCACATGGGAACCCGGGCCGACGGCGGGCGGATTCTCACCAACGGAGGCCGCGTGCTGTTCGTGGTGGGCAAGGGCAGGGACCTGGCCGAAGCGCGGAGGAATGCGCTGGCCGACGTGGCCCGCATCGACTGCGACAATCTGTTCCACCGCACCGACATCGGCCACCGGGCTTTCGACGATTTGGAAAGATAATACGAGCGATATATGGCAAAAATAATCAGCGGAAAAGAACTTTCAGCGAAACTGAAACTTGAAATGGCGGACGAGGTGAAGACCTTCCCCGCGAAATACGGCCGTGTGCCCCATCTGGTTGTCATCCTCGTGGGCGAGGACCCCGGCAGCGTGAGCTATGTGACGGGCAAGGCCAAGGCTTCGGCCGAGGTGGGCATCCGCAATACCACGATCCGAAAGCCCGAGTCCGTTTCCGAGGCCGAACTGCTGGACATCATCACGGCCCTGAACCTCGATGACGAGGTGGACGGCATTCTGGTCCAGCTGCCCCTTCCGAAACATATCGACGAGGACAAGGTGATCGCCGCCATCGACAAACAGAAGGATGTCGACGGCTTCCATCCCCTGAACGTTGCGGCGCTGTGGCAGAAACAGCCCTGCACGCTCCCCTGCACCCCGAAAGGCATTCTCAAGATGCTGCGGGCCGCAGGCGTGGAGATCGCCGGCAAGCGCGCCGTGGTGATCGGCCGCAGCAATATCGTGGGGCTTCCCGTGTCTAAACTGCTCTTGGACGCGAACGCTACGGTGACGATGGCCCACAGTCGTACGCGCAACCTCGCCGAAGTGACGCGCGGGGCGGAGATTCTGGTGGTGGCCATCGGTCGGCCGAAGTTCGTCACGGCGGAGATGGTGTCGCCGGGCGCCGTGGTGATCGACGTGGGGGTGAACCGCGACCCGGAGACGGGTAAACTGTGCGGCGACGTCGATTTCGCGGCCATCGAACCCAAGGCCTCGGTGATCACGCCCGTGCCGGGCGGCGTCGGGCCTATGACGATCTGCTGCCTGATGGAGAACACGATCGAGTGTTTCCTCCGGCGAGCGGGCCGGTAGCCGGAGGAACGGAGCGAAAACTTCGGTTTTTTTGAGCCTCCGCTGAAAAAAATCAGCCGTTGACTCACGGGTCAACGGCTGATTTCGTTTTACAAGGTTTCTGTTATCAGAGTTTGATCGGTTCGGATATTTTGATATTGTCGAGGAACCAGCGGTTGGCTGTTCCGACTTCCCACTGCGTCTGCGTAATGGTGATCTTCGTATCCTTGTTGACCGTAATGCCCTTCAGGCTGACTTCGGCGCGAACCCATTCGAGCTTGTGACCATCCTCCCATCCCAGTTCGGGTATGTCGATCTGCACTTTGTCGCTGCCGTTCTCGAAGATGACGATCAGATTGACGGGGTCGATCTTGCCGGACCCCTGGCGCATTCCGCACCAGTCGAACGAGAGTGTCACATTGTCCTTTGCTTCGGGAACCCCGTCTATCGGAGGAAGAATGATACCTGCGTGATTGCCGGTCTTGCCGAATTTGAGGTAGTTCTGCTGGAGGTAGATGCGTTTGTTGTCGTTCTTGTCGTAGATAAACTTGTAACCGAGTTTTTCGACAGCGTCGAATGCAGTCACTCCATCGACAGTTATGGAGGTAAGCGCTGTCGCTTTTGCATCGAGGTTATCCGTCTCGACCGTTTGGCCGACACCGCTTGCTACGGACCACGGTTCGAGCCATTCGAAGTTCTCCAGGAAATAGACGATCTCGTTCAGGCCGTTGTCCTCGACATCGGTGGCCATGATGCGCTGTACAGGCTCGGCCAAACCGGCGTAGTAGCCGGTGACGGTTACGATATGGCCGGTCAGGGCGGAAAGGCCCAGACTCGACGGGGCGTCCACGACGCTGACCGAGTACTTGGCATCCTCCGAAACGGTGAGGGTGCTGCCGTTGAAAACGCCCTTGACGGTGACGTAGCCCCGTTTGGAGGAGGTGTAGTCGTCGATCTTTGCGCTGATGTCCTCCGGTTCGGGGTAGTTCACCGCTCCGCCGGACAGAACCGTCACCTCGTCGCAGTCGATTACCGTAGCGAGTTTCTGCGAGTCGGATGACTTGGTGCCCAAGAGCGAAATCTTGTCGCCGACGGCAACCGTCGTGGCGTCCGAGACGAAGATATTGTCCGTGTTTTTGTCGTCGCTGATGACGAAGCCTTTGGTCGTCACGGCCACGACGATCGCCGACGGTACGGAAATGACCGTTTCGTCCGCCAGGGCGGCGAGTTCACCTGCCGTGTACTCCTTCACATCGCGGTATTTGTCTCCGTTCTGCGTGATGAGCACCTGTGCGCGGCTTGCAAGAGTCCGTCCCTTGAAGACGAGGGTGGCCTTGCGGGGATTGTCCTCCGCGCCGTCGCGCATGTTGTCGGTCACCGAAACCGTCACGTCCATGACGCCGGTTCCCGAGTTGGGCGTGACCGTCACCCAGTCGGGGACTTCCGTCACCCAGTCGGCGTCGGCATAGATGGTGATGATCTTTTCCGCCGCTCTTTCCGCTTCGAAATTCAAGGTGTTGGCGCTCGCCAGAACAGCTTCGGAAAGGTGGTCCTCATCCTTGTCGCAGCCCCAGAAGGAACATAGGGCCGCCATGAGGATCGGGGCTGTCATATATTTTACAAATCTCATAATCTTGTTTTTTAGGTTATTTCCGACTTAAAAATCGAGTCCGTCGCTCCATCCCGGATTCTGCGTGAGGTTCGGGTTGAGCGAACGCTCGCCGCTGGGAATCGGGTAGAGGTAATCGCGTTCCTCGTTGAACCCAGGGCGCTGATTCTCTACGGTTTTGTGATAGAAGACATAGCCTTTGTCCCCCTCGGAGAGAATGATGTCCGAACCGAGTTCGTATACCGAAACTCCTTCGCCGGCTTGGGGTTTGGTCTCTCCTGCCTTATAGAGAATCAGATCGGCCGTTTCTTTGCCCGCAAGCTTGTATTCGCCGGGGCCCGGGAAATACATGCCGGAAATGGCCTGGTCGATGCAATAGCCGGCTTTCCAGCGATACAGATCCTGAAGGCGGAAACCCTCCTGGATCAGCTCGACGGTTCGTTCGCGGCGGATTTCCAGAATGACGCCCTTGTTGGCGCCGGTCACGTTGGGATAGCCGTACTCTTTGGACTCAAGATACCAGTCGATATTTTTGTTGGCTTCGTTCATGTCGAGGCCCCGCATTCCCACCCGGCTTCGGATTTCGTTGACGGTGATCGCCAGATCGTTCTGCGTGAGCGTTCCCAGTTCGGCCTTGGCTTCGGCATAGTTGAGCAGCACTTCGGCATAGCGGAAAACCGGCATGTCGCAGGTCGAACGGTCGTTGCGGTCGATCTGTCCTCCCGAGGCCGTCGTGTCCTGAACGAATTTGATGGGTTGGTAGCCGGTGATCGTGACGCCGAGATCGGGTCCCTGCACCCGCTTGGCGCCGATGCGCTTGTAACCCGGGGTGCGGATCGACTGCGCCAGGCGCGGGTCGCGGTCCTTCACCTCCTCGGTGAAAGGCAGCGTCTGCCACCCCTCCTGGTCGGTGAATGCCGTGCCGTCCTTCTTCAGGTACATGTTGATGAATTTGCGGGTGTAGCCCGGGCGGCCCTGTGTCGGCAGCAGCGTGTAGGCCGTCGCATTGTGGTAGACCTGGGCCTCGTAGCTGTTCCGGATGGCGAGGATATACTCTTCGGTGCTGGCATTCTCCTGTGCGAAGAGCATCATGTAGTCCTTGTCCGGAGTTTTGGTGGAGTAGAGCTTGTAGGGACCTTCGTCGATGATCGTTTTGGCGGCCTTGGCGGCTTCCTCCAGATAATAGGTGTAGTCATGTCCTTCGAGGTTGATGCCGTGGTATTTGCGGTAGGTTCCCTCGAAGAGGCAGAACCGCGCTTTCAGCGCCAGCGCCGCCCATTTGTTGACGCGGTAGGTCGATATATCCTCCGTAAGACCGCCGCTGTTGATGGCTTCGTCGATATCCTTGATCATATTGGTCATGATCAGTTCGCGTGAATCGCGCGGTTTGTAGAGCGCTTCGTCGGCCGAGCCGAGCTGCACCTCGTACCAGGGTACGTCGCCGAAGCGTTTCACCTTGTCGAAATAGAAGGCGGCGCGGAAGAATTTGGCCAGGGCCGTATACTCGGTCACAGCCTTCTTGTCTTCGCATTGATCGACATATTCCAGCAGGGTGTTTATGCGGCGCAGGTTGCCCCACGACCAGCCGCCGCCGGTGTTCGGAACGGTGCGCTTGTCGCCTCCGTAGAGAACATCGGAGAGGGTCATCTGAACGAGCAGGTCGTTCTGCTCATCGTAGGGCGTCTTGTCCAGCAGGTTGTCGTAAAAGGGGTTGGAGAAGAGTTCCAGATCGCTTCTCGTCTTGAAATAGTCGAACTGCGTCACCCGATCCAACGGTTCTTTGTCCAGCAGGGAGTCGCAGGCCGATAATCCTGCAATCAGCGTTGCTGCCAGTATGATTAATCGCTTCATGGTATTCGGATTTTGAAATTATTAGAAGGTGATGTCGATGCCGAACATGAACGTCTTGGCCCACGGATAGTAGGCGTTGTTGTTCACGCCGGAACGGTTGATAGCCGCTTCGGGATCGACGTACTTGGAGTTCTTTTTGAGCGGCGACCAGTAGCAGAGGTTCTCGCCCGAGAAATAGATGCGGATCTGGTCGATGCCGGCCTTCTTGGTGAGGGTCGCGGGGATCGTGTAGCCGACGGTCAGGTTTTTCAGGCGCAGGTAGCGGATATTTTGCAGGTAACGGTCGTTGACCTTGCTCAGATAACCTCCCGATGAAGAATAGGCTCTTGCGCGCGGGAAATAGGAGTTGGGATTGTCCTCCGCCCATACCTTGCCGAGGAAATCCGTCGGGAGGTAGGAGAGGTAGGGATAGGAATAGCAGCCCCAGAAAGGCATCATTTCTCCGTGGGGATACCAGTAGTGGTTGCCGGTTCCCTGGAAGAAGACCGAAGCGTCGAAGCCCATCCAGCGGATCGAGGCGTTGATGCCGTAGGAGAGCGTCGGGAGCGAGTTGCCCAGGATCGTCCGGTCGCCCGGCTTGTCGACGGTGTCGTTGCCGACTCCCCAGACGCCGTTGCCGTCGAGGTCGACGAACTTCAGGTCGCCGGCCTGCCAGCCGCCGGTCAGACGGCCCGTGCTGTAACTCAGGTCGACCTCTTTGGCATAGGCCTGCGCCTCTTCGGTGGTCTTGAAGAACCCGTCGGTCTTGAAGCCCCAGATTTCGCCGATCTCCATGCCGACGTAATAATCTCCCTTTGTCAGGTTGGTCAATGACTTGTTCGGGTTGTTGTCGTATTTGGTGATGACGCTCTTGTAGTCGCTGAGGTTGAAACCGACGCTGTATTCGAACGGTTTGCCGGCGAGTTTGAACTGGTCGCGCCAGCTGACGGAGAGCTCATAACCCTTCGTACGCAGTTCGGCGGAGTTCATGCTGGGCGAATCGGCCCCGTATACGCCGGGCAGCGCCATTCCGTCGGTCAGCATGTCCTTCGTGTCGCGGATGTAGACGTCGCCGGTGAAGTTGAGCCGGTTGTTCAGCATGGTGAGATCCAGACCCAGGTCCCACTGCTGGGCGGTTTCCCAGGTCAGGTCGGAGGCTACGGGGGCGCCCAGCGAGGAGTATTTGCCCTTTATGCTGCCGTCGAAGGTGTAGTTGCTGAAATCCTTGTTCGTGATCAGGCGCATGTAGGTGTAGTAGGACGACACGTTCTGGTTGCCCAGGCTGCCGAACGAAGCGCGCAGCTTGAGGTTGTCCACCAGGTCTTTGGCGTTGCCGAAGAACGGCTCCTCGGAGATGCGCCATCCGGCCGATGCCGAGGGGAACAGGCCCCAGCGGTTGCCCGGTGCGAAACGCGACGATCCGTCGTAGCGTCCGCTCACCTCGAAGAGGTAGCGCCCTTTGTAGTCGTAGTTGATACGGGCGAAGAAGCCTGCCAGGGCGTATTCGTTCTGGCCGCCGCCGTAAGCGCCCTCCGTGGGAGAGCCCGTTGCCAGATTCAGGTCGTCGAGGTTTATGGAGGAGAGGTTGATGCCTGCCACCGAGACGTTCTTGCTGGACCACGTTTCGTAGTTGAATCCGGCGGTTGCCGACACGTGGTGCGCCTCGCCGAACGTTTCGTCGTAGTTGGCGTAGACGTTGGCCGAATAGTAGTTGCGCGTCTGAACCACTTCGTCGAGCTGGTTCATGCCGGCGCCCGTGTCGTAGGCGAGCAGCGGCCCGTCGGGGTATTCGCGGTAGTTCATTGCGGAACTGCGGCTCGTATTGCGGTTCTGGTAGAGGCGGTAGGTGAAGTCACCCGTGATGCTCAACGTCTTGAACGGCGTGATGACCAGGCGTGTCGTGTTCGAGAAGTCGTTCGAGCGGTCGACGTTGCGGTGCGTGCCCTCGTTGAGCAGGATGTGGCGTCCGTTGGCGATCTTGTAATCGAGATACGGCGTGCTGTAAAGCCACGATCCGTCGGGGTTCTTCATGGGGAAGTTGGCCAGTGCGTGGCGGGCGCTGTAAGCGATGGTGTTGTCTACGCTGCCGTCTCCCAGAGACTTGTAATTCGACGAGAAGAACGACGTGTTGTTCGAGAGCGTTGCCCACCGGTTGATCCGAAAATCGAGTTTCGCACGCAGGTTGTACTTGTTATACACGTCGGGATGTGCGCGCTGAATACCTTCCTGGCGGTCATAGGCGCCCGAGACGAGGTATTTGATGTCCTTCGTGCCGCCGCTGAGCGAGATGTTGTGCTGCTGCACGGGCCGACGCTGCTGGAAGAGCATGTCCCACCAGTCGTAGTTGCCGTAGTAGACCCACTGTTTGCGGCCGTTGCGGATCTCTTCGACGACCCACGGACGGTCGGGATGCTCGGTCCTGTCGTTCACGCGCGCCAGCAGCTGCTGCATGTCGTGATCGTTGTATTTGACATAGTTCGTTCCGGAGTCGGCCTGCCAGAACTTGTTGACCGTATAGACCGACCAGTAACCGCGGTTCTCGTAGTCGGTCGAGGTCGTGGCCTCCTCCCAGCCGAAACGGCCGCTGTAACGCACCGTCGCCTTGCCGTCCTGGGCCGAGCCGTTCTTGGTGGTGACCAGGATGACGCCGAAGGCTGCGCGGGCGCCGTAGACGGCTGCCGCCGAAGCGTCCTTGATGACCGAGATCGACTCCACGTCGTTGGGGTTGACGCGGTTCAGGTCGCCCACCACGCCGTCGATCAGCACGAGCGGGTCGGCCGAGTTGATCGAGTTGACGCCGCGGATGTTGATCGCCGGCGTGCTGCCGGGTTTACCCGAGGAGGTGGTGATGTTGAGACCCGCTACGGAACCCTGCAACATGCTGCCCAGCGAATGGGTGACGCGGTTTTCGAGCTCCTTGCTCCCTACGGTCGCAACGGCGCCGGTCAGGTTGACTTTTTTCTGCGTACCGTAGCCGATTACGACGGTTGCATCGAGCATGATGGCGTCCTCTTGCAGGTAGATCGTGATGCTGTTCCGGCTTGAGGGAACCGTCACTTTCTGGGGCAGGTAACCCAGGCAGGTGACCTGGAGAACGGCTTCTCCCGACGGAACCTGGATTTTGAAGGTGCCGTTTTCAGAGGTTGTGACGCCTTTGGTCGTACCATCGACCAGAACGGCTACACCCACGAGCGGCTGTTGATTGGCGTCGAGGACTTTTCCCGACACCTCCCTGTTCTGGGCCGAAAGGGCTGTTATTCCCCCTCCCAATACCAGAAGAAGAGATAGAACCAGTGGTCTTAATACTCTCATAAGATCTGTGTTTGTTGGTTAGTAAATGATGATTGTGGTTGGGTATGTAGCGAAAATCACTTGCGTCGGTAGGCATCCGTGGAGAATGCTTTCGGCCGCTGCATGTTTTCGGTCCACTCGTTTCCGAATTCGTCCTTGACGGTGATCACAAGGTCGGTGTCCGCATCGTCCGCCTTCACCTTGAAGAAGTGCGTGAACTTGTCGGTGATGAACGACGGGGTCGACTTGAGTCCCGCGTTGTTGAACCGCTTGACCGAGAGCGCCGCGATATGGAGCGGGTCGTAGGCCCAGACTTCGGTGTAGGGCAGCGTCTTGCGGTTTTCGTCGACGACGCTCAGCGTCCAGTCCGAATTCCAGTTCCAGATGTTGATCAGCACCTCGTTGTCGTTGTTCTGCGGATAGGCGTTGACATATTGCATATAGGCGTTCTTGACCGAAGCGGAGATGTCGGAAGGCATCAGCGGAACGTCGGCCATCGAAAAATGCACGTTGTTCAGGTCGTAGCTGCGGAACTGGTACTCTTCGGGCCATCCGGTCGATTTGTAGAGACATTGGAAATCGGTTCCCGTGACATCCCAGATGCCGTAGCCGCCCGGAGTTCCGTCGGTTCCGATGTGGATTCCGGGCGTGAGGTTGCCGGACCACCACCACGAAGCGCATACCGATCCGGAGTTATACTCCCGGAAGTTATGCCCGTCCACGATCGGGGCGTCGGGCGTCACGTTGAAAAGTTTGTGGGTATGCCCCGTCACGAAACGGACCGTATATCCGTCGAGGATGTCGAAAAGCCGCTGGGTGTTGACCGGATCATGGTCGATCTTGAATCCCGATGTGGTCGGATAGAATACCTGCGCATGCATGGCAACGACGACGGGGGTCGTCTTGTCCACGTGCGACAGGTCTTTCGCCAGCCAGTCCAGCTGCTCGGCGGAGAGGCTCTTGACATAGTTGCGGGAAGTGCTCCCGTCGTAGCTGCTGCAATCAATGTCGTCCATGACGACGTAATGGACCTTGCCGATGTTGAACGAATAGTAGGTCGGGCAGATCTGATCCACATATTTGACCGCCGCATCGTAGTCCGACCTGGTCTGGAAGTCGTTGTCATGGTTGCCCATGGTGTGGAAGATCTGCAGATTCTTGATCTGGCTGTTGACGGTGTTCAGGTACTGGGGGAAATAGTAGCTGTTCGAATACCAGTAGAGGTCCCAGGTCATGTCCCCGAGGGTGAGCGCATACATCTTCTCGCCCTTGTGGCGGGTCATGTAGTCCGTAAGGTCGGAGGTGAACTGGGCGAACTGTCCCAGGTCGCCCGTTCGGTTGGCGAGGTGCATGTCGCCCAGCATGAAGATCTTGTAGGAGTCCTGTCCGTCGACCTTTTCGAGCTTGAAGTCGGCCCGTTCGACGACGTCGGCGCTGTTTTTGAGCGCGCGGTGGAACTGCGGGAGCACCCCGACGGACGGAACTTCGTAGCCGCTCGGGACGGAGATGAAGACATATCCCCACTTTTTGGCCGATTTGAGCTGGTAGATGCCCTTCTCGTTCGTGACGGTCACCTCCGCGCCGTCGGAGACCACGACGTTCTCCACGCCGACGCCGGCCGACGACACGATCCCGTAGACCGTGGTGCCTGCATCCGGTTTGAAATCTATGTCTTCGACGATGTTGATGTAGATTCTTCCGAACGATTTTTTGCGCGCGTCTCTTTTGACGAAGACTTTGTAGTAACCCGTTTCACACCCGTCGGCCAGGCGTACGGTGAAACTGTCGGAAGAGGTGTTGACGATGGGGCAGACGTAGGAGATGCCTGCGTCCGACTCAAGAATGAATGTGTCTGTGGTCAGGGGCGATTTCCCCCCCCCACTTACGGCGAAAGTGCACTCGCCGCCTTCGGTGACGTCTACCGACCCCGGAACCGTGAATTGCACGTCGAAATTATCCGCGGGGGTCTTTTCGTCATCGCTGCCGCCGCAGGCGAAGAGTTGCGAGACGGCGATGAGTGCCAGTAACAGATACTTTAATACGTTTTTCATTTTAAGTTCTTCGATTATAATTTTTTTATTTGTCCGCGTTTTGTAAATCCGGTTGTTTGGACACCTCGAAGGCCCGGAAAGACCCGGTCGGGGACTCCGTCCCGAAGTCTCCGTTTGCGGCCCTGCCGGCCTTCGCATCTTCCATTATATATATGGTAACCATCTGTTTACCGTGTCGCTTCTGTCTGAAAAACTTTTCAAATATAACTTGTTTGTGTTTCGATTGTGTTTCGAATACATTTCAAAATTAAACTTATTTTATTAAAAAACAAAATCGGATGATTTTTTTTACAAATAAAAAATTTTAATTTTTAGTCGTGTTTCGTTTGGTAGATTTGCCATTTCCCTTTCATTTCTTTTTCGTTGCCCTTGATTTGTGGAATGGTTGTGAAGCGAAACTGTCGGGCGTCTGTTTTTCGGCGACGGCAGTTCGGAAAACGGCGTGGCGGAGAAGAGTGGCGGGCGGAACCGGAGGTGTTGTCGGAACCGGTCCCGGCCGCTCGGGGCGGGCTGTCGCCTGCGCTGGGAGCGGCAGTGTGGCGGGCGGATTTCGGCGCAGGCCGAAAAGACGCTCGCGGAGGTGAGTTCCGGAGGCTATGAATGCCAGGAGGCGGTGAGCTGTTCGGGGAGCGGAACCGAGGAGTCGCGCCGCCAGACCATCGCCCGGTCGGCGGCCGCGTCGCCCGTGCCGAAGTCGAAGCGGTCTGCGGAAACGAACCTCGCCGGAACGTCGCCAGCGAACCCGAAGCGTCCGTAAAATTCCCGGAGCCACTCCTTGCCGGGCGTCGGGATGAGGAGCGCCGCATCGTCGCCGCGCTCCGCGATGAGCCGCATCGCTTCGCGCATCAGCTGCGAAGCCAGTCCGCGTCCCCGGAACGCCGGGTCCGTCGCTACGCCATAAATATAGGTCGTGCGGCCCAGCTCCGTCCGGAACGGCAGGAGGTGGAGCATCGCCGCCATGCGGCCTTCGGCCTCGGCCGTCAGCATCCGGCGGCGGGAGTAATAGCGCATGATGAACGAGTCGGCGAATTGTTCGTCGTCGCCGAAGGCCTTCATCCAAAGCTCTTTGCAGGCCACTTCGTCGGGGTGCATGCAGATCGCCGCGAATTTGTGCTGGAGGAACGCCGGGTGGTAGGAGAGTTTGGCCTGCCGCAGTCCGTCCAGCCCGAGGTCCTCCTCACGGTTGATCAGCGTGAAACGTTCGGGGAGGTGCTGTGCGAAGAGTTTGTTGATGATCGTGAAAGCGCCGTCGAACTCCGTGTCGGCCTTCTCTACATGGGTGTCGAAGGTGTGGTCGTTGACCGCCGAGCCGTAGGTGAAGGCCGCGAGGCGGTCGCCGACGTAGATGCAACCGCCGATCAGCCCCAGTTCTTCGAAATGTTCGAAGGCCCGCTGCATGGCCCGCTGCTCGGCGCACAGCTCCGAGGTGTGACCTTCGTGGGCCTTGCGCCATTCACGCTCGAGGGCCATGCACTCCCCGAAGCGGTCGGGCGTCAGCTCTTCGTAGCAGTAGTCGGGATATTCGGCCGTGAAGCGGTTGATGTGGTTGCGCTTGGGCTGATAGCGGCGTCCGGCAAGGTTGCGAAGATCGTCGGCGTTGTAGACGTAATCCTCCAGCGCGCGGTCCGACTCGAACGCGAAATGGCAGGGAACGATCCGGCGGATCGTGTCGCGGCCTTCGTCCGTCAGGCCGATGATCCGCAGCCGCTGTCCGTGGGCGTGGGCGTCTTCGCGCAGGAGGGGGAGGATCGGGCCGAAGTCGCCCTCGCCGACGGGCTGCATGTAACCGATGCGCTCGCCGCCGTCGATCTGGAAGCGGATCACCAGGAATCCGCCGATCTCGGCCCACGCGCTGTGGAACACCGCCTGCCAGCAGTACATGTTGGCGAAGGCGAGGTCGCAGTTGCAGATGCCCGAGGGCATGGTATAACGCTCGATGACCGCCCGGTCTTCGAGGCGCACGGGTTTGAATTCAATCATTTGCCGTATAGCTCTTTTTCTCGATATGGGTGTAATACTGCTGGACCAGCGCCCGGAAATTCTGTGCCAGACTGTCGGCGGCCGGGGTGGCCGGGCATTCCTGCACATTCATGTCCGAATCGTCGAGCACGATTGCGCCTTCGCCGGTCAGCGCGCGGAACCGTCCGTCGTAGCTGACCGACCAGCGGGGCCGTTGCGGTTCGTTCAGCACGTCGCGCCCGAATGCGAAATAAGGCTCCCGGTTGCCAGTGAGTCCCAGCAGGGTGGGCATGATGTCCAGTTGCTGCGTGATCTCGCCGACCTCGCCCCGCAGGGCGCCGTCGGGGGTGTAGATGAAGCCGATGATGTGCATGTTGCCCGGGTAGGAGCGCGTCTCCTCCGCGAATTTCTCCGACGACACGTGGTCGGCCACGAAGACGAAGATCGTGCGGCGGAACCACTCCTCGCCGCCGAAACGCTGGAAGAAGAGGCGGAACGCCCGGTCGTCGTAGGCGACGCCCTTGTGAATCCGGGTGTAGCCCTCGGGCAGCGTCGCGGCGTACTTTTCGGGTACGACGAACGGGTGGTGCGACGAGAGGGTGAACAGCGCGGCGAAGAAGGGTTCGGGCATCGCCGTCAGCTCCTCGCCCGTGAATTGCAGGAACTCTTCGTCCCAGATGCCCCAGTAGCCGTCGAAATCCCCCGTGCCGTGCTTCGCCTCGTAGTCCTCGCGGCTTACGAGCCGCTCGACGCCTGCCGAACGGGCATAGGCCCCGAAGCCCATCGAGCCGCGTTCCGAGCCGCAGAAGAAGGCCGTCGCATAGCCTTTGTCCGCCAGCATGGCGGGCAGCTGGCGGCTCTCACCCAACGATTGGGGCATCAGTACGAACGGCGTGCGGAACGAGGGGATGCTTCCCAGCACCGAGGGCATGGCCTGGATCGAACGCGAGCCGTTGGCGTACATCCGTTTGAATGTCAGCCCGTTGCGCATCAATGAATCGAGGAACGGCGTGAAGCCTTTTTCCGGGAGGTCGGCGTAGAGTTCCGGATGGAGGAACGCGGAGTGCTCGGCCGACATGCTCTCCATGATGAAAATCATCACGTTGCGGCCCGTGAGATCGACCGCCGCGCTGTCGGCGGGCCGGTGCACGGGCGTGAAGCGCTGGGGCAATTCCTCCGGGGTGAAATATTTCCTGTATTTGACGCTTCCCGCGTTGCCGATAGTGCGCAGGATGCAGAACGGGTTGCTTAAAATCAGATTGGCCTTGCCGCTGTCCGCCGTGTAGAGCATGGCGTTGGAAAGGGTGATCGGACGGGTCATGCGGGTCATGCCGCCGCGCATCCCGGCGACGCTCAGCCCCGCCGCGAGGGCGAAGACGGCTGTGCCGCCGGCATAGTAGGCCCAGCCGCGGCTGAAAACGCTCTCCTCGTGCGTCCGGCGGCGGTAACCCCATGCCAGCAACGCCACGAGTCCCGCCCACAGCAGCACGAGATACCAGTTTTCGGCCATGAACTTTCCGGCCAGCTGCAACGAGTTGTCGTTGTCGGCGAAGAAAATTTCGTCGGCCGTGAAACGTTTCTGCGTGTAACGGAAGTAGACCGTGTCGGCGAGATTCGCGGCTGCGATCAGCACGGCGTTGACGATCACGTAATACCAGAACAGCATGCCCCGGTACCAGCGCCGTTCGCGCAGGTGCAGGGGCAGGAGCGACAGCAGGATGAACACGCCGTCGGCATAGACGACCGACGCGGTGTCGAATTTCAGCGACCCGGCCACGAGCTGCCCCAGTTCGCTCCACTCCGGCGGACCGAGCAGGGCGGCGTTGTAGACCCAGAACGCCGCGCGGCAGAGCATCAGCGCCGCGTAGAGCAGTGCGATGCGCCACACGAGCAGCGCCAGCGGCGTATGGAGCAGGCGTTTCATCCTCTATTCGCAGGCTTTCAGCGACATGTCGAGCGACTTGATCTGGTGCGTCAGCGCGCCCACCGAGATGAAGTCGACGCCGCACTCGGCATAGTCGCGCATCGTGTCGAGCGTGATGCCGCCGCTCGATTCGGTCTCGCAGCGTCCGGCGACCTTCTCGACCGCCCGGCGGGTCATTTCGGGGGTGAAGTTGTCGAACATGATGCGGTCGACGCCGCCCGCCGCGAACACCTCGTCGATGTCTTCCAGCGTGCGGACCTCGCACTCGATGGGGATCGTCTTGCCTTTGGCCGCGAGGTATCGGCGCACACCTTCGATCGCGGGGCGGATGCCGCCGGCGAAGTCGATGTGGTTGTCCTTCAGCAGGATCATGTCGAAGAGGCCCATGCGGTGGTTCTCGCCGCCGCCGATCTTCACGGCCATCTTGTCCAGCACGCGCATGCCGGGCGTGGTCTTGCGCGTGTCGAGGACCTTGGTACGAAGTCCCTCCAGCCGCTTGACGTAAACGGCGGTCTGGGTCGCCACGCCGCTCATGCGCTGCATGATGTTCAGCAGGATGCGCTCGGCCTGAAGCAGCGAGCGCAGGCGTCCCGAGACGTAAAAGGCCACGTCGCCGGGCGCGACACGGTCTCCGTCGTGCAGGATCTGTTCGAATTTCATTTCGGGATCGAGGCGTTGCAGTACGAGTTGCGCGATTTCGATCCCGGCGATCGTGCCCTCCTGCTTGCACAGCAGGCGCATGCGTCCGTGTTCGTCGGCCGGGATGCACGAGAGCGACGTGTGGTCGCCGTCGCCGATGTCCTCCCTGATGCAGAGTTCGATCAATTCATCTACGAAAGGTTTGTATTCGGGTTTCATGGTTCGTGGATATTTATTCTTTGATAATCAGTCGCCCTTCGTATATTACCTGAAAAACGCCGGCGCAGGTGAAGCTGACCCGGCAGTCAACGCCGTCGATTGCGCCTGTGAGATTGGTGATTTTATAGCGTTCGACGGGCCGGTAGCTCGATCCTCCGCCTTCATTGTTCTCTTTGAGGGCGGAGGGAATGATCTCCTCCCTGACGAAGTTGAGCGACTTGTCGCCCTTCGGGGTGTAGGTGACCGTTTGGAGCCGCATTTCCACGCCCGGCATGTTGGCCGCGAAGCGCGTTTTGTGCATGTAGAGGGAGAAACTCTCCGGACCGCCTGCGAATTCGAACCAGGCTTCCGGGTCCATAAACGTTTCGCCTTTGGCGTCGGTCACGGTCGAGGTGCCGTAAAAATGCAGGTTGGCACCTTGCAGGTATCCGTTTTCGATGCCGTCATTGGTTGTGGCGTAACGGACTTTGGGTTCGCCGTCGTCGTCGTTGCAGGCAGCGAAAGCTGCGGCGGCGAAGAGGAGGAAGAGGATTTTTTTCATGTGTCGGTATTTGTTAGATGTTTATATTCAGGGTGATGCCAAACGTCCGGGGGCGTCCGCGCTGGACGAACTCGTTGCCGATCGACTTGAAATAGAAGACGTCGTAACGCGCTCCCCCGAGGTTGCGGCCCCAGATGTCGAGCGAATAGTGCTTGTGCTCGAACCGCACGGAGGCGTCTGCTAACGCATAAAAGGGCTGCGAAAGTGTGTTCTCCTCGTTCCACCAGATGCGCCCCGCGCAGCGGACTCCCGCTTGCAGGACCACGTCGCCGAGCCACTTGACGCCCGTGGGCAGGGTCCATGCCGCCTGGGCCGAGAGGGTGTGCTGCGGGGCGTAGGGGATGCGGTTGTCCTTGAAATCCTCGATGCCGTTGTCGTAACGCACGAAACGGGCGTCTGTGTATCCGTAGGCCGTGTTGATCTCCAGCGACCGCCACGGCGCGAATTGCAGGGCCGCTTCGGCTCCGACGCTGCGCGTGCGGCCCGCGTTGGTCATCATCCGGCCCGTGCTCTGTCCCTCCGGGAAGATCGTGAGCTGTTGGTCGCGGACATCAATGTAAAATACCGCGAAATCGCCCCGCACGGCGCCGTCCATGCACGAGAAGTGGCCGCCCAGTTCGTAGTTCCAGCTGTATTCCGGCTCGTAGGACATCAGGTCCGCTTCGTCGTACTGCGAACCGGCCATCCGCCATTTGAGCTTTTCGCTCAAGATGTCGGAGAACATCTGCGTGTTGAATCCCCCGGCCTTGTAGCCCTTGGCTACCGAAATATAGAGGTTGCGCACTTCGTCGAAAGCGTAGAGCAGCGAGACCTTCGGCAGCACTTCGCAGTAGGTGTGGGCGATGCGGTTCCCCTCGTCGATCGAGATGCGTTTCGGCGCGGGCGCGCCGCCCTCCTTGCTGACGAAATAATCCATGTCGGTCCGGCTGTGGTAGGCCAGCGACGTGTGTTCCACGTCGAAACGGATGCCGGCCGTGAGCCGCCAGCGGCCCAGCCGCAGGTTCGACTCGTGGTAAACGGCGCCTCCGTACACGGGCATACGGAAATCGGAGTAGAGCGGCAGTTCATCCGCGGAGATCGAGTATTCCTCGTTCCAGATCGCGCCCAGATGCTCGTTGGCGTTCTTGACGATCAGCTCCTCGATGCCCGTGCGTTTGAAGTGCACCGGGGCTTCCATCACGCCGTGGCGGTAGAAACCGAAGGCGCCCAGCAGCCAGCCGTAGCGCCGTCCGTCGTGCGAACGGAAAACGATGTCCTCGGTCAGGGCGTGTTCGCGCCGGGCCTGCCGGAGCGTGAACCAGGGTTCGGGCGTGAAGTCCTGGTCGAGCGTCATCTCGTCGTCGGAGTACTGGTACGAGGTGATCGACGAGACGGAATATTTCGCGGCGTCGTAGCGCACCGTGAGTCCGTCGCTGACCGTTGTGCGGCGGTAGGACGACGGGTCGTTATAGCTGATCTGGCCGTTGCGGATGACGGTCTTGCCGTCGCGCACGATGTCCTCGCCGGCGTAGGCGTAGGGATAACCTCCCTGGTCGAGCGCCGAGAACGAGAAGGTGTTGTCGATGCGCACTCCCCGGTTGTTGCGCCACTGCGTTTTCCAGCGTCCTCCGCCCAGACGCTCCCAGTCGCATTTCTCGCCCGTGCAGTCGTTGTCGAAGAAGCCGCCCGTGTGGGTGAAATAGCCCGTCACGGCCATTCCGAGGTCGGGCGAGAGCTTGTAGTAGGACGATGCCCGGAAGCGGTAGGAATCCCCGCTGCCGTATTCGGCCGTCAGCCGCACGCCCTCGTAGGTGAGCGGCGAGAGCGTGTAGACGTTCACCACGCCGCCCATCGTGTTGCGGCCGTAGAGCGTCGACTGGGGCCCGCGCAGGACCTCGATGCGTTCGGCGTCGGCCAGCTCCGTGTCGAAGTTGTCCTTGTTGAGCACCGGGACGTTGTCGATATTCAGCCCGATGACCGGCTGGTCGATGCGCGCGCCGAGGCCCCGCACGTAGATCGACGAGGTCATGCGCGAACCGTAGTCCGGAGCGTGGAAGTTGGGAACCGTTTGCGAGAGGTTTTTCACCGCCCCGATGCGGCCCCGTTCGATGGCGCGGCCGCCGACGATCGACGCCGCGACGGGCTGCGAACGCAGCACGAGGCCCTGTTTGATGGCCGTCACCTGCACCTTGTCCACCACGATCACCGTGTCGGCCGTCTCCGTGTCCGGCGCCGGGCCGTCGCCGCCCGCGGTGCGGGCCGCGGCCGCGGAGGCCAGCAGCAACAGGGGTATGACGAGCGATTTGCGGTGCATGTATCGGTTGCGGTTATCGGGAGTACAAAGTAACGGTTTTATTTCGGTCGGTGCAATCCTAATTTATGAGGAGGCGCGTCACATCCCGTCGGGATCGACGTAGCCCGCCGCCAGGGCGTAGACCACCAGCCCGGCGGCGGTGCGGATGCCGAGCTTCTCCATGATGTTGCGACGGTGGGAGATCACGGTCGTCAGGCCGATTCCCAGCCGGTCGGCGACCTGCTTGTTGATCAGTCCGCCGGCGATGAGCGTCAGCACTTCGGCCTCGCGCTCCGTGAGCGGCTGCGCGGCCTGCGGCTGGACGGGCAGGGCGTGTTCCGGTCGGCGGACGCTGTGTTGCAGTCGCATGAGCGAGCGCACGAAACGCTCCTCGTCGGTCTGCACGTCGATGCAGTGCACCCCGGCGGGCGTCTGTCCGTTGGCGAGGAGGATGGTTCTGTGGCTGCGGGCGCGGAAGAAGGCGTTGTGCGCCGCGAAGAGCTGCGCCGTGACGAAATAATGGATGAACCGCTCCGGATCGGCCTCCGCAAATTCCTGAAAGTTGCCGAACAGTTCCACGTCGGCGGCCGGGACTGCTTTTTCGAGGATGGAGCGCAGCCCCACGCCTACGAGAACGTTGGCGGTCAGGATGGCTATGACGGGGCGCTGCTGCATCATTCGTGGTGGTAGGGTTCGTTGTTGAGGATGGTGAAGGCCCGGTAGATCTGTTCGGCGAAGATGGCCCGCACGATCTGGTGGGAGAAGGTCATGCGCGAGAGCGACAGCCTGCCGTCGGCGCGTGCGTAAACTTCGTCCGAGAAGCCGTAGGGACCGCCGATGACCAGTACCAGGCGTTTCACGCCGCTGTTCAGCCGCTTTTGCAGCCACAGCGCGAACTCCACCGAACGGTATTCTTCGCCGCGCTCGTCGAGCAGCGTCACGTAGTCGCCGTCGGCAAGCTGGCGCAGGATGGCCTCGCCTTCGGCCGTGCGCTGCTGTCGGACGGTCATGCTTTTGGTGTTGCGCACGTCGGGCAGCGCGGTGACGGCGAACCGGCAATAATGATTCACGCGCCGGGCATACAGTTCCACCAGCGCGGCGATCTCTTTCGAGTCGGTCTTTCCTATGACGATCAGCTCTATGGTCATTGCGTTCCGCCTGTGCGTCGGTCGGGCACAATACGGCGCAAAGATAGCCTTTTTATTCGGTTCGGGCAAATCGTTTTTCCCGTCCGGAAACGGCGATGCCGCGCTTCGGGGCGCGGCATCGGGGCTTCGGGGCCGGGGGCGCTATCCGAACAGTTCGTTCAGCACACGGGCAAGACGGTATCCGGCATTGCGGATCTGGCGCTCGATCAGCGGCAAGGCCTCGTTCAGGAAATCCTGTCCCAGCCGCTGCCCGGGCTTCGCCCATTCGAACTGCGCCTCGCACACGACGGCGTTGTCGTGGAGCCAGTCGCGCGGCGTTCCGGCGGCTACGGCCTGCCTTTCGGCTTTCGGAAGGCGGTCCAGCTCATCGGCCCACTCGCTGACCGACCAGATGCGCGTGGTGGTGATGATCTCGTTGTCCCAGACGCTGTGGATGGGGAATTTGTGCGGCTTGTGGTACTTGTCCTCGAACAGCACGTCGTATTTCATGTCGTGCGTCGTATACTTGATGTGCGCCGGGCAGTGCATGTCGCCCACCAGATGGATGATGTACTTGAGGTTGACCTCCACGGCCGAATCGGTGAGACTGCGGTAGTTCTTCAGGTTCTCGATGGCCTGCTCCAGTCCGTAGATGGCGTTGCCGTTCTTCGCGAGCATCGAATCCTCGTAACGCAGTTCGGCGTTCACGGGCGCGGTGTGCCAGTTGTTGGTGAACTTGTACTCGGGGGTGTGGCGGTATTCGTCCATCCACTTGGCGAAGTAGACGATCGAGTGGCCCCCGAGGTACTTCTCGATGCGCTTTTTGGCTTTTTTCGTCAGATTGCGTTCGGCGATCTTGGCGATCGTCTCGTGGCCTTCGCGTCCCCATCCGAAGACGCTCCCCGTGTTGAGCAGGCCGGCGAAGAGCAGCAGTAACAGCAGTTTTTTCATTGGGTTGTCGTATTTACAGGTCCGAATTCCACTCGCCGTCGGTGTCGGAATAGATCACCGGACGGGACTTTTCGACCGATTTGAGCCACTGGTAGGCCTTGTACATATTGTAACCGTTGCCCGAAGGACCGCCCAGGGAGTAGGCGATGACGCAGGTGAAATTGCGCGAACGGTAGTACATCGCCTTCACGCGTTCGAGGTAGTCGCCGACAAACCGAGGGTCGTTCGACGGCGTGCCCCCGACGGTGCGGTCGCCGCTCCGCTCCGGGGCGTTGATGTTGGCCCGGTCGATGACGTAAAGGCCCAGAGAGTCGCACAACTCGTAGAACCATGCGGGCTGCGGATAGTCCGGGCAGATGGTGTTCTTTCCCTTGGCCTTCAGGGTTTTCAGCTCCGCGAGCGTCGTCTTGCGGTCGGCGGCGGCGTTGTATCCGGCCTTGACGGGTTTTAGCTCCTTGCCCAGCCGCATGATGCGTCCGTCGACGAGTTCGGTCTTGCCGAAGCCGATCTTCAGGGGCATATATTCCTTGTAGACTCCGTTGCGGCGCGTGAAAAGCATCACCTTGTAGAGGGGCGGCGTTTTGCTTCCGGCCTCCCATTTGTTCTTGTAGGTGTGGTAGATGAACGGCGAGAAGCGCACCGTGTCGGTCGAGCGGCCCGGGATGGTGATTTCGGTCATGTTGAATTCGAGCAGCTTGCCCTGCGGCGAGTAGATGTCGTAGCCGACGGTGACGGGTTCCTCGTAGTTGTATGCGTTCTGCGTCACGATTTTAAGGTCGAGCATTCCGAAATCGCGCCCCAGCGAGTCGGGCACCAGTCCGATTTCGAAATCGGCGATCGAGCGTTTGTTCTGGTAATAGAGGTAGCTGTTTTCGAAGGACTTGCGGACGACGGGGGCCGCGGCGTCGAGCTGCCGGGCGGGATTGTCGTTGCGCATCAGCAGTTTGAAGTCGTTGGCGCCCTCGCGGATGAAGGGGGTCAGGTCGAACTCCGCGGGCGTCAGCGGGTCGCTGACCTCGGCCACCTGGCGGTCGTTGAGCCAGAGCGAGTAGGCCGAACCGGGATTTTCCACGTGCAGGTAGACCATGCCGTCGGTCCAGGCGAACGGAATCTCGATCTCCTGTTCGAGAACGGCATGGAGAGGACCTTCGGTCGCAATCGTCACCTCGGGTTCGAAAGCCTTCCAGTAGCCTCCGGCTTCGCGGTTGCGGGCCTCGGCGTCGTGGCGCGCGTCGTAGGGGACGACCTCCGTACGGTAGACGCGGCCTCCTCCGGGCGTCATCGGGACCGGATTCCTCTCCTCCATGATCTGGGCCGTCGCAGAGAGCGCGCAGGCTGCCAGCGCAGCCGTCAATATTGTTCGTTTCATTGTTTACGGGGGTGTATAATCACGACAAAGGTACAAAAAAGTTGAATGGGTTCAAAACGGAATTGCATGCGGCCCGGTGAAACATTCCGACGCATGGAAGTGTCGTTACGGCACCAAAGGTACTTTTTTTTTGACAAATCGCAAATAATCGTTAACTTTGTCAATTCGGAAAAAACGACTGGAAACACAGACAAAATCGAGATATGAAAACGCAGAGAATCGTAGAAATCCTGAAATCGGACGCTGTCGATACCGACGTCGTCGTAAAAGGCTGGGTGCGCACCAAGCGCGGTAACAAGAACGTGGCGTTCATCGCCCTGAACGACGGGTCGTGCGTAGGTAATATACAGGTGGTGGTCGATCTGGCCAAAATCTCCGAGGAGCAGCTCAAGCCCGTGACCACGGGCGCCTGTCTCCGCGTCGACGGCCGTCTGGTGGCTTCGCCGGGCGCGGGGCAGGGCGTCGAGGTGCAGGCCGAAAAAATCGAGGTTTACGGTACGGCCGACCCCGAGAGCTATCCCCTGCAGAAGAAGGGGCATTCGCTGGAGTTTCTGCGCGAAATCGCCTACCTGCGTCCGCGCACCAACACGTTCGGTGCGGTGCTCCGCATCCGTCACGCCATGGCTTACGCCATCCACGAATATTTCAACAAACACGGATTCTACTATTTCCACACCCCGATCATCACGGCTTCGGACTGCGAAGGCGCCGGCGCGATGTTCCAGGTGACGACGCTCGATATGAACAACCTGCCCCGGACCGGGGAGGGGGCGGTCGACTACGCACAGGACTTCTTCGGCAAGGCGTGCAACCTCACGGTGTCGGGCCAGCTCGAAGGCGAGCTGGGCGCACTCTCGCTGGGCCGCATCTACACCTTCGGCCCCACGTTCCGTGCCGAAAACTCGAACACCCCGCGCCATGCGTCGGAGTTCTGGATGATCGAGCCGGAAGCGGCCTTCTTCGAACTGGAGGACAACATGGAACTGGCCGAGGATTTCCTCAAATACCTGATCCGTTATGCTCTCGACAACTGTAAGGACGATCTGGAATTCCTGACCAAAATGTTCGATGCGGAATTGATCGACCGGCTGAAATTCGTCGTCGAAAACGATTTCGTCCGTCTCGATTACACCGAAGGCATCAAGATACTGATGGAAAGCGGTGCAAAATTCGAATACCCGGTCAGCTGGGGCCTCGACCTGCAAAGCGAACACGAACGCTACCTGGTCGAAAAACATTTCAAAAAACCGGTTATCCTGATCAACTACCCCAAGGAGATCAAGGCTTTCTACATGAAACAGAACGCCGACGGCAAAACCGTACGGGCCATGGATGTCCTCTTCCCGAAAATCGGCGAAATCATCGGCGGTTCCCAACGTGAGGAAGATTACAATAAACTGCGTACAAGGGTAGCCGAATTGGGCATTCCCGAAAAAGATATCTGGTGGTACCTCGATACGCGGCGCTGGGGCAGCGCACCGCACAGCGGCTTCGGGCTGGGCTTCGAACGGCTGCTGCTGTTCGTAACCGGCATGGGCAACATCCGGGACGTGATCCCCTTCCCGAGAACCCCGAAAAACGCTGATTTCTAACGAGTGGCACAATTATTGAAAGCCCACCTTGAAGGTGGGCTTTTTTTATACCGAGGATTTACTATCTTTGTTGTAATAGCTCTAAACTATCTAATCATCCTATCAAAAACTAAACTATGACAGCCATATCCCAACGACAGGTGCAAAAGATGCTGCAAAAACTCTCCCCGCAGCAAATCCAAATGATAAAACTACTCGAACTGCCGGCCCTTCAACTCGAACAGCGCATCAAACAGGAGATCGAAGAGAACCCTGTACTCGAAGAAGAGGAATCGGCAGACGAAGAACAGGAAGCCAAAGAGGTGTCTGTCGAGGAATATTTTGCCGAAGACGACACGCCCAGCTACAAATACCGGATCAACAACTATTCGAAAGACGATGAGAAACGACCGGTCTATATCTCCGAAGGCGTTTCGTTTCACGAAAGCCTCATCCAGCAACTCGGATTCAAGAACCTCGGCGAACACGACCAGACCCTGGCCAAATACCTGATCAGGAGTATCGACGAAGACGGTTACCTGCGCCGCGACCTGAATTCCATCGCCGACGACATCGCGTTCAGCCTCGGCATCGAAACCGACGAACAGGAGTTGGAAAAGCTCCTGAAGGTCATCCACGAACTGGAACCTGCGGGGGTGGGCGCCCGCAACCTGCAGGAGTGCCTGCTGCTCCAGTTGGGCTCGATCCCCGATCATACCCCGGAACAGCAGATGGCGATGAAGATCCTGACCAACTATTTCGACGAATTTACCAAGAAGCATTACGAAAAACTGATGTCGCGCCTCGGTGTCGACGAGGATCAGTTCCGGAATGCAATCGAAGAGATCATCCGCCTTTCGCCCAAACCGGGCAACCTGTACAGCGGGGGACGCAACGAGATGCAGCCCTATATCACGCCCGACTTCATTCTCGACTACCAGAACGGCATGTTCGAACTGAGCCTGAACGGAGCGAACGTACCCGACCTGAAGGTGAACCGCCGCTATGTGGAGATGATCCGCGGCATGGTGACCCGGGACGGCAAGCCGACCAACGATTCGGACAAGGAGGCGATCCAGTTCGTCAAAAACAAGATCGACTCGGCCAAATGGTTCATCTCGGCGATCAAACAACGGCACGACACGCTAATGCGTACGATGCAGGCGATCCTGGACTACCAGCGCGACTACTTCATCGAAGGCGACCAGTCGAAACTGCGTCCGATGATCCTTAAGGACATCGCCGACCGCACGGGCCTCGACGTCTCGACCATTTCGCGCGTGGTGAACAGCAAATACGTCCAGACGCAGTTCGGCATCCTTCCGCTCAAACAGCTCTTCTCCGAAGCGATGCAGACCGACAGCGGCGAAGAGGTCTCCTCATACGAAATCAAAAACATCCTGACCGAATGCATCGACCAGGAGGACAAACGCAAACCGCTGACCGACGAGGTACTGATGGATATCCTCAACGGCAAAGGCTACCGCATCGCGCGCCGCACCGTAGCGAAATACCGCGAGATGCTCGGTATTCCGGTAGCCCGGCTGCGCAAACAGATTTAACCGTTTCTCCCCGATGGAACACGCACAAACCCTATCGACACCCACCCAATCCCTGACCCGGCTGAGTCAGGCGATCTCGTTGCTGCTGCACCCGTTGACCATTCCGCTCTGGGCCGGCATCCTGATGCTGTTCGGCAATACGCTGATGGCAACGATGCCGCTCAGCATCAAATGGTTTTTCCTGGCCGTACTCGCCCTCAATACGCTGGTCGCACCGGCTCTCTGCATCGGATTGCTGAGAGCCTTCCGGCTTATTCCGGACCTGCGGCTGTCCGAACCGCGGCAGCGGCTGATTCCGATCCTGATCGTGCTGTTGAGTTACGTGAGCTGCCTGATGATGCTCTCGGACGTGATGATGGCTTTTCTGATCCGCAGGTTCCTTTTCGCAGCGATGGGCTGTGTGGTACTGACGCTGATCGTAACGCCTTTCTGGAAAATCAGCCTAGATCGGAAGAGCGTCGTGTAGGGAAAGAGTGTAGATCTCGGTGGTCGC
>OJUG01000703.1_pt1 | contig 48565 bp, 41 predicted proteins | sample 1599841 | NCBI WGS metagenome assembly OJUG01 (sample SAMN04168659, study PRJEB22393) | human gut metagenome | biome: human gut microbiome; feature: stool | host: Homo sapiens | collected 2014-05-12 | reverse complement strand
GTCGAACCTCTTCCCGCAATTTTCTTAATTCCTCAAGCACTTGCACGGGCACGTTTGCCGTTTCTTCCCTTTTACTTGTCTCTTTTTTTGCCATGTTTTTATTATTAAAGTTACCCGTTCCCTTTTCCCCTTGCACACAACTCCCCCAAAACGACACGCCGGAACAGCTAACGCCTCGCCTTTTGTTAGTTTATAAAGTTCGAAAGTTTATAAGGTTTATAAAGTAATCCTTCAACCGGAAATCACCTAATCCCTGAGTTTTTAAATCCAAAATTACAAGGCCCCGTGCGGCTGGAATCTAAAATCACTAAATTCTTACGTGTTGGCTCATCGAATAAGCCTTCCCCTCTTTCCTGCCGAAAAAACAATACAAATGCGCTGCCGTCCCCCGTTTACGCTGCAACTGGAATGTTGCCATCCCATCCCGCCTCGTCGCCTCAATCCCCTCAACAAGCAAGGGGGAGAACGAACGATTCGCGTACAACACGACCACCATCAGTCGATCATCGCCCCTGGCAGACGGCAAACCCGAAAATGCTTCCCAGGTTAACGTCACCCGGTCGTCCTCATCCACCGAAGCCGTCAGGCAGTTCACTTTTTGCAACAATCCCACCGTCATTTGCAGCCGGGAAAAATCCCCGATCTTCCCGTTAGGTTTAAAAACCATCATGTTCACCTTCATGAAATAATTGAAAGCATTTCCCCCGGCTCCCGCCGCCACTCGCCAAACCTCCTTCAAATGTGTTTCTGCCAGATGTTGATAAAAACGGGTCGCCACCCGCAATCGAGAACGATTCGCTTGTTGCGTGGGAGTGTTTGCATCCGAATAGCCTGCAGAAATCCCTCTCACCCGAGTCTCCATGCCCACCTTGTAAAAAATCGTGTTCCCCACCTTTCCCTGAACATCTTGTTTCGTTGTTGCCATAATTGTTTCATTTATTAATTTTTACCATAACCTACCAAGCAAAAAAGGTAATAAAGTATCGTTCACGTTTTATTTCCACTTCACTTTCGGAACGAAGACACCCGTGAGCGGCTTTGTACCGGCTTTGAACCGACTTTAAAGCGTCTTTGATCCCTTTCTTCCCTAAAACCTCCCTGGAATTTTCCTGTTAATCCTCCACTCCTTGAATTCAATTTGTCGTCTTTTCATCATGCCTTGTTTTTAATTAACGACACGAAGATACACCCGTGATACCCACCGGCAAACTTTAATTTCCGTACATGCGAGTTTTCCTTCCGGATTCACCCGATTCCTTTCCGAACGTTTTCACACCGTCGGACTTCCCGCCGATAAACTCGGTCGTAAGACTGGTTTATACTAAATAAAAATCACTCCTCGTCCCCTCTCTCCTCAACATCTACCCTCACTTCTTCCAAAAAATCAAACAAGGCATACAACTCCCTCCGGTAAGGAGCACTGATCATGAATAACTCTTTTCCGATCCGGGCCGAATTACCACAAAAAGCACAGATACAATTCAGGTTCAAGATATAACGCCGATGTACTCTCATGAACTGGTCATGTGGAAACTTCTGTTCCACCACCAATAGCGGAAGTGCTATCGTGATTTTTGATCCCCCTTTAAAATGTATATCACTATAACTCCTCGACGCCTCTACGTAAAGAATGTCCGCATAAAGATATTTCACGCGAGAACTGTTTTGTTTTATAAATATCCCGTCACAAACGTGAAAAACGGGATATGTTGGTGTCGTTACACCTGGTTTTTCTGTTTTCATAGATTAAAGATTATAGCCCCATGAACAGAATTCACCAACAGGTGTCTCCGACTATTAATACATCTATCCTCTATACTAGCAAATTAAAAACGGGAGACTATTACACGAACAGCCTCCCGTTGCACGCACCTTTTATAAATAGGTCTCTCTTAATGCGATCGCCTCCTATTTTCTTTTCAGCAATTCAGCCACCTTTTTCCGCAAATCCACTCCTTGTAGATTCTTGGCTATAATTTTATTTTCTTCATCTAATAAAACCGTGTAAGGAATGGACAACACGTGATAGCGATTAAAAACGGTCGAATTAGCATCAAGTCCCTGTTTCCAGAACATTCCATCCTGATTGATCGCTTTTAACCACGCCTGCCTGTTTTCTTCCCGGGAAATACTAACAATTTCCAACCCTCTTAAATGATATTTCTGGTAAATATCCAAAAAAGTCACGTTATCTTCCCTGCATTTCGGGTTATTTGAATCCCAGAAAACAAGCAATTTCAACTTACTTTTAATCGGGTAAAGGGAAAGGGAATCCCCGGTTTGAGAGACGACCGTAAAATCAGGAGCCTCATTGCCAACGGATAGTTGTTCCAACTCTTCGATTTGTGACGCTACAAACCGTCCCGGAACCGTTTGCTTTGCCGTCTCTCCCAATAAATTATACCGGGCTTTCAACGGTTCCAACTCCAAGGAACGAGCCCCTGCCGCCACCACGTAAGCTGCCGCATAAGAATCAGCGTGTTGTTGCAATAACTCCTTCTCTTTTTGCTGTACCAACGTAACAGCCTCTTCAAACTGTTTTGTCAATTCCTGCAATTTTTTCTTGTCTCTCGCTTGTTCCGCTTGCAGGTATGCTTGTTGGAATTGATTTTGAAGGTGCAATAAATCGACTGTTAACCTGTTGAAACGGGCAAAAATATCCTGTTGTTCCCCGCCTTTAACCAAAGCCCTACTATCTCCCACGTTCAACATGACGGCCGTGTTTTCCAATATAAAAGGAATCACCACCTTCTGATCCGGGGTCGTGATATAAACGGCCACCGGGGCATCCACTTTCCCGGTAAACATGAAAGCACCATTCGTAATTCGAGTTGTTGCCATTTGCTCTGGCCGACCAGTCTCGTCAGACATCAAGAGAAGTTCCCCGTCGGCAACCCCGTCAATTTTTCCACTTATCCGATACCCATCTTGGGCTTGTAAACCCAACGTACCGATCAATAAAAATAATAGTAATAGTGACTTTTTCATACGCAAAATTTATTTTATATTAATTTCTATCTAATTTTCATTGTCTTGTTGTTTCTGTTCCCTCATTTTTTTTAAGACCTGATGCTGGATTTTACAATAATGCTCAAATTCCTTTAATGAACCTGCCGGACCTATGAATGATCGAACAACCTGGAAACCACAATAATATTCACACTCCTCCCATGACATCTGGACTGGTTCATAATCCTCGCAGTGTATTTTAACTTTTCTAATGACCTCTTTTTCTATTTTATGGAGACGATCGGGTGAAAAATTCATCCAAAAAAGATCATCCCCTTCTATGATAAAAGCAACTTCATACACGTTAAAATTTTTATTTATCCGACATACGATATTCAACGAAGAAATTTTATCTCCTATAATTCGTGATAATTCTTCAGAAGTTAAATGGTTGTACACAATTTCGTATACTTGTTTAGACATTTTATCCGGAAGCCATCTAAGATAATCCTTTCGATTAATAGAATCCCTATTTCTTACATTTTCTATTCGCATCAATGTAGAATCCTTTGCATTAGCAAATTTTACCATGTATTTTACATGTTTCCCTTTCACGATATCTCCCGCTTTCCCGTAGAAAGATTGAGCAAACAAGTCGCCAGAGATCAAAAAAATAAATAACAAGAAGATAATCTGCTTCATAGTCTTCATTTTACTAAATTTACAAGATTTCTAAAATCAGTCCTCTCAACTTCCAGTTCCCAATCTAGCCCCGCATAGGGAGGCAACATTCTTAAATATCTATACGCTTCCCAGTAAGTTTTAGAATACTGGTTATGATCTATATCAAAAAGAATTTCATACGTATTCTTATCAATAAATTCTGAAAGTTTAGCAATAGTACCAAGAAATCCAGTAGTAGGTGGAATCAAATTTGGTATTTTTCGTTTACAATATAGATACTGAGCCACGTATGCCTCTATTTCATTATTATATATCTTTTTAGGCCATCTCCCATTTTGATCAATTCATGAAATATAAGTTCATCAAATTTTGGATCTTCAATCAAATTCATACTATAATTTATCTCACAATCACCTACGTACTCCGCCATAGCCATCTCAAGTTTTGGATCAATACTAATACGTATTGGATACAATCTTAACTCTTCCAATTTTTCGAAGAGTTTACGCCCCACGGGATCATCATATATATTTCTCACTATTCTCAATATCTCATTGGAGCAATTATCCAAATCTAATATCCGGTATGGAAGAGAAAGTTCTTGATCGGCAGTAATTTCTATATCTACCTCATCTTCATTAAACTCTGATTCCACATCGGCACATGTCCAGAAAATGATAGTTACAAATAATGGAATTAAAAATCTAATTTTCCTCATATCACAATTTTATTGATTACTAAAAATAGTAAGGTTACTAAATACAACAACAACTAATTACTTTGTTCACCCGTAGGAACTTTTGATATTGAATCTCTATACTCTTCTAATTTCCCCTTTGAGATTATTTTTTCCAAATCAAAACTAACGGCGATATGGCGGGTCTGAGATTTCTCTGGGTCGGGAATAAAATATTGCAAGAAATCGCCTTCTTTATTTTTTATTACCTCATACAACATACATGCCTTTTCAAAATGGACCGCGTTCATGATACTCACCCATTCATTTTCCACTTTTATTTGAGAGAATACAAAGGATATACCAACCACCTTTCTCGTCGTTCTTTCAAAAATGAGGGTAAACCAAAAATTGCAGTATCTACGAGATGCTCTATCACTCATAAACTCTTGCAATTCTTGATCTTCATAAACGATCTTTGTAAAATGCTTGAGAAACCATTCTTCACATTTAGCAAAATACAAGCTATCAACCTTTGTGCCCATAGGTAACTCACCCCAATCCAATTTATCACTATTCCTATGTACACACACGCTATCTCCCTCAAAAACAATCTTTTTCAAATCCTTTGATCTAACCAGATTTCCTACAATTTCCAACTCCTGGGCTTGTAGACCTAAGGCATTGATTAATAAAAATAAAAGCAATAATGACTTTTTCATACGCAAAATTTATTTTATATCCCCATTCATTATTCAATTTTAATTTTACCTTCTAAAATCACTTGTTTCAAATCGAAGAAAATGGCAATATGACGGGCTTCGGGTACTGAAGATTTAAAATATTGAAAAAAATCAGCCTTCTCTTTTTTTATTCCCTCATACAACACACATGCATTATCAAAAACAGTATCATTTATCACTCCTTGATAAAAAGCAAACGATATTCCGGCTACTTTTCCTGTCGTACGTTCAAAAATAAGTACAAACGTGAAAGAACATTTTACATTTGAAATATAATACTTCAAAAATGTTTGCAATTCCTTGTCTTCATGAATTATTTTCGAAAAATGTTTGATAAACCATTCTTCACATTTAGCCAGATATAAACTATCTGTCTTTGATGTCTTGGAGAACTTGCCCCAATCTAATTTATCATGATCATGAAATATGGAAAACGAAGACGTATCTCCCTCAAAAACACGCTCACTTAAATCTTTAGTCCTAATTATTATATCTTTTACAATTTCCAATTCTTGGGCTTGTAAACAATAGGTTCCAATCAATAAAAACAAAAACAATAATAACTTTTTCATACACAAAATATTACCTTATATTACTCTCTGTCTCTTTCAAACCAAAACAATTTTATAAAAACAGGGCTAAATGTAGAAATGTAAGGACGATCCGAATAAGGATTCCATTGTTTCGCATACTTATTAAATTCACTATTAAAATCCAATTCCTTATATACAAATTGAGACGCAATTGTCAATATATGGATCCAATTTTGATAAGTTGCATCAACTCCATTGTTATAGACTTTACTAAAGATGCCGCTAAACCCATTATTCTCATATGCAGCAACAAGATCCCTAAAAACCTCAATCTCAAATTCAATATTCTTTTCTGCATCACTCATAAAACGCAAATCATAACAAACTTTTGCCTGTATCACATGAAAAAATTCATGAAGAAAGTTTTCCTCGGTTAGTTGTGAAGCATCTTTAAAGTAAATAATATTAGATCCGGCATCATACATTGCATTATCTTTAAGTTTTGGATCATATTCAATCCTAATAGAAGTGTTATTACTATTAGTTATGTAATACCATACCATTTTTTTCAAAAATGGATATTTACCAACTAACAATTTGGTTTTCGACATAAATTTATCATATTCTTCATCTTTAAAACCAAAATTCTCACATATATTAATAATACATTTATTTGACAATGATTCCCAAATTTTCCGAGCATTTTCAATATCACCGACATTGAATTTCATTTCATATTGATAATCAATAATATCCTCTTGATTACAAGAAAAGAAAATACATAAAAATATTAATGACAAATATTTTCTCATGTCTACATTCACATTATATTCATGGAGCTAATCCAAAAGTTAATTTTGAAATAACTATCTTCCCTCCAACTTCCCTTACACGAGAAAAGACTGATTATCAGCGATTTCATTCCCGTGCAAGGAGGAGTCAGGGGTGATAGTTGTGCTAAAATTTAGTTTAGGTCAGTTGATATTTGATTTACTCGTAAGGAATAATGTCCGCCAGCATAATGCGACAAGTACTTCCGCTGACTTGATCGTTCAAAATTACCCGGATGTATTTGACATCGCGGCTTCCTTCAGCAATCGGCAGGAGCGTGACTTCTCCAGAGCCTTGGCCCAGCGTGTTTTCCTCCACGTAAGTAACATTGTCCCAATCAATCTTATCCGCAGATGTTTTGACGATGATTGAAGGTGGTAAGTATAACTTGGAATCACGATCCAATGTCGGATCAAACAATTTTTGGCCAATTTTAATACCCCGGATTCTCTTCAACTCTTTCAAAGTAATCGTTAATTCATACGTACGAACAAAGGTCAACGGGGATGTTTCCCAACGGGTTTCCGGATCATTATCCACCAAGTCCGGCAAATAAGGATCTGCATTAATATCCTTGATATCACAAGCCACGGTATCCACATCTGTACTGGGAATATACACGAGATTATCGGGAATGTCCCACGTCTGGAAGCCTTTGTCCTCCACGTAATCCGGTTTCCCGGTCAAATAATGGTTTGCATAACGTTCGACCTTCACACCCATCAAACGATTCGCCTCGTTCAACACTTTGAGAGAGCGAGCCTCATCATACAATACACTATAGTTTTCTTTCGTCGTGAATCTTTCGACCAAGTAACGATTCTTACCCAAAACAATTTTTTCCAACTTGGGACAATAAAGAATGTCTTCCAACGTGTTCAAATTATAATCAAACTCCAATACACGAACGGTATCCAAAAAATGATTGAATTCCGTTTCAAGCACCGATGTTGCCGTCGAAAACCCGTAGCGACACTGAATCGCCGACATAAAATCCGAAGTCAACGTCCGCTTATTTTCCAAGGTTAAGGAATTAAATTGTATTGTATCCGAAGTACCCGTAATTCTTCCCACACGGGATACCGTGATTGGCTCTCCCATATCTACATTTTCCACGGTCAAGAAACCCTCGTTCATTCTTTCTTTGGTCAGTTCATAAATTTTCTCTTCTCTATCCGTACCTGTATAATGTAAGTTAAGATCCACGATATCATCATTCCATTTATCCGTGAAAAATACCAAATTATTCCCTACGCGATAAAATTTCGTAATCGCTTGAGTAAATGTTTTTACAATCTCATGATTCTCCGTGTAAGGGCGAGCGTAAGTGGTTATTTCCAATGATTTTTCTCCTCTCTTATCTACGGACTGTAACCCGATACGATATGTTCCGTCCTGTAAATTATCAAGAATTAATGTTGTATCCGTTGCGTTTAGCAAGGTATCACGAATCACATCAGAAGAGGCCGTCCAAGTCACTCGAATCGAATCAATGGTTGCATCTATACTATTCATCCATTTTAATGACAACCTATACCACCCCGGTGTGGCATCCAACCCACTACATTTACCGACATAACGAATCCTCCCGTCACCGGCATAATCGCCATACGTGTCTTCCAAACTCTCGTTGCAAGCAATCAATGATATACTTGCAATAAATAAATTTATTAAATATTTCAGTTTCATATTCTCAATCTTTTTTCACGTAAACCTCTAATTCATGCATTGCCACGTAATTTTCATGATTTCCGAAGTCACCCTGTAACTCGGCATACTCCCCGCCTAACTCAAAAGTATCATTCACCACGATCTTCAAATAACGATATCTTGCAGGAGAGGCAAAAAATGAAACTTCCATGTAACAAGGCTCTGCCACCTCCAAAGCTTCCAAATCTTTAACACGACCTTCTGAATTATTTTGGTCACATGGATAATTCCACCGATCTAAAGGGGTCAACGTAGGACTTTGGACAAATATCCCCAACTTGTCCCATGTATTGCCATTTTTGTCATTTCCCCCATAAACAATAACATCACAGGGCATTCTCGCTTCTGGAAATTGGTTCCATGGATTACCTGCAGGTTGTGGCAACGTCATGTTTAGTATTCCATAAATACGAATAGATGCAGGAACCCTCTCTTCCTCCAAATCAACAAACATCGGTTTTCCTACAGCATCCGGTCCCGCCAAGAAAGTGAACATCTCCTTACTCTTACCCGTGACCATACGTTGATTACCTTTCAGGTCTCCATCGAATAGATATTTCAAACCGACTTTCAAGTCATCCCTTTCCAACGATTTGCCTCCAGCATCAAAATTATCCATTGTAAGCGGGAGTTTTTCCGAAATGTAAGCTTCTATATCCGGCCAAATTTTCTGCCCTACTCGGTATCCTCGAAAATCTTCTGTTCGCACAATAATCGTGTTTTTTTCGCGCATCTGCGCCAAAGGAAATGTCAACGTATCCCCACCTTTTAATATTGGAAAACTTTTCACGAGAATGGTATCCGGCTCTTGGGTTAAAGGATTTGTTCCCAAGTAAAAAATATGGGCCATACCTGATGCCTGCCCCGGACTTTCATAAAGGACTTGAAACCCTCCCCAAGAAGGTAGCACTTTCGCCCTATCAATAAAAGCGTAAGGTGCAGACTCCTCCGTGTTAAAAGTAACCTCCACCGCTGTTGACTCGTTTCCCTTGTTATCAACAAGCGTCACCCGCGCCATTATTCCCTGACGGGCTTCATTGAAACCATCCAAAAACAGGGAGTCTCCGCCATAATCGCTCGTCTTCAAGACCTCGATATTTCGAGCATCTTTATAACGGACATTAATGCCAAAAATTTCACTCTTATCCGGAAGTTTATAATACATCATAGCGCCTCCCGGCTGCGCTTTAAAACGGATATTCTCTTGGGACATCAAAGAGCCGAATGAAAAAGAATCATCATCATTACATCTCCAAAATGCCAACAATATAAACGATATAAACAGTACTCGTTTCATAACCTCTAGTTTAATATTTTTACAATCATATATATATTACCATCCCGGATTCTGTACCATACTTGAAATCAATATCTCTTCCGCCTTGATCGGGGTTAAATAATTACGAGGAGCCGTGAATTTAGATTTACTCCAAATTACAATAGGACCTTCAAAATTATTGTAAAATGTACGAGCCGATTCTCCAAGAATATTCCAACCGTATTGTTTTTCGTTCAATTCCAATTCAGCAGTTTTCCAACGACGAAGATTCCAGTAACGTTGTCCCTCAAAAGCCAATTCAATATTAATTTCCCGACGAATAATCTCACGCATTCCTTCTTTCGTATCCACTTTACTGGGTTGATTGGAGTAAGATTTCCAAGATCTTACGACATCATCAATTCCCGCCCGTTTCCGGACTTTATTTAAAGGAGCGTACACCTTATCATCCGGTTGAGCCAAATATTCATTCCAAGCTTCAGCCTGTATCAGATAAAGTTCAGCTAAGCGGATAATACATGCCGTTATACCGTCCATAGAATTATAATAACTCACATTATTCACGGATGATTGCGAATGTTTCTTCAACCAATAACCACCGGGATTTTGCGGAACATTACTAACAACTATATCCATTGCTGTTCCAAAACTTTCTCCCTTATAAGCGTACACGGGTAAATTATAATCATCCCAAATGGTGTTCGTCCCCCGTTGCCAATAAGTACGATCCGCCGCAATACAAGCATAGAACCGTGGTTCCCGACGCAAGTGTAATTGTAATACATCTGTGTTCAACATGACCACATCTTTATATAACACGCTAGTCTCCTTAGACAATTGATAACGACCGGCATAATTCCAAGTAACATCCGATTCTATCGGCAAACCATGTTCCGTGTAATACATCTCCACCATTTTCATCGTTGGAGATATACTTCCATCCAACTGGCCACTATAATTAGGGTCATCAGATTTTAAACGAGGCAATCCATAAACAGGAAACCACCAAGCATTTATTTTCCATTCCAATATATATTCCGGATTAGAAAACAGAGAATAGGCTGATTGCTCTATGTCCATCATCGTATTTAATAACGCTGTTGCTTTTCCGGTTGTCCCTTCACACAAGACAAACCCTCCTTGTTCACAAACCTCAACAGCTTTATCAGCCGCCTCGGCTGCCAATTGCCATTTCTCTGGATCATAAGATGTACTCACCAACGGTTCTCCATTTTTCCCTTTAAAGTCCATATAAAATTCATTCCCGTTAAACAAGGGAGAAGCGGCATAAAGTAATGCTCTTGCCTTAAGAGCATGAGCTGCCTCCAAATGAATATAGGGTTTCCTTTCATACCCTGCGGCAGTACTTGTTGGCAAATACTCGATCGCCTCGTCCAAAAGGTTGACAATTTCTTTAAAACAAGTGTCCACGTGCATACGCGGCAATTGTAATTGAGAAATATTTGCATCGGCAGGAAGATTTTTCGGTACTAAAACAATTGGTCCATAGCGACGTACCAATTCGAAATAAGCATAAGCTTTCAATGCCAATACCTCCCCTTTCCATTGTTTTTTTTCACCATTCGTCATATTGTATACATTATCGATATTTTCAATAAAAGTATTGCAATCACGGATCAATATATACATCGGTCCCCACAAATTATCATAAGGTTCCTGAGACATTTCCAACCCATCTGAAACTTTAAATGCTCCGGCATACCATCGGGAATTTCTATGAGACTCACAGGCAGCTAATTCATCTGCCCCGAAATAGGATACATTAGACAAATTTGCGATCATACTGGACATCAAACCATACAATCCCCGCAACCACATATCAGCATTCTCCCGTTGTTCAAAAATCGTTTCCACCGTTTCAATATCTTTTTCCGGTACCATATCCAAATAATCACAGCCGAATATCAACGTCGCGGAAAGGAAAATAATAATTAAATATCTCATAATTCATTTGATTTAAATTAGAAACTAACGTTCAACCCCAACGAGAAAGTACGTTGTATCGGATAATTAAATCCATTATCACCCAACTCGACATCCCACACCTTGAAATTGGTGATCAAGAAAGGATTATTTACCCGGGCATAAAATTTAATATTTTGCATCTTCCATCGAGTAACCAGATTTCGAGGCATATTGTAAGCCAATTCAATGGCCGTGCAACGCAAGAAACTACATTCCCGCATAAAATAAGTACTCTTTCGATTCTCCACTCCCGAATCCCAATCTTCTTGCGGGTTATGCACACTAATTGCTTGAGTCGAAAGCCGGGGCCAGAAAGGTCGATCCTTCATGTTGGCCTCACTCCAATGGTCATCATAAATAGCTTTCAACATCGCCCGATTGTCCACGAAAGGAGCAATCTGCATCGGATCCATAAAGAAAGAACGTTTACCCGATCCTTGGAATGAAAAACTGAACTCCCAATTTTTAAAATTAAAGAACCCACTAAAGCCGTAAATCACACGCGGGGTGGTGGGGAAACCGATATACGTGGCATCATTCACATCAATCACTCCATCATTATTCAAATCCCGATAGCGAATATCTCCCGGCATAACATCTCCTCCTTGCGTTGGAGAGTTATCAATTTCCGCTTGCCCGCGGAATAACCCCTCTGCTATATATCCCACTTGTTGGGAAATTTCCTGTCCTTTCTTCCGCTGCCAACTCGGTTTATCCGTGGCTTCCTCGATTTCCAAGTACACAGATTTACTATACGTGAATGTTCCGTTAAGAATCATCCAGAAATCCGGACTAAAAGCATGCTGGATTTTCCCAGAAAGATCAATTCCTCGTCCGCGAGCCTTTCCCACATTGGATAGCTGGTAGGCTGCTAAACCCGTACTTTCAGGTACAGTCTTCCGATAGTCGAGGATGTTATGACGCACTTCCTGATAAAAATCAGCCGTAGCCTCAAAAATTCCATCAAACAATTTAAGTTCTACCCCAAGGTTTGCCTGTTCAGCAATTTCCCATTTAATCTTAGTGTTAGGGTAAGATTGAACCACGTATCTATTCATAGTTGTTTTACTAGGACGCGGATCAGTAGTATTTGCCGTGGTAATTAACGGCAAATGAGTGAAACGCGGAGAGGCTATAATTCCATCATTTCCCACTTTTCCCCAAGACACTCGAAATTTCAAAAATGACAACCAATGTGCCGTATTGTCGGCAAGGAAATTTTCCTTCGAAGCAATCCACGCCCCTCCCACTGCCGGGAAAAAACCCCACTGGTGATTACGCGCAAAACGTTCAGATCCATTATAGCCAAAACTAGCCTCCACGAAATATTTATCCTTAAAACCATAGGAACCACGCATGGAGAGACTCATGTTTCGTTGAGGAATTCCATCTAAAACAGTTGCTGTCGCAGACGTTGTTGTTTCCTGCGCCGAGAACACTCCCGTTAAACTTGTTTGGTGTTCTTTCCAAGCCGCAGTATGTAAGGCTCGTATCTCATAACTAACTTGCGTGGTTTGAGTACTTGTACTCGCTTGTGAATTTTTCGATAAGGTACGTACCCCCTCTTTCACATTTTGCAACTTATGTACCCCAGTTTCAAAATTATAATCTTCCAAACGATATATGAAAGGTTCTGTCGTGTAAGCATTCACGTAATAGCCTTCTTTATTCAAAGCAATACTGGCACGTAATTCTAAGCCTTTCACGAGAGCCGAAAGATTTTGAATGTACTCGGCCCGAGTGGTTACCGAGTAACGGCTACGATCATTATACCCTTTATGAATCAACATATATGGATTTTTAGTATATTGATCGATCCCCCCGAAACGTATATGTGGCCAATTATATTGCTCGTCACCCGGGTAAGTTGGGGCATAATCCACCGGAGAAGCCTGAAATGCCAGCGCATAGGCCTGTGTCACATTTTGGGACGGCCCGTGGTATTTATCCAATGATGCGGCGGTATTGATTAACAAACGGATTCCAGCAGCCAAATCAATATTCAGATTCGTACGAAAGGTGAACGTATTGTTTTTAATGTTACAATCGAATTGATTTAAACGATCCGTTTTCAACATCCCTTCATCCCGGTTGTAATTCACAGAGGCGTAATATTGCATGACATTGGAACCTCCTCGAAGATTTAGTCCCATATGATGATTAATCGAGTAATCCTTAAACAGAATGTTATACCAATCATTGGCCGGATAGCGCCAAGAAGGGTAATTTTTAGAACCGGTACGATCAATTTGCTCTACACTGTATTGTGGAGTCGCAGCCGGGTTACGCGTCAGTAACGCTTGATTGTACATTCGCATGTAAGTTTTCGGGTCCACAACATCAATTTCCCGCGTGGGCATGGAAGCAATTGCCTCGTAACGCACAGAAGTATAAACATTACCGGCCTCTCCTTTTTTCGTCGTTATCAAAAGTACTCCATTAGCACCGCGAGCTCCATACATGGCCGTAGCCGAAGCATCTTTCAAAACACTGAACGTTTCAATATCCTCCGGAGCCATACGAGAAAGATCCAACTTCGAAGACTCGACCCCATCAATCAAAATCAAAGGGTCGATATTAGCTCCTGTTTGGAAAGAAGTAATACCGCGGATGTAGAATTTGGTATTCATTTCCTCTTCCGTCAATGCTCCCGGAATACCTCCCGTTTGCCAACCGATAATACCGGCGATCTTCCCGGCAAACTGAGTCGTTAAATCACTACTGGATGATTTTAGCGTTTTTGCATCTACAGTTGTAATTGATGCTACCACGCTTTCCTTTTTTTGTTCCCCGAAAGCAACAACAGTCACCTCTTCCAAATTTTCAGCTGTTGGGGTCAATCGGATATTTACTTTATCTTTTCCTTTCAATTGTACTAGTTCCGTCTTATAACCAATAAACGAAACCCGCAAGGCATCATTCGGTCCCACGCTAATAGTGTAACGTCCATCTGTATCCGTGGCCACCCCCTGAGTCGTTCCTTGAATCAACACGGTTGCCCCAGGAATCGGATTTCCTTTTTCGTCAACTACCCGACCACTGACTTGAATTAACTTTACTTGTGGTTGAGATTTATCTGCCTCCTTTTTAACCACAGTTACCACGCCTTTGTCATACTCGAAAGTCAAAGAAGTTCCAGCCAAGACTTCTGTCAGGACATCCTTCACTTTCTTATCCTTCACATCGACACTTACCTTAGGAACTTCTTTCATCTGTTCCGCATTGTAGAGAAAACGTAACCCTGTCTGTTTTCGAATCGCATCAAACAACTCGTACAGATTCACATCCATTAATTTCAACGTAACAGTTTGGTCTTGTGCCATGGTTGGTAAAGAGGTCAAACCTACGAGAAAAACGATCAAAATCATTCGTAATTTCATCATTTGCCAAACTTTTTCTCGTGCTTTTCCAAAGAAATAGCACGATCTCTTCTTTTTTTTCATAACTTTGTTTACAAATTTTGTGTTAAACATGGTAACGACCTTTTGTAAGAAGGCGGTTACTGGTTATTACAATCCCCGGAGAGTCGCCACAACTCTCCGTTTTTTATTTATTGCTAACAATAATCGTTCGATCTTTCACGCTGAAACGCACGTCGGATGTCTTCTCCAAGAAGAACAATAAATCCCGAATATCAGCATAGCGCTCTACATTCCCGTAGAACCTGACATCTTTCAATGAATCATTCTGGAAAAAGACGCTCACATCATACCAGCGTTCAATTTTTTCCATGATGGATTCCAGCCTTTCGTTCACGAACACCACATCCTGATTCTTCCAAGCAATATAGGAATATACATCCACATCTTTAATTTCAACCTCCCCCGTGATCTCGTTGGCCTCCCCCAATTGATTCGGCTTCAGCCTCCGCTCCGGGGTCAAAGCATTTGCCCGGAAACCAACAGACCCATTCACCAACACCACTTGAATCCGTTCTTTATGGTAGGTATTCATATTGAACTCGGTACCATAGACCCGTAAACGATAGGCCCCGGAAGTGACAAAGAAAGGTTTTGTAGTATCCTTCTTTACACTGAAATAAGCTTCCCCTTTCAATTTCACATGACGCTCTCCCGAAGTGAACTTTACCGGATATTCCAATTCAGACTCCGCGTTCAACCACACCCCTGTCCCGTCAGAAAGCGTCAGGAAGAACTCCCCCCCACGAGGAACGATAACCTTGTTATATATCGGTTTCTCGGTTTCCACGTTCCCCGATTGATTATACACGAGTGCCTTATTCGTGTCGATCGCCACCACGGAACCATCCTTTTCCACGATATTATCTGTATTTTTCGTCAGATCAATGACTTCTCCGGTAGAAAGGACCAATCGAGCCTGTGGATAATTCGCTCGTATGATCGATGTATTTTCCGCCAGCATATTCTCTTTAGCCGGAGTTGACATAAACAGATACACGCCACCCAATGCCACCAGAATAGCCACCGAGGCTGCCACCCGAAACCCGATTTTCCGAATCTTTGCCCGGCGAATCTGTCGAAATAGCATTGCTTTTCTATCCTCCACGTGAACTTTCTGTTCCCGATTCACCCAACGAATAAATAAGGCATCTTTTTCCAGTTGATGATAGACCTTCTTATTTTCCGGACTATCGTTCAACCATTGCTCCACGGCAAAACGCCCTTCCTCATCCAACTCCCCGTTGAAATAAGCCAGCAAGCGCTCTTCCGTTTCTTGATCTAATAAACCATTTCGCATAAATCATACTATTTTTCATCAATAGTACCGGAAACATTAAAAAAGGTCTAATAGATTTTTAAAGTTTTTTCGAATTTTATTTCTTGAACAAGTTTATCAAATTAAATCCATTAAAAAAACGATAAAAATCATGCATAAAAAAACTCCCGGAATACCCCGGGAGTTCCAATTATATCAGTAATCATTTATTAAATGATTGGTTTTACGATCTCAACCCTCATACCCAACGCATTAATTATCCTGTAAAAAATGCCTACACTTGGAATAATAACTCCATTTTCAATACGGGAAATATATGATTTAGTCGCATTAATTCTCATTGCAAGTTCGGATTGTGTCATTTTTGCCTCTTTCCTTGCATCCTTCAATATTTGCCCCGTGTAAAACGCATAAGCTTCTTCATTGAACTGATTGCGTTCAGGAGAATCTACCGCCCCGTACTTCTCTGCCAAAACTGCACTATAATCTGAAATTTTGTGATTGTTTGTCTCCATAATATGCCTCCTTAATTTTCATTGCCTTATCTATCTCTTTTTGAGGTATCTTTTGCGTCTTTTTCTGAAATCCATTAAAAAGAATTACGATATAACCTTCATCAAAAATAAAAAACACTCGATAAATATTACCTTGATACTCTATCCTAAGTTCATATAACTCGTCACAAACCTGTTTAATAAACTTCACAGGTAAACGATCTTCTGTTTCGAGTAATGACAACACGTAATCCACCTTCCTTCTCTCCCCTAAAGATAAAGTCTTAATAAAATTTTCAAAATAACCACCGTATGTTATTATCTTTCTCTTCATACGACAAATATAATAAAAGTTTCATGATATTGAAACCTTTTAGATGAAAATTACTGCTTTAAGCAAAAGTCCATTTAAAGCTAAACACATTCTTATTTTCGAGTACAGAAAAATAACAGGAATCCCGCGAATAACTCCTCATTCAATCGCTCTCTCAATTTCTTAACCGAGAGACCCAGCAATGTTTTTACCGTGGAAACTGAGATCCCGTAACGCTCGGCCACTTCCCGGTATTTCAATCCCTCGACAAACACCCCGTTCACGACATCCCGACTTCTTTCGGGCAATAACGCAATCTCGTCCAACACCTTCGACACGATGGCGTCATGATTCTCATTATACTCTTCGAAAGCTAAATCCACGTGGTCCAAGTCCACAGCATGATGAAAAACATCTTGCTTATCCATCCGGTTCAGACAACGGTTACGCACAGACACGTAAAGCAAAGAGGCCAAAGTAGAAGGGAAGAAATTCAAGTAAACTTTATTATTCCAAATGGAAAAGAAAAAATCCTGCACGACATCTTCTGCCATGTTCACGTCCCGTAAAAACGTATCAGCCCACACGACCAAGGGTTTATAATAGGCATCAAATAACAACTCCATCCCCTTTTGATTTCCGGAACGAAGTAAATTACATATTTCCTGATTCCTATTTTTCTCAGAATCGTTCACCTTATACATCCTAAAAATTAATGATCACGACTACCAATCACAAAGGTAACGGAATTTTTTATAAATTCGTCCCTCAAATACTCAAACACAAATTTTATAAAAATGAGAAAACTATTCCTACTTCTATCTTTAGGTGTTTTCTTGTTCTCTTGTAAAGAGGCCAAGAAAGAAACGAAGCCAAGCCCCTACCAAGCGCTTGCAGATCAGTATGCTGAATTCCCGTTAACAACGGATTTGAGCCAATTGACCGAAAACGAGAAGAAAATGATTCCCATACTTATCGAAGTTGCCGATATCATGGAGAACATCTTCTGGCAAAACGCTTATGGAGATAAGAGTGCATTGATGGCACAATTCGCTCAGGATTCTGCCGCTCTGAAATATCTTTCCATAAACTATGGTCCTTGGGATAGATTAAACGACAACAAACCTTTCATCGACGGCGTGGGAGCAAAACCTCTTGGAGCAAACTTCTACCCGGCTGACATGACGAAAGAAGAATTCGACGCGCTGGATGATCCTCGCAAAACGGACTGGTATAGCGTTATCCGTCGGGATGCAGTCGGAAAGCTTATCGTGCTTTCATTCCACGAAGCTTACCCGGAAGAAGTGGCAAAAGCATCCAAATTACTGGAAGAAGCTGCCGCACTAGCTGAAGACCCGGGATTGAAAAACTACTTGGCATTAAGAGCAAAAGCCCTTCTGGATGATGATTACCTAGCCAGTGATTTAGCATGGATGGACATGCAGAACAACACGTTGGATTTCGTGGTTGGTCCCATCGAGACTTACGAAGATCAACTCTACGGGTATAAAGCTTCTCACTCCGGACAAATCCTCGTGAAAGATAAAGAGTGGAGTAAACGCTTGTCTGAATACGCTCAATACTTGCCCAAATTACAGGAAAATTTACCGGTTCCTGCCAAATACAAAAAGGAAAAAGCAAATGCTAACCCAGACATGAACGCTTACGACGTGATTTATTACGCCGGAGATTGCAATGCCGGAAGTAAAAATATCGCTATCAACCTGCCGAACGACCCGAGAGTACACGCGGCGAAAGGAAGTCGTAAACTACAATTGAAAAACTCCATGCAGGCCAAATTCGAGAAAATGGTTGTGCCGATTTCCAAATTGTTAATTACGCCCGATCAACAAAAACATATTAGTTTTGATGCTTTCTTCGAAAACGTGATGTTCCACGAAGTCGCTCACGGGCTAGGAATTAAATACACGCTGAATGGCAAACAAGACGTTCGTTCCGCCCTGCAAAACTATTACACCTCTATCGAGGAAGGTAAAGCGGACATCCTTGGGTTATTCTGCGTGACCAAACTTGCAGAATGGGGTGTATTGGAAAACAAAGACCTCATGGATAATTACGTGACTTTTATCGCCGGAATCTTCCGTTCCGTTCGTTTCGGTGCTGCCAGCGCCCATGGGAAAGCTAACATGATGCAATTCGCCCATTTCATGGAAAGCGGAGCTATCAGCAAAGATGAAACCACGGGATACTACACCGTAGATTTCGAAAAGATGAAAAAAGACATCGAAGTGATTGCCGGAGAATATATCACGATCGAAGGAGACGGAGACATCCAAAAAGCGACTAAATTGGTTGCAGAAAAGGGTATCGTTCCCCCGACCTTACAGAAAGACTTAGATCGTATCGCGGGAGCTAACATCCCGAAGGATATTTTCTTCAAACAAGGAACCAAAGTTTTAGGGTTATAATCCAGAATGATATTATACAAAATACCCAAGTTCAAAATCAACATGAACTTGGGTATTTTTATTATTTCAAATATTCACGAAAGAAAGATTCTATCTTGTCAAAAGGAATAACATTTGCCTGATTATCGTACAAATCCACGTGGCTTGCACCGGGAATAATCAAAAGTTCCTTGTTGTCACCTTTCAATTTTTTGAATGCATCTTCACTAAAATAGCGAGAATGAGCCTTTTCACCATGAATCATAAGCACGGCATTCCGTATTTCATCGCTGTAAGCCAACAAGGGCATATTAATAAATGAAAGTGACGATGTCTTATTCCAGCCATTATTGGAATTAAGTGAACGTTTGTGGTAACCACGCGGCGTTTTGTAGTAAGCGTAATAATCCTTCACGAACTGCGGGGCATCATCCGGTAATGGATCGACCACTCCCCCGGCTAGTTCATACGTGCCATTCTTGGCATCAAGTGTACGCTGGGCATTGAGTTGCCGACGAAGCTCATACCGTTGGTCGGCATCCATCGCGTCAAAATACCCGTTGGCATTCACGCGACTCATGTCATACATCGTGGAAGTAACCGTAGCTTTAATACGCGTATCCATCGCGGCAGCGTTAAGAGCCATACCACCCCACCCGCAAATACCTAAAATTCCAATACGTTCAGGATCAACATCATCGCGAGTCGAAAGAAAATCAACGGCAGCACTGAAGTCTTCCGTGTTAATGTCCGGCGAGGCCACGTACCGGGGTTGGCCTCCACTTTCACCCGTGTAAGAAGGGTCGAAAGCGATCGTCAAAAAACCACGTTCCGCCAGCGTTTGCGCGTAAAGCCCGGACGATTGTTCCTTGACAGCCCCGAAAGGACCGCTCACCGCAATGGCTGCCAATTTCCCCTCCACATTTTGGGGGATATACATATCCGCGGCAAGCGTGATACCGTACCGATTACGGAATGTCACTTTCTCGTGAACTACCTTGCTGCTCTGTGGAAATACCTTATCCCATTCTTTCACTAATTCTAACTTTTCCATATTCTTCTCTTTTACTTGATTTGTACTTGTTTGGCCGCTTACGATTGTTCCGGCAAGGAGCAACATTCCTGTTACTACAATTGTCTTTATACTCATACTATTTCAATTTTAAATGTCATACCCATTACTTCTAATTTTATGATGTAAAGGTATGAGATTCAAGCCGTACAAGTTGTATACAAATTACCGTAAAGATTACCACTTTTACGGTTTCTATTCAGGAACGATTACCCTCAAACATATTAATAGTTAGAAATCACCTTCCGCCAAGAAACGCGGCATATCACGAATTCCATCAAGAAAACGAGAAACGACATCACCACGATAGCTCCCCAGATTCCAAACCACGACAACCGCATAGCCAGCGTATGCGCTCCCCCGACAAGAACCAGCATAAACATCAGTACAATAACCCGCAACATATTCCGCCCGGAATCCATGGAACTTTTCTCTTTCGAGAATGGAAAAAGCATCCCAGAAAACCATAGATAAATGTAACTCACCAACGTACTCACGACCAGAATAAACAACAAGTCCGGAAGAATCACCCAGTCCAGCATCGTAACAAAAATCCCGCAGAGCAACACGTAAACCGGAAGATAATATTTCACGAACAAAGCCTTGAAACACCCGAGGATCAAGGCCCCCGGACGCTCCAACGGCTTGGAACGATAAAACCAAAGTAAATCCCCCTTATCCGTAATTGACATATTCATCTGGATTCCGATACTAATCATCGCCATCATGTAAAGAGGCATATAATAAGCAATGCCGCCAGCTTCCTCCTGTCGTCCCTGATATAAAAAGAAAACGGCCAAGAACATCGTGTAAATCATCATGGGCAAAACGCCTTGTCTGAACTTCAAATTATCACGGGTCATACGCCATCCCAAGACAAACCCGGTCACCTGCATCGGGCTCCGACCAAACACCCGTGCTAAACCGTAAAGCCATCCCTCCTTTCCCCCCTTACGTTTCTTGCTCACGGGTGAGTACGAATTCAACACCCCCGCTTTTGCCGCAAAATAAGGAGCAAGATAAGCCACCGTGATATAACCAAGCACGACAACAAGCCCTACCCCGATCAACGCCAGCAACAAGGCGGGTCCTGTCGGTTGCTTTACCATCACCGTCAAGGACATAAAATAACAAGGTGGCGTAAAATACATCCAAGTCCCCGGCCGAAACATATCCAATTGAATATTATGAATTAACTGCCCGACCAACTGGTAGCTCAAAGCCACCCCGGCAATCAATACTACCTGAACATAACTCATCACCCGCTGAAACCTCTCCACGGAAATAAAGCGCATCACCCCAAGATAAATAACATTAGCAAAAAACAACGTGAAAATCGTGTTCAGAAACACGGAAATAATGAAAAAAGCCCCGGACATCACCCCTTTCCAAAAACAGACAATCACCAGTGGGATCACCGACATACAACCGGAAAGAAAAAACATGTACACCAGCATCGACACGAGACGAGCAATCAGTATCGTTTTAGAATTCACGGGCAAACGCTGCAATATATGATTATCGTTCCCGTCAAAAAGAATTCGGGAATATTCCATCATAAAACTCATCATCAACATCAGAAACAGGTACGACTGGAATAACAAAAGCGACACCCCGAAAGCTCCCGACGCTATTCCCGTCAAGAAAAAGATCGGCCCGCAGATTCCGAGTAAAATCCCCTGCCTCATCAACGCGTTCGACGCGTTTTTCTTGTTCCGTCCACTCCGGTCAATCCGGTTATCCACCGTCAGTTTCACCGTCACGATGGCCAGCATCCGGTCGAAATCAACGCCCATACGGGTAAACACCCCTTGAAAGAGCCGCAGAATTTGTGCCACCACCTTAATCATGACTCCCTGTTTTCAAAAGCGTTTACAATCTGTTCCGCTTTCTCCGACTGCCCCGTGGCTCCTATTAACTTCGTGAACAATCCCTCCAAAGAACTCGTTCCGGCCTCCTCCATCAACTCCCGAACCGAACCGTTAGCGATAATCGTACCTTCGTTAATCAAAATCACCCGACTGGCTATTTTCTCCACCACATCCATCAGATGTGAGCAATAAAAGATCGTTTTCCCCTCTTTCGCCAAGCGAGCAATGACCTCCTTCACGATAATCACCGCATTAGCATCCAACCCGTTCAAAGGTTCATCCATGAAAATCACTTCCGGGTTATGCAGCAATCCCGAAATAATATGCACCTTCTGTTTCATCCCCTTCGAGAAATTCACCATTCTCTCGTCCCGGTTCTCCCTCATCTCGAACAACGAGAGCAACTCGTCAGCCTTCCGGTTCACCTCCTTCCGATCCAGCCCGTACATGGCTCCAATAAACTCCAAATACTCCATCGGGGTCAAATGCTCGTACATCACGGCATTCTCCGGGATATACCCGATCCGTTTCTTCACCTCTATATCATTTTCCCGAACATCATACCCCAACACGTCCACCTTCCCTTCAAAATCCTCCAGTAACCCGCACATAATCTTCACGGTCGTGGACTTCCCCGCCCCGTTACTCCCAAGGTAACCAATCACCTCTCCCGGCCGGATCTCCATATCGATACCCTTCAACACGTGTAAAACCTCTTTCCCCTTGGGAAAGCTCTTTTTCAAACCGGTCACCCGGATCACGCAATCATCTGCCATATACTGACGTTATTAATTATTCCCTGAACACATCATGACAAAGATAAAGGATAATTTAAGAAATGAGCATAAAAAAGTCCCCAAAAGCAAACACCTTTGGGGAACTCTCTCTACTTATTCAATAAATTAAAATTTATAGAATGCCCGCACATGACTAGAAGCATCTTGAGACAATAAAGCGACACTAATTCCATCTCCAAACATCGAAAAACTTATACTACGCACCTTGTCACTTAACGATAAAGAAGAAGAAAAATAACCATCAGTATCCCACCAATTTGTTTTTATTTCGGTAGCACCCGTCACGCCTGTTGCCACAATCTTATCATTAATCAAATCCGTGTTCGTATACAATATATTCCAAAAGTCCCTCAACTCATTCAAAGCCGGCATATACCACCCGGAAATACCATCTTTATTTTTATCCATACACCACTTCATCGCTGGGAATTTCTCTAAAGTCGGATCTACATTCAGAACCTCGTTCAAATTCTCTTGAGCATCACCTGCCGAATAAGCCTGCGCCATCAATGACGGTTCCGTACACCATTGGGTTCGTTCTTCATCCAACGAAATCAATACCCCATGCTTACCCGTTTCATCCACGGCAATGACTAATCCTTGCACTCCATTCAAATTATAAAAATCATACAATTTAAATGTTGGTAAATCTTCCACAACCTCTCCCACAATCGGAGTTTCCGTTTCAATCCAATCCTCGATTTCCTCAACAGTTACATGACATTCACCACTTTCAATACTTACACTCAACGTCATCTGCTTTCCCGGTTGAAAAATAAGATCTTCCGGCAATTCACTAAAATAAGAATAACCTCCCAAAGTTTTTATATCCAACCATTTTACCCCTTTTTTCAAAGTCTGAGGTACAATTATTGCTTTTACGGCGATCTCAAAACCATCTTTTTGCATGACTTCATCTGCCGCCACGACTTCTCCCGTTTCACCCTCTGCGATCACCGTTCCTTCATTCAAATCAATCTTTGCATTTGTTACACTACCAAGAATTCTCACCTCTCCTCCAATCATATCACCCGGAATCATCGCATCACTCTTCAAGTAAATAATAACCTTACTCATCAGATGTCTAAATTCCAATGCGATTGGTTCTGTCTGAAAATCAGCATAACCTCTTGCCCATAAAAAATCACTTTCACCATAGGCAGAAAGCCCGTTCTGCAAAGAATCCTGTCGTTCTGCAACCTGAAATAAACAAGCCTCCGAGAGTATTCCATTCTCCGGCAAATAAGGATAATAAGCTGCAAACTCTATTCCGGTCTCCCGGTTCCAGTAAACAAGCGGATCACCAACCAAGCCATCAGCACTTTGCATAAACTTCTTGTTACTTACACGAGCACCAAGCAAATCCCCGGTTTGCCTCTCACTTGCATCTATAATATAAACTCCCACTCCGGCACCTCCTCGGAAACGAGCCAACGCCTCCCCTTCATCCATCCCGAGAATCTTTCCGGATAAACGTATTGGGATGTCAGATAATGACATCTCCTTATCATCATCGCAAGCTGTCAGAAACATCCCAATAACTCCAATAACTATTAACAATATCTTTCTCATAGCTATTTATTTATAATTCACTTTCACTTTTCAATGTAAACACAAAACGTGTACGATATCCTCGTTCCAAGATAATTTCTTTCCCCCGGTATATGTATATTTTCCCATCCTGCAAGCACCTAAACACGGGAATCCCCTTCCCTAGAGACTGTGCTGGCAATAATGCCCTATATGTAAAAGACCCCATATCTGTCGCATCCTCCAAGCGCCACATATCAATCGTACCCGTCTCATTTTCAGCAACAGACACTCCTGTTCCTAAATTGAATGAATTTTTCAAACAAATCTCGGTCATTTGCACCTCCAATCTTTCATTCGGCGTAATCACATTACCTCCCCGAATTTCAACTTCCACGGCAGCCATCACGTGCCGGAAAAGTAACTCCACCTCACCTTCGTTCACTCCTGTCGAGTTCGTGGCAACCATCCAATCCGAACCATTCCTTCCCTCTATCGTCCTTTGATCCGGTTTCACGCCCACAGCAATCACTTCTGGGTTTATCGCATCACGGGAATACGGGTAATAAGCATAAAAATCCAGCTCTGCCCCATCTTGCGGATAAACAATTTTATCTCTCAAAGATGAGGGTTGCCATCCCTCATCCGTCTTCACCCATTTGGCATTATGAGCTTGATTGCCGGATAAAGCGGGAAACGAATTCCCGCCCGCTACACCATGTTTCACCGCATAAATCCCGATAGAATCCCCTACCTCGAAATTGGTAGCCGTAGCTCTAGAGAATATCTCATCGAACCGAGTGATTCGAAAAGTAACCTCCTTGCCTTGTCCGACTTCCCCCTCATCTTCCGGCATCCCGGAATAACAGGCCGTACAAAGTCCCAGACAAAACCATGCAAAATATTGATAAACCTTAATCTTCATAATTCCAGTTCTAAATACCTTCCAATGCATTTAACGTCTCCTCTGTTTCCGAATCTGAAGGACGTGTCATTTCCTTATTTATCACCTTACCCTCTCTATCCAACAAGATAAAACGAGGAATCGCCTTAATGGCGTAGTCTTTCGCAATTTGAGCTTTATTTCCTCCGTGTAATTGAATGCCTCCCAAGTGATCTTCCTGCACCATTTTAATCCATGCTGCTTTATTGGCATCAATAGATATACTCACGAAATAGATATTCTTTCCTTCAAACTTTTCCTCTAATTTTTTCAAATAAGGTAATTCTGCTTTGCACGGACCACACCAAGTTGCCCAAACATCAATGTAAACGTATTTCCCTCTCAAATCCTCCAAAGCGACCATCTTCCCATCAATATCCATGTATTTATGATCAGATGACATTATTTGAGTCCCTTCCGAATATTTTGCCCACATTTTCTGCGCTTGCGCCAATTCCTGTTGATAGACTTCTTTCTTCACGTTACGTTTGTAAAAAGATTCTATATCACGAAGTGGTTTACCTTCAGTTACTTCAACATATTGCATCACCAAACTTTGAGTAATATCTTCCAAAATAACCGGAGTCTTAAAATGTTCCGTCAAAAAGTTTAACTGTTCTAATGTTCCCTTATACCTATCATTCCCCATGAACTCCGATACACCAAGAATACCAATGCCACCTTTCACGTAATCCCGGTAAGAAGAAATTTTCCAAACTTGTGCATTATCAATAAAAAGTTTCGGGATATAAGCTTTCACTTGAGGCGTCTCCTCATATTGCTCCAACCCGGTCCATTCACTACCATTTTTCCAAAAATGCTGAATAGGATAACTAACTAATGGAGTATACAACTGATATTTAACCCGAAACAACTCTATCTTTTCAAACTCTTTGGCAAATTTCTGCTTTTTAATCAACTGGGTATTCTCTTTATTCAACTCGGATAGTTTCTTCAAAAACTCGTTCTCTCCTAACGTAAAATCAATGCGCTCTAAAAACTTCAGATCGTTCTCGTTCAAGTATTTATTGATTCTTACATTCTCCGCATCCCCTTGATAATTAAAACTATTCTTCTTAAGGTGAAAAGACCCATCTTTATTCGGAACCGAAACAAGAGTTAAATCTTTCCCCGGTTCCAGATAAAGTAAGTTCCTAGCATATCCTATTGTTAAACTAACATATTCTCCTTGTTCCAACGCAATCTCCATCATCCCCATTTTATCCTCTCCCACCACGATCTCTTCTTTCAAATGATTCCCCTTCACCTCCACTTTCCCTGTTAATAAGGCATTTTGCAAATTAACTGTCAACCTCATTTTCTTTGCCTGTGCAAACGTAGCACTACACAACACGAGTACCCCGATTATTAATAACAAAAATCTTTTCATCATCATTTCATTTTAAACATTAATCTAATTTATTGCATCCCAATCTTCTTGAAGTCCTGTCAAGGCATACTTCGATTTATACATCCACCGGGAAGGACACTTTTCTATATGTTCCCGAATTCTGGCTACTTGATCCACCGTAATCGAATTTTTCCAGCTATACCGATCCATCACATTATAGGAAGTAAAATATTCTGTATTCTCATCCACGGAATCTTCCTCCTTACTCGTATTCTTTAAAACAGATGAATTATCATTCCAATAATAATATGTATCAGTACAGTAGTCAGTATCTCCATCAACGATATTACTAACCCCTTCACTTTCGGAGGCTTGAGTCGATAACAACCCGAAAAATTGAGCCATCGAATTCGAGATCTCAAAAAAATCCGTTGAATTCATCGGATTAAGAAAAGCCGACATATTAATAAAGAAACCAACATCACGAGGTTTTTCCGGGAATTGGTCCAGAGGCCATTCATTAGCATTCAAACCCGGAATTTCTTCTCCTGCTAATATCACCGTCGGAGCCTTCACGGAAGAATTGGACCCTTGAGGATAATTAATTAACCAAATATTCAAATAATACCGGTAATCATATATTAAATTCAATTTATTTTTTAATACATAATTCTCATAATCATCAATATCCTCAAAAGTTTCCGAGGCGCTGATCTCCCAATTATGGATTCCTTCCTCGGCAAGTTTTACCCCGGAAACATCGTACTTAGCGGCAACAAATTTAATCTTCGTATCTGCACCATTAGGATCTGTTGTCACCACACGCCCAAATACATCATTTAGTCGATCAAGATTCTTTTTCACCACCTCTTCCGTTATCTTGAACGAAGGCACTCCCACCTGCTCCGTAGGATTAAGAACATGAAATATCACGGGAAACACTAATTCCTCATACTCTTGTTTCGGTAGCTCCCGGATTCGAATAGCGATCTTTTCACTTTCCAGTTCTCCCGATTTAGCATAGAAATAAACCGTTCTCTCCGTTGCATCTGTCGTTGAATAAACGGCATCCGAAATTTCATTCCCGCTTTCATCATACAATTTCAAAGCTCCTGCCGGAATAACATCTTCCGGAATTTTGAAGGTATCACAAACCACACGGGGATCATACATGATTGTATCGTTATCCACGCCCTTATACTGAGCCGAATAATCCGGTAACTCCTTTATCCCGAAGGCTGTAATATAAAAGCACATCTTCGCCTTTCCATCCGGAAGTAACATCTTATGATCCGCCCGAATCGATAATAATTTTATATCACTTAACGAAACCGGATTCTCGTAAAATTTGTCATCATGATCACACGAGACAAACAAAACGAACAATACAAAAAATGATAATATTCTATTCATATACAACCTCTTTATCAGTTCAAATTTCCCCAGCCGGGATTCTGTTCTATTTTATTATTGTAATCCAGCTCTACCCCATTCGGAATAGGCAACGCATAACGATAATCATCTGATTTCAATTCATAAACTTCCGAACCTTCTCCCTCTTTACTCATTCCGACCCTACTGGTTCCGATTCCCAACCTCTTCATGTCCACCCAACGAGTTCCAGCCTCATAACAAAACTCCTTTCGTCTTTCGTTCAGAATCTCTCCTAACACATCCTCTCCTGAATAATTCTCAAAACCGATAATTCTTGCCCTTTTAAAGGTTTCCAACATATCCTTAGCCTCTGCAACCCGATTTTGCCGACACTTGGCCTCCGCATTAATCAAATACATTTCAGCCGTACGGAAAAGAACTGTAACCTCATTAATTGATCTCGTATATCCCGGTTTATTGATGTAATATATCGTCCGGCCTTCTTCCTCTACCGTCTTAAACCAAGCCTCCCGACGTATATCTCCCTCGTCATACATATCAAGTAACTCGTTAGAAACTCGCTGGGCTTTTCCCTCTGCCCAAATACCGGAAAAAATATCACCAAAACCACATGATATTCGATAGGTCATCCGGAGTTGATAATTAGCTCCTCCCACCTGATATTCTCGGACTGTCCCGGAAAACATATTAAAAAGAATATCTTCCCGATTTTCAGGCTCATAACCTGCTATCAACTCTCCGGAATATTTCTCGGCATTTGCCCAGTCACTCTCTTCTGCGGCTGCAGAACCGGCCTTAAACATATACACTTGTGCTAAAATAGCTTTCACAATCCCCGGATAATAAAAAATATTCCATTTCTCCCTTACAGTTTCATACTCCAAGACATCTTCCAATTCACGAATCACAATTCTATAAACCTCTCGCTGGGACAACCGCCCTCCGGGAATAACATTTTCCGAATCCAGATTCAACGGAATTCCTAGCTTATCACTATTATAAGGAGCAAAGAATTGCAATAACTTGAATATATAATAAGCACGTATTGTTTTAACCTCACCCGTGATCGTTTCATACTCGGCTTGAGTATATCCTCCGGCTTTTTCCAAATCGTCAAGAATAACATTCAAAAAACCAATTGCCCCGTAACACTTTTCCCACAAAACACTTGCAAGCGAAACACCTTTCCAATCAATACATTCCGTGTACACGTTCATGGCCTTCTCCTCGATACTGGAATGATCCGAATAATAAGACATATTCATATCATCCTCGTACAGGCATAACTGGGTTGCCACATCATTATACAAGGGAAAACGGAAAACAGATCCTCCATAAGAAGGAGAAAGACCTCCTGTTGAATACGTTATCGCAGCCAAATAAGTCAACAATTCCGTCTTTACGTCTTCCAAATTCGCCACAACCCTTTTATTCTTCGGTACGAGATTCAAAAAATCCTTACATCCCACAATACCGAATACCAGTATGCACATTATAATCCAACCTCTTTTCATAATTCATTCTCATTAAATTCCTATATTCAAAGAAATCATATACTTTTTGGTATTAGGGTAACTAAATCCCCCAAAATTCTCCGGGTCCAAGCCAGAATAACCGGATATGGTAAACACATCCCGAACATTAAAATTCACCCGTAGTGACGTGAGTGAAAATTTCTGACAAATCTTTGAAGGGACCCGATAGCCGAATGAGATACTTGTACATTTCAAGAAATCACCACTTTCCAATTTCAAATCGTACCACTCGCTATTAAGAGACGAATATTCACCCCCGGAAGAATAGACCGGAATATCCGTAATATCTCCCGGCTTACGCCAACGGGTCGCCTCTTTTTTCAACACGTTCTGGCTGGCTGCCGAAACGACTCCTCCCGCCGATGTAGCGTAATAAGCTGCCGTAATCTTGTGTCCTACCATAAACGTGAAATTTGCATCAAACGTAAAATCCTTCCAAGACAGATTCGTCCGGAATCCTCCATTAACAGTTGGATAACTATCTCCCAAGTTCTCTTTTATACTTTCCCGATCTTTATTCACAACATCATCCATATCTAAAACCCATCGGCCATCCTCACGCTGAAAACCGATCGGTTTCTCCCGTTTACCATTATCAACAAACGCCAATGTATGACCTGTACGCGGGTCAATTCCAGCAAAACGATACCCGAACCATGCATTTGTAGAAGCCCCCTCAACAGGTGTTGTCTTATCATATCCTTTAGGAACCTCTGAAATGTCTTTATAATACGTTTTGATCACTTTACTCCTGTTCATCCCGACATTAAAGTCCACCTTCCAAAACAACTTCTTAGTACGAAGAACCTGAGAATTCATGGAAAACTCCCAACCGTAATTCCTAACCGACGAACTATTATATTTTATACTACTTACTCCCACGGAAATAGGCAAATTTTTCGTGTCCAGCAAATTACGTGTCACGTTATTATAATAATTCACCGTTCCCCGGATTCGACGATTCAGTAACGCGAAATCAACGCCCACACTCCGGTCTTCCTTTTTCTGCCACTTCACGGACGGATTCTTTGGTTGAATATAAGTCGGAATATCATAACCGAAATACTCGTCTGTCGACATAAAAGTCATCACACCAAACGGCAAAGCATTTTTATCAATGCTCCCCGTGTAACCATACGATAACCGAAAGGCCAATTCATCCAACCAGGAAATCTTTTTCATAAATCCTTCCTCGTACACGTTGTATTTAAAACTGGCATTCCACAATGGGGAAAAACGATTGGCTGTACCGATAATATCAGCACCATCCATACGAATACTTCCGGCAACAACATATCGGTCTAAAAAACTATACGACCCTGAAACAAAGAATGAAACGCTCCGGTTTCGAGATTCAGATAATCCATCCAGCAAATTCAGAATCTTCCTTTTCACATCCTCAACACCATCTATATCCGGTACCCCCATTAATCCCTTTTCCGGGTCATACTCGGGATATCTCACGTAATTACTATTAGATTTATACTCGGAAACCTCATGACCAACATAAATACTCAAAAAATGCTTTTCTTTAAACGCCTGACGAAACTCTAAATTATTGCGCCAAGTCCATCCCGATGATCGGCTATTACCCTCCGCCAACGCACCACGATTCAATTCATCAGGTAACTCCGTGTAAACACCCGTCAACCAGTTATTCAACTTACCCGTATATGAACCCGGATCCCACATTGTACGGGTCTCATGAGCATTATTAAAAACAGAACCTCTGGTAGAAAATTTTAGATTCTTCAATAACTGGAAATCCAACTCCAAAGAAATATTGTTATCAAGAGATTTCTTTGTGGACTTATTCCGTTTCATCTCATCCAAAATATTAAAATCATACTTGTAACCGTCTTTCAATGAACTCAACTCCGATGTATAGGAACGGTCATACTCCAAATTTCCCTCATCATCATAAGGCCGCTCGTAAGGATTAGCGTAAGTTGCATAACGCAACGGGTTTACCGACATCTCCGAATCTTCATCTTTTCGAATTGTTGACGATACATCAAAATTAATTTGCAGCCAAGAATTAAACTTTTGGGACAAACGTAAGGAACCTCCCCAATTTTCATACACATTTGTCGGCACGATACCCTTCGTCTTCCGGTAATTCAATGTAGCATAGTACTGACTCTTTTCCGTTCCCCCGGAAAGAGCGATAGAATGATTCTGAGAAAAAGCTGTTTTAAAAATGACATCAAACCAATCCGTGTTGATTTTACTCAAACGTTCAATTTCAGCCTCGGCCTCACTTCGAGTAATCTTACCGACATCCGCATTTCTTAACAAAGTCATCACCCGTCCCCCGGAAGTCTGATTCGGGAAATCCTCATATATACTCCGTTCAAAAGCAATTTTTTCCTCAGAATTCATCAAATCCAACTTATTCTTTGGGGCTGCATCTATTGAAAAGTTTGCCGCAACCCGTATGGATATACTACCCTCCTGCCCTCTCTTTCGTTTAATCACAATGACTCCATTCGCCGCCTGAGAACCGTATATAGCTGTTGCTGCCGCATCTTTCAAAACAGTTATACTCTCAATATCTTCCGGTTCTATATCATTTAGACTCCCGTAGAAAGGAGCCCCGTCCACAATCCACATCGGCTCCATTGACCCGTAGAGAGAATTTAACCCCCGTATCCGAATTTCAGGTAAAGTCCCCGGTTTTCCGGAAACATTCCGAGTAGATACACCTGCCATCGCACCCCGGAGTACATCACCCACAGAAGCATATCCCTTATTCTCGATCTCTTTCGCCGTAACCACATCCACCGCTCCCGTCATCCTTTTCTTTTCTATTGTCTGATAACCGGTCGTGACAGTTACCTCTTCCATCATCGCGACATCTTCAGATAAAATCACCTCTTTCTTCTCTTTTGTCCATTCCATCTCGACAGGCTGCATCCCGATAAAGGAAAACTTAAGCACGGGAGCGATAGATTTAAGTACAACTAACTTAAATTCCCCGTTAACATCCGTCGCCACGCCTATGTTCGTTCCCTTCACGACAATCGATACTCCGGGTAACGGATTTCCCTGTTCATCCTTCACCTTTCCTTTCAACTCCACGTAAACAGGCGTCTCTTCATTACCCTTCTGATCCTTTTTACGCACCATAATGTAACGCCCCTGAATATTAAACGAATACTTCTTCCCCAAGACCACATCCAACACCTCCTTCAACGTACTGTTGTGCATCGACACCGACATCTTCTCCTTCACGTCAACAATATCCGTGTTGTACACGAACTCGACATTTTGCAATTGGCAAATTTTCTCCAAAATCTCTCCCAGAGTAGCCTCTTTCATCTCAATCGTAAGTCGCTTTTCTTGGGAATACACGCTATTCCCACAAATACCCGAGACGAAAAGCAAAATAAACAAGAACACGCCATGTAAGTGTCCTCGAATTTTTAATTCACAATTTTTCTCCATACATTTGTTATTAACATTAATAATACCCCATAACAGAAGATGCGGCAAACACTGCTGTTATGAAATTATTTTTACAGAACAGGGAAGTGATGATTCCCTGTTCTAATCATTTTGATACTGATCTTTTTTCTTTCAATTTTACATTAAACGCTAGTAATCAATTCAAACATTTTCAAAATATTACACTATTGAAACATCATTTTATCAAATTTTTCAAGAAAAACCATGTATGAATTTCTTAAAAAATTTACCAAAGTATAACTACAAAGGTAGTATTTATTCTATTACTAACAAATTCGTTAGTGAAAATTCGCCTATTCATTTCTTTCTTTACAACATGAAACAGCGTATTAACGAAGAATTATTAAAAGAAATTGCCTTAAGAATTAAGGGATTACGAGAGGGGAAAAAACTTTCGCAAGCTGAATTTTTAATAGAAACAGATATAAATATTGCGAGGATCGAGGTTGCTAAGAATAATATGACGATATCTACATTAAAAGCAATATGTGACTACTTCAAAATTTCATTGAGTGATTTCTTGAAAGATATTCCAATATCTGAATTCTCAAACGAACAAGTATAAATGGGGTAATCTAGATAAATAGCATTAGCGAAAAGCAACGTGAAAATCGTGTCCAAAAACACAGAAATAATGAAAAAAACTCCGGACATTACCCCTTTCAAACAACCAACAATTACCATCGGGGTTACCGACATACAACCGGAGTTCTTCCAAAGGTAACCGATCACCTTTCCCGACCGGATCTCCATATCGATACCCCTCAACACGTGTAAAACCTCTTTCCCCTTAGGAAAACTCTTTTTCAAACCGGTCACCCGGATCCGCAATCATCTGCCATATAATGACGTTATTAATTATTCTCTGAACACATCATGACAAAGATAAAGGATAATTTAAGAAATGAGCATAAAAATTCCCCAAACGAGATTTAAATTTTATTTCAATAGCTTGCGGTCGTTGTCACCACTTTCCAATATACTCATTTGATGAATGGCTATTTGGTTTAGCTTAACAAGACGCTCTCTTTGTGTCATACACTGTTCGATAAACACTGCATTCAGGTTCTCCATATTCGACAAGCAAATCAGTTTGTTGATAGTAGCATAATCACGGATATTTCCTTTCAGTTCGGGATTGGCTTCCTGCCATTGTTTTGCCGTCATACCGAACATCGACACGTTCAGGACGTCGGCTTCATTGGCATAAATAATGCTCACTTATGCCGCTGTGACTTCTGCCGGAATAAGGTTTTTCTTTATAGCATCAGTGTGTATACGGTAATTGATTTTCGACAATTCACGCTTCGCCGACCAACCGAGTAGCCTTTGCTCTTCAGTCTTTAATCGTTGGTATTCCTTAACAAGAAGTAATTGGAATTTAGGAGAAATCCACATACCGAAATGGTATGCAATATCCCGATGTGCGTACGTGCCGCCGTAGCGACCAGCTTTAGAACGGATGCCAATTGCATTCGTCCGTTCTATCCACGTTTTCACCGAAAGTACGAAATTGTTGCTTCCCGCCGCATTTTTAATTGTACCGAATTCGGTACAATTAAAATCAGGGTTATACAGCATTTCCCATTCTCCAAGGTATTCGATCGTGCTTTTAAGACTAAGCCAACGGAAGATAATATGCTCTTGCAGTTGACTTCTTGCCATATCCGTAAGGCTGATGTAGTCTTCTTCATCGTACTTGACTACACTAATGTCTGTATTTTGAACGGTAATTTTTGCCATTGTAATTGATGCATTAAGTTTCAATCACCAAAGTCGCTATAATTTATAAGATTATATCCTTTTTAATTGATTAAAATAAAAATAGCAAACCCGCAAATCGTCATTATAAATTGCAATCAACCTGACCACATTCCCTAAATCGCGGCCAACTAATAACTGACATCCCGTTTCATAACTCGCTTAATCTGCCTCATTCCGGGTAAACGTCCTACCGTGTTCCGGTTCAGATACCTGTAACTCAAAAGCATCAGCAAAAAGAAAATCCCGATAATACACGTCCAGCCATATACTTCCTTCACGCTGACCAGCATCACCTGCCTCATCGTCTCGCCATAGAGCTGTCCCGTCGGGATATGAGCGGCAACAGGATTCACTGCATCCAGATCGGCAGTCAACAACTGATAGTTCCCCGGCAGAACGTGTTGCATCGCCCGCCCATAAATCGCACTTCCTAATGCCGAACCGAACCCCGTCCGCACGAACCCCAGCAAAGACAACACTTGAAAGAAATGCTGGAACGGCACGAAGCCCGAGATGTAAACCGTCAACGATATATAAATCATCACGTACCCCGCCCCTCTTAACAACGTCGGCAAGTAAAGCCATTCAATATTCATCCGCGGATCGATCAGAAAATACATGAAACACTGGTACATCACGATCAGCGCAAACCCGGTAAACACGGCCCTTTTGTAGCCCCCATGCAAGCGGGCGTGCCAGTAATAAACTGCCAAAGCTCCCAAAACGATTCCCAACAAGTTCCACCAGTTCAGAGATACCGAGTTCAACACGTCATATTTCAAAATACTCCCGGTAAATATATTTTGCAGAATCGTCGGCGTCGTCTGCAAACAACACAGCACCAAAAAGGCAAGCAATATCGCCCCCATATTCCGATACCCCAGTGCCTCCTTCGTGATATAAGGATGCCGCAACGTGTGCATCCGGTTAATATTCAACAACAACGCCACGACCGCCACCACGATCCCCGAACGGATATAAGGAGAATACAACCAATCATAAAACTTACCGTACTCAAAAACGAAAGCCAACGCCAAAAGAAAGATCGCCCACAAAATACCGCCCAACCAATCTATCCCGTACAACGGCAACGCCTTCATAAACCGGAAATGGCGGGTAAACAGAACCGCGCACAACCAAACGACAAGCAACAACCCGACAATCAACCCATGCATATATCGCCAGTCAGCCCAATAGCCTAAATAAACAGTCGCCAACCCCGACAACTGGATACTTCCCAACACGATAAGATACACGACCGGAAAGAACACCGCAAAATTACGAGTCGGCGTGATACTGAGCTGCACGTTCGACAAACACTCGAACGTCCCCCACATACGCAACATCCCGGCAATAAAGCAAACCCCGACCAGCACCGGGAGACTCCCCGTACTCATCGTGATCAAGTTACAAACAATCAATGCCGGGCAGACCATCAAGAAAATCGACCGGGAAGTGAAACGAAACTTCAAGCGAAAAAGAATAGGAAAAACAACCGTTGTCCCCACGAACGAGGCATAACCGGCCATCATAATATCCTCCTGCATCAACGCCAGCGACCCAACCATCTGCGAAACGGATGCCAAATAAATCCCCCCGCTGAATTGAAAGGTCACGGCAAAAAACAAACAAAGAAACACACGCACCCGATCCGGGACAAAATCCCGGAACATCATGATGCGTGTCGGTATATTCGGTGCTGACATCTTCTCTAGTAATTAACCTTACATTCCACGTTCATCCCGGCACGCAAGCGGTTCATATCCTCCGGTCTATTCGTTCCCGTGAATTCAATACGAACCGGGATACGTTGTTCCACCTTCACGAAATTTCCCGCAGAATTATCCTGCGGGATCAGCGCAAAAGAAGCTCCCGTGGCCTCCGAAATGGACGCCACACGTCCCTCAAACCTTACTCCCGGAATAGCATCCACCTCGATCTCCACCATCTGTCCTTCCTCCATGCGAGTCGTCTGCGTCTCCTTGTAATTCGCGATCACCCATTTCTCGGTCACATCCACGAGATTAACCATCGTCTGCCCCGGTTGCACGAGTTCCCCCTCGTGTATATTCTTGCGCCCGGTTACCCCATCGGTCGTGGCCAGAATCACCGTGTACGAAAGATTCAGTCGAGCCAGATTCAACGCAGCCTCGGCAAGCTTGATATTGGCCTCATTCTGTTCCAAACGCTGCGTCTGTTCCTGTTTCACCAAAGAAACCGCCTGTCTCTGACGAAGGATTTGCTCGTAGCGGGCTTTTGTCGCCTCGAACTCCGTCTTCACCTGATCAAACTGTTGCACGGTAACCGCCTCTTGTTTCAACAACTCCTTGTAACGCTCGTAATCTTTCTCCGCATTTGCTAATCGCACCCGTACTTCCTCGATCCCGGCATCCGTCACCAGAACATTACTTTGCGCCGCGTGAACCGTCGTGTGCATTGCGTCCATCCCGACCAGCGCATTCCGGTAATCCGCCTCCGCCTGTGCCAATCGCAAACAATACTCGGCATCCTCAATCACCACCAGCGTATCACCTTTACGCACACGCTGGTACTCTTCAAAATATATCTTCTTGATAAATCCCTGTACACGGGTATTTATCGGGGTAATATGTTGTTTTACTTGAGCATTATTCGTGTATTCCACCCGTCCCAAATGAATAAAACGACTGGCTACCCAACAAATACCGACAACAATAACAAGGATTAAAACCACGTTAGGAATCAATTTCTTTCTATTTGTACTCATAACTGAAATATCAATTAAAATAATTATAAACTACCGATTGTTCTCTTCAACAAATAATACTGGTACAGAATACCGATCCGGGCATTCGTCAACTCCAACTCGCTACTTAACTGGATATTACTGGCATCCAGCATATCCGTCACCAAGGACAACCCGTTCAGGTAACGGTAACGCACTACGTCGTAATTTTCATGAGCCAATTGCACGCTCTTCTCCCGTGTACGTAACCGGGAATAAGCCTCGTCCAGTTCAACCCACGCGGCATGAATCCCGTTAGAGACCTGTTCATCCGCCAGTAACCGATCCTCTTCCGCCTTCCGGGTAGCAATCCGGGCTTGTTTCAACTTCTTATTATTCTTAAAAAGAGCATCAAACTTGTACGAGATACCGATCCCGACGTACCAGTAACTAAAATTCTTGTCAATCGGTGGTACCTCAATCAATATCGGTCCGTCAAAATTATTCGCGGCCACGAGCCCGATATTCGGCCTACGTCCGGCACGAACCAAATCCTGTTGTTTCTTACTCATCTCTACCCCCAAATCTGCCAATTTCAAACGTGGAGACTCATTTTTCATTCCCTGCCAAGACAGCTCATCCCGCCTCCCGATATTCCTTGCCAACACGGTCGTATCGGGTAAAATAACCGTCTCCGGGGCCAAACCGATCGTCGTGGTCAACTGACGGTTCAAAATCTTAATCCGGTTCCGGGTACTCGTCAATCCCAGCTCCAGATTCTGCAATTGAAGTTCATAACGGGTAATATCACTTTTCAAGGCTGTCCCCTGTTGAAAGGCAGCTTGAATCTCTTTCACCAACAAGCGGGTTTGCTCGATATTTTTCTCATAAACCTCTTGTTGGTTATACAACTGGTAAAGTTCCAAGTAATACCCCACCAACAGAAACCGCACCTCCTGACGGTTATCCTGTAATTCCAGTTCTGCCACCTGTTGTTGCAACTCGCTCAACTGAATACTACGATTGATAGCTCCCCCGGCATACACCACCTGTGTAGCTTTAATCGCGAAATTATTCCCGTAATGCGGCATTGAGGCCTTCTGCCCGTCAGAAAAATCCCGATCCGTTATCCAGCCGTTCCCGATATAACTGAACGATAAATTTGCCTCGATAGAAGGCAGTTTATCACTTTTAGCCGTTTTCGTCCCCTGTTTTGTTTCATCAACAGCTAAACGATGCGAGCGAATACTCCGACTATTCGTGTCGGCCAAACGAAACATTTCATCCACACTCAAAACTCTTTGTTGCGCACAAACCGGTAACAGACCGGCCATACACAATAGTCCTGTCACAATTTTCTTCCTATTCATCTTGCTTTCTCTTTCTTTAAGACGCTGCAAAATTCCTAAAAAAGCCACAACAATCGGATGTTCGAAAATCGAGAGAATTTGTTTTATTTGAAACTACCTACCCGCAATTATTCCTATTTCCATCGAAAAACAGTATCTTCGTGCGTTTTTTACAAAGGGAGAATTAACTATGAAGGAACTTTTAAAAAAGTATTTGATATTCGTTATCGGATTGTATTTTCTAGCCGCGGGAATCGTATTAATCATCCGTTCGGCACTAGGCACCACTCCTATTTCCAGTGTAAACTACGTGTTGAGCCTGAACAGCTCTCTATCCTTGGGAACCTGCACGTTCATTATCAATATGCTATTGATCATCGGGCAATTCTGGCTAATCCGGAATAATAAAAGTAAACGGGACATCATCGAAATTCTACTCCAGTTACCTTTTTCTTTCATATTCTCGGCATTTATCGATCTGAATATGCTTTTGACAAATGGTGTACACCCCTCGAATTACGGGATGTCCATCGCCTTGCTACTCGTTGGCTGCCTCGTGCAATCCATCGGTGTTGTCCTCGAAATAAAACCCCATGTTGCCATGATGAGTGCCGAGGGATTCGTAAAATATGCCTCCCGCAGTTGTAACAAAGAATTCGGAAAATTCAAAGTGTACTTCGACGTTACCCTAGTCACGTCAGCCGTCATCCTTTCCCTCATCTTGAGCCAACGCGTAGAAGGTGTGCGGGAAGGTTCCATCATCGCAGCCTGCATAACGGGTTATCTGGTAAGCTTTCTGAACCAAAAAATCATGACACAAAAAACATTACACAAACTTCGCTCCATCATCATAAGATAACCCTTCAGCATGGAGTCTTACAATATTGTCAACATCCAAGAAATCGAGACCTTCAAAAAAGGTGAATCCTACAAGGGGGAGATCACCGTGTTCACCTCTGACATCGGCCCTAAATTTCTCCTGTTCGGAAATAAATCCGTTTACCTGAATGCCTTTTCCTATATGCTGGTGCTATCGGGAAGAGCCACGCTTTTAGTCGATAGCGTGGAATACCCAATTGACGCTCATTCATTGTGCATCCTGTCCCCACTGCACCTCACAAATTTTCGTCAAGTAAGCCGTGATTTTCAATGCCTGTGCCTCTGTTCCCGTAAGAATTTCATCGATCGCCTACCCATTCTCAACATCCAACACCGAATTACCCACGGGATGAATATGTACCACTACCCGATCGTGCAAATTTCTGAGGAAGAGAAACACCTACTAGCCTCCACCATGGAAGACCTCCGGACTCAACTTTTCAGGACGGAACATTCTTATCAGTTGGAAATGATCCAGAACGCCCTAACCCGCTATTATCTGGAAATAGACAATATATTGGATAACAAAGGAATAAATGAAGTTACTGAAAGAGTCCCACAAACCCGATACGCCAATATATTACGGAAGTTTATCTCGTTACTCATGCTCCATTACAAAACGGAACATTCCGTTCCTTTTTATGCCCGGCAAATGAATATCACGCCCCAATACTTGACTTCTATCATCAAAGCACAAACCGGTCGCACCGTGAATAATTTCATTTGCGAAATGCTGTACAGCGAGGCCCGTAACCTTCTCGCCCTATCCGAATTCTCCATTCAACAGATCGCCACCGAGTTACATTTCTCAGATCAAGCCTCTTTCAGTAAGTTTTTCAAAAGATGGGCCAGCATTTCACCCCTAGAATTCAGAAACGTGATGGTGAAATCCAAAAAGTAAAAAATAGTTTCTTCAAAAAAGAGAAACTTCAAACATAACAGGACCGTAACTATGTGAAAATTAACAGCTAAATGATAAGAAATTCAGTTCTAATTACATTGTCATCAATTGAACAATACTTGATCATTACCGTCATGAACCTTATAGATACCTTATAGTAGCCTTATATGAACCTTATTTACAATAAGGTTCATAAAGTATTTATAAAATGTAATGAAAATATTATATTCGGTAGTCATCCGTTAGTCATTATCTATTAATTACAAATTCAGAATAAACCTTAGCACAAACAAGTATAATCCTCACTTATTCCTTCCAAACATATATAAGAAAAATGAGGCATACTCGTTCATTATCATAATATTTACTCGTAAAACACTAATAATAAATACATTAACATGACACCTAAATTTATTGTCAAAACGGGGAAATGATACCTTTTATGATACCTCTTATGCCTCAAATTATCCCTTAATCCTAATATCACAAATCATTCAGACAAAATAGAAACGAGAAGTAACAGCACTGATAATCAACAATTTTCATTCAAAAAACAAACCCTCACAGTTTTCCAACTATAAGGGTTTTCTTCATGTTGTTGCCCCACTAGGATTCGAACCCAGACAGACAGAACCAGAATCTGTAGTGCTACCATTACACAATAGGGCAATTGTTTTATTGCGGTGCAAAGATAGTAGTTTTTTGGGATTTCAAAAAACTACTATCTATTTTTTCATGCTACTTCAATATTTTTTGATACTCTTCATTGTTCGACAAAACCTCCAGCGCCTTAGCTATATCCTTGTCATTACGGATATGATACTCTATCACACCCTCTTGCATGTAATAACGTTCCATCAACTGGTCGGACAATATATCGGAAATCTCTTTCTTGAAAACATCCAAATCCCGATCAATAGAGTGTCCGAGACTATTCTTCAATTGCTCTACCTGACTGGACACCTGATCATAGTATTTCTCGTCTTGAGTTGCCTTTACCAATCTTTCCAGAACAAGCTGGGAGGCTGTCTCGTATTCAAATTCACGCTTTTTCAAGTATTCCTTGAACTCGTTGAACAATTCATCCGACAAAACAAATTCAGAAGGAGCTACAATCGTGGGATGAGTTGCCGCATATTCATTAACAAAATCAAAGATCATATCCTGCAACACCAGTTCTTGGGTTACTTTAGCGTATTTCTCCGGTTCAATCTTCACGTCCGGCGTGATACCACCACCGTCATACACCGTTCTCCCAGCTTTCGTTTTAAAGGGTTTCATTAAAGAATCGGGAATCGTACCCACGCTACCATCCGGATTACGGTGGGAATAATCTACCGCTTGAATACAGCGTCCGCTAGGAATATAATATTTCGCCGTGGTTACCTTTAATTTCGTGTTATAGACCAGATCACGGGTAGTCTGCACCAATCCCTTGCCGAATGAACGTTCACCAATTACAACCGCCCGATCGTAATCCTGCAATGAACCGGAAAGAATCTCCGAGGCTGAGGCAGATGCCCGATCGATCAGCACGGCCAGTTTCATATCCGGCAACAAGGGATTTCTCGTCGTGCGATATTCCTTATCCCATTGTTTCATCTTTCCTTTCGTGCTTACAATCAAGGAACCTTTAGGCAGGAAGAAATTGGCAATCTCCACTGCCTGATCCAGCAATCCACCCCCGTTACCGCGAAGATCGAGAACAAGGGACTGCGCTCCCCGGTTTTTCAAATCCATGATCGCGCTTCTCACGTCGTCGGCAGCCTTATCCGTGAAACCGGTAAAATAGATGTACCCAATCTCGTTATTCAGCATCCCGTAGTAAGGAACACTGGGAACCTGTACGACTTCCCGAAGAACCCGCTTCTCCAAAGGCTTTTCTTCCCCGACACGTTGCAATTTAAGCACCACCTCTTTACCGGGTTGTCCTTTCAGACGGGAACTCACGTACTCGACATTCTTTCCCTTCATATTTTCCCCGTCAACAGCCAGAATCAAATCACCCGGAAGTAACCCGGCCTTGTAAGAAGGAGATCCCTTGTAGGGTTCGCGGATCACCACGTAATCATCCTTCATACCGATCACGGAACCGATCCCGGCGTATTCGCCCGTCGTCATCATCTTGAACTCGTCCAACTTAGTTTCCGGGTAATAAACCGTGTAGGGGTCCAGTTTCTTCAACATGGCGTCAATCCCGTCCTGCACCATTTTCTCCGGCTGCACGTCATCCACGTAAAAAAGATTCACGTCCCGGAAAAGCGTGGCAAAAATATCCAATCCCTTACTAATCTGGAATCTTTTATCGTCTTCCTTCAAGCCAAGCATCCCGAAAGCCAGTAACAAGACTCCCGAAATGAAGATAATTACACGTGTATTTTTTCTCATAATCTTATTTTAATAACAATCTAGCGAAAATAGTATATATCCAACAAAATAACAAATTTCACGGCACCGGATCGTAGCCCGAACCTCCCCATGGATGGCAAGAACATATCCGTTTTATCGCAAGGAATAATCCTTTTACCGGACCGTGTTTCCGTAACGCCTCCACCGCATATTGTGAACAGGTCGGGGTATAGCGGCAACTCGGGGGTGTCCAAGGGGAAATGCATAACTGATAAAATTTAATGGGTATCAGCAATATCCCCACCACTATCTTTTTCAATATAGCTCCTAATTTTTTTAATAGCACCGGTTATCGCTTTTTCGATTTTACCATATTCAAAAATTTCGTCATGCAAATATATGAACAATATATCCATCGTTTTATCCTCCGGGATATAAGAGTACAATATATTTTTATTCAGACGATAGGTCTCCCGAATCAAACGTTTTACCCGGTTACGTTTCACGGCTCGCTTGAAACGCCTTTTAGAAACGCTCACGGCTATCCGAGCCGGAAAATCTTTCTCTTCCCTCGGGTATAACCGGATGACCACTCGTAACGGATAAGACACGAAACTATAGCCCGAGGACAGAAGTTCCTCGAATCCCCCCTTCCGGCATAGCCGTTCTTCCTTGCAAAACGTGTATTTTATCGTTTCATCCATATACGAGTGCAAACATACAAAAAATGGACATCGTTTGATGTCCATTTTTCTATTTTGATTTATTTTCTTTGTTGTAAGCCTTAATGAACTGTTCCAGCGCCATGGTCATCGAAGGGGCTTTTTCCGTGGGAGCTTTTATATCAAGCCTCAACCCGGCCTCCTCAACCGCCTCGGCTGTCGCCTCCCCGAAGGCCGCGATAATTGTCGAACCCTGCTCAAAATTCGGGTAGTTGTGGAACAATGACTTGATACCGGCCGGAGTGTAGAACGCCAAGATATCATACTCTTTCAAATCCGGAATTTCAGAGGCTACATCACTGGACACGGTTTTATAGAATACGGATTTCGTGTACTTCAGGTGTAGTTCATCCATCAAAGCGGGGATATTTTCTTTATGCACGTCGGAAACCGGAACTAGGAAGTTTTCGGTCTTGTGCTTTAACAGAATTTTCGTCATATCCTCGACTTTCTTGTCCCCGTAGAAAATTTTTCTCTTACGGTACACGATATATTTCTGAAGATAGAAAGCAATAGCCTCTGATATACAGAAATACTTCATCGTGTCGGGAACAGTTACCCTCATTTCGGTACAGATCCGGAAGAAATGGTCGATAGCCGTACGACTGGTGAAAACGATCCCGGTAAAATCAAGAATATTTATCCTTTCTTGACGAAATTCTTTTGCCGTGACACCTTCTACCTTTATAAATGATTTGAATTCTAATTTCAATCCAAATTCTTCTGCCAAATCAAAATACGGAGATTTCTCGGTTGTCGGCTTTGGCTGCGAAACTAGTATCTTCTTTATTTTCAACTTCTTCTGTTTTAAAATTACACTAACTTCTCTAACTTATTCCAATAGCTTGTACAAGACAAGAATCGGCAATATTTCAAGCCCACAAAGGTACAAAATCATATACAAAATTGAAACTCTATATCCATATAATATTTTAATCAATCTTATAAATCTGAAAACCAGAATAATGATACCAATTCCTGAAATGACATATAATAACATATTTATTGCCGAAGTTTGCACGTAAAACAAGGCCAGCACGAACGGGGATATGGATAACCCCAACACGATCGCGCTTGTGCGCAAATTCAAGATGATTTCCGATGCACAATGCCTTCTATTAAACGTCCACCCGAAAAGCCGCACAAGTCCCAAGACTAAAAAATAGTAACCGAAGATGATCAGAAAATAGATTAAGGCATTAAAGAATACAAAGGGAGGATCGATCAAAAAAGCCATCAACATGGACAAGATTGAAAAAGAAAGGCTAACCGACAAGAAAACGAAGAAGTAGTTCGGAATCCCGCCTTCCGATTGTAAACTGGCCCCTCTTTTCCGGTTGAAAAAATAGGTGTACACCGTTGGGAGAAAACCTCTTCCCCGCAGGCGCAACAAAGCGATAAAAACGAGATACACGACCGTGTAAATCAGAATACTGGAAATAAATTCAATATTCATTTTCTCCCCGCTCAAAGGAATTCCGTCTACTAATTCCACCTGATTCGTCAGCGTGTCAAACGGTAAGAAAGGTTTCCAAGAGACCGTTTCTCTTAACAAAGAGGCCGGAAACACCACAGAATCCGACACCGGCACGATACTATCCGTTATAACTGAATCTATTTGCTCGTCCAACATTCCCAACAACATCTTTATATTCTAACATTAATGTGCCTCGTACCAGCTTTTCCCGTAGCCCGTACCCACGGTTAAAGGCACCGCTAAACTCACGACGTGTTCCATGCAATCCACCACGAGATTCTTCAATTCCTCGATTTCCTCGTGATGACATTTGAAGTTCAATTCGTCATGCACCTGCAAAATCATCTTGGAACGTAATCCCCGCTCTTTCAATTTCTGATGAATACATATCATCGCTTTTTTAATAATATCGGCTGCCGATCCCTGTATAGGAGCATTTACCGCATTTCGCTCGGCAACACCCCGTACAACCGCGTTCCGAGAATTTATATCTCTCAGATAACGACGGCGGCCCATGATCGTCTCCACGTACCCTTTTTTCCGGGCTTTCTCCACGGATTCTTCCATGTAACGTTTCACTCCGGGATAAAGGGCAAAATAGCCTTCAATCAGTTCCTTACCCTCTTTCCGGGAAATTTTCAGCCGTTCCGCCAATCCCCAAGCCGAAATACCGTAAATAATCCCGAAATTAGCCGTTTTCGCCCGTCGTCTCATCTCCGGGGTCACCTCGTCCAAAGGCACGTGATAAATTTTAGATGCCGTTGCAGCATGGACGTCTTCCCCTTTCAGGAAAGCATTGATCAGCTCCGGCGTACCACTTAAATGTGCCATCAATCTTAACTCTACCTGCGAATAGTCGGCCGAGAAGAACCCATAATCCGGATCTCCCGTGATAAAAGCTTTCCGAATGTTCCGACCTTCGGCTGTCCGGATAGGTATATTTTGCAAGTTCGGATTCAAGCTACTCAATCTTCCGGTTGCCGCCTCCGCTTGGTTAAAATGCGTGTGAATCTTTCCGGTTGCTGGATCAATATACGTGGGTAAAGCCTCCGCATACGTGGTCAACAATTTCTTTAATCCCCGGTAATTAAGTATATGTCCTACAATCGGGTGTGCATCTTCTAATTTTGACAACACCTGTTCGGAGGTACTGTATTGGCCTGTTTTGGTCTTCTTGTTGCCAGGATCAATATTCATCTGGTCGAATAATATCTCGCCCAACTGCTTGGGAGAGCTAATATTGAATTCTTTACCGGCCATTTCATATATAATTTTCTCTGTCTCCGCGATTCTTATTTTCAAATCCTCGGATAGCTCATCCAGTGCCACCTTATCAATGGACACACCCTCGTACTCCATATCAGCCAAAACAGATACCAAAGGCATTTCAATTTCTTCGTACAACTTATAAAGTCCGACTTCCTGTAAAGCCTCTTCCAACTTTCCTTTCAAGCGGAATAATATATCCGTACGTTCGGCAAAATCCTTGTCTTTCTTGGCTCCTTCATCGGGAAATAAGGATAATTGAGGATTCTCGGTATTATCTCCTTTTATCAAGCGATAATTCAGCATTTCCAAAGCAACACGTTCCAGTTCGTGGGAACTATCCGGTTGTAGAACGTAATGTGCAATCTTGACATCAAATATTTTATTTAGAATCTCTACCCCGGCTCTTCTTAACCAAATAATATCGTCCTTCACGTCATTCGAGATCAAAACTTTGTTTTGATCTTCAAGAATAGGTTTAAATAAACGAATCACGTCCTCGGCCTTATCCTTTGCTGAAGGTAACCGCAGATAACAGGCAGTATTAACGGCTGTTGAAAAACAGAGATATTCCGGATAAGAGTTGTAAATCGTGCCATCTCCAAAGATCACGTTCAGCACGTATTCCGGGGCCTCCTTCAACTTCTGAAATAATTCATCCCGTTCCGCCACAGTAGTGATTTCCCGGTAATCGACTTCTTCCGGGTGAATGGTTTCTACCAAATTTTCTTCGTGTTCTATCATGAACACTCGCTTTGCCAGAGAGAAAAGCTCCAATTCATTGAAGATCGGCTTTAACACATCGTCTTGAATCTCACCCAATGCCAAATCTTCAGCATTTACATCCGTGGGAACTTCCGTGTTGATTGTCACCAGTTCCTTTGATAAAAAGACAGTATCCTGACAACACAACAAGCGTTCTTTTTGTTTGCCTTTCAGTTCATCTATATGTTGATATACCCCTTCTATACTTCCATATTTATAAATCAATGTGGCAGCACTTTTCGGTCCGACACCATCACATCCCGGCACGTTATCCGCCGTGTCCCCCATCAAACCAAGAATATCGATGACCTGATCTACCCGCTCGATCCCGAAATGATCCAATACTTCCGGAATACCCCACACTTCAGACTTATTTCCGGCACGCCCCGGTTTATACATGAACACTCGTTCGCTGACCAACTGGGCGTAATCTTTATCCGGCGTGATCATATATACCTGAAACCCTTCTTTCTCTCCCCGCTTAGCCAGCGTACCGATCACGTCGTCCGCCTCAAACCCGCTGACAACAATGGATTTAATGCCTAATCCTTCAATAATACTTTTAATATAAGGAACCGACTTTTTCAGATCCTCCGGCATCGGGGGACGCTGGGCCTTGTAGGGCGGGTACATTTCATGACGGAAAGTAGGACCTTCCGGGTCAAAAACTACTGCCAGATGAGTCGGTTTTTCCAATTCAAGCAATTCCAGTAAAAAATTAAAAAAACCGAAAGTGGCCGATGTATTTATTCCCGTCGTCGTGATCCGGGGATTATTGATAAACGCGTAATATGAACGGTAAATCAACGCGTAAGCATCCAGCAAGTACAATTTTTTCTCCTCGTTAGTCATCATCTTTCCTTTTCAAATTAATCCACACAAAGTTAGACTTTTTCTCCTAACTTTTCTCCTCGCCTATTTGTTTTATATTTTAGAATACCTATAAACCATGTATCAATTTCAAAACAAGCAAGTAAAAAGGCTTCCCTCAAAAGAATATCTAAATTCAGTTTTAAACACGGAACGTTTTATTAAAATAGAAATTTATATACGAGTTTACAGTAAACTAACTCCCTCCCCCCTTCGGGGTACTCCCTCTATAAACAGAGGGAGAGTTGAAATA
>OJUG01000702.1_pt1 | contig 48617 bp, 32 predicted proteins | sample 1599841 | NCBI WGS metagenome assembly OJUG01 (sample SAMN04168659, study PRJEB22393) | human gut metagenome | biome: human gut microbiome; feature: stool | host: Homo sapiens | collected 2014-05-12 | reverse complement strand
GGGAGTAGTAACTAAAGCTACAAGGAAAGTACAATTTACTGACTACAGAAAACCACATTTTGTACTGAAAGAACCACTTTGCTTTACTATTGGTTCTGACACAGATGTAAAAAGTAAAATAGGAGCTACAGATGTAGTTGATGGCGACATTAGCAATAAGGTAAAGATTTTATCAAGAGACGTGTCTACCACAATGACAGGTCAGTATGCCATTACAGCTCAGGTTACAAACAGTCTGGGTGACACAGTGACATTGAAGGCTATTGCTACAATAGAGCAGGAAAATAATCTTTGCCCAACTATTACTTTAAAGAAGAATATTGTGTATATAAAAGTTGGAGCAAAGTTTAATCCAAAGGATTATATAATATCAGCAAAAGACAGTGATGGAAAATCACTTTCAGATAGTAGCATAAAGGTAGCAAGTTCATCTGTTATAACAAAAAAAGCAGGCTGCTATCAGGTAGAATATACAGTTAAAGATAAAGAGGACAATACAGGATCTGCTTATCTGACGGTGATGGTGGAGGAGTAGAATGAACAGTAAGATTATCAATTTAAGAAACATAGATTTATTTAGTCTTGCAAAAGATTTAATCCGTAGCTGGTGGATTATAGTTATGGTTGCGGCAATGGGCGTTATGGGTACTCACGCATACATCAGCAACACTTATGAGCCAACATACACTAGTACAGGAATATATGTTGTTACACCAAAGCAGAACACCGGTTATGTGTATACCAATAAGGTGTTTGCAAACAATGTTGTAACTATTTTCCAAAATCTGATGAATTCAGATATTATGACTAATAAAATCAAAAAAGATTTGCATTTGTCAAACTATGGAGTGTCAGCAAATATTTCATTAATTGAAGAAACTAATTTAATGAAAATTTCGGCAACATCAGGAGATCCTATTGTGTCATTTAAAACAATAGATTCTATTATGAACAATTATTCTGATTTGTCAGAATATCTTACATCCGATGCTGTTTTTGAAACATTAGAAGCACCATCAGTGGCAACTCACGCAGACAATGCACTTATGCCAAGAAATAAATCATTAATAGTTGGTGGCATTTGTGGACTGTTGGCAATACTTGCCCTTTCAGCGATAAGTATTTTTCGTAGAACTATCAAGACAGAGGCAGCAGTTGAGGACCAGCTTGACACAAATCTTATTGGAACCATATATCATGAAAATAAAAATAGAACTGTAAAGGCGAAGATTGTTCAAAGTGTAAAAGCACTGCTGATTACAAGCCCTATTATTACAACAAAGTTTATTGAGGCATTTAATACAATAAGAATCAAAATTGAATACGAACATGAGAGAAATCCGAAGATGAATTCAATATTGATTTCCAGCGTATGTGAAAATGAAGGAAAGTCTACAGTAGCCATGAACATCGCTTTATCTCTGGCAAAGGAAGGCAAAAAAGTTATCATCATTGATGCAGATATGCGAAAACCTGCTATGTACAAAATGTTGGACATTCCTACTGCAGATGTGGTTGACATGATCAAATTGCTTCAGGGTGATTGTGGACTTGATCAGGTACTTTATCACGACAGCGTTGGTGTTGATCTTATTATGTCTACAAAGGGGCATGCTGGTACATATGAATTTATGAAGTCAGGAGCCATGAAGGACCTTATTAGAAAATGTAAGAAAATGGCTGATTATGTAATCATTGATACTCCACCAATGTCCATGGTATCAGATACAGAGGCTTTGGTAGATAATGTAGATTATTCTTTACTTGTTGTCAGACAGGACTTTTCCTATGAGAAGGACATTAAGAACTGCATCAATATAATGAATGATGCAAACTGCAAGTTCTTAGGATGTATTTTAAATGACTATAAGGTATTAAAAATAAAAGACAAAAAAAGTGTATTTAACACATTAGAGGAAAGGGAGGTGGAAATTTATGAGTAACACAAATTCAGAAGTTACAGAGAAAGAACCCATCAACCTTGCTCAGATTATGGCAAGTTTTATAAAAGCCTTCAAGAAACTGTGGTTTATTATGGTTATCATGATGGTAATTATGGGATTTATAGGCTATAGAAGTTATAAAAAAAGTTATTCTCCAATGTATGAAACAAGAGCGACCTTTTCTATAACAGCTCCACAGTATGACGGCGCAGCGGACAAATCATATACCAACAACAAAGAACTTGCTTCTATATTAAGTGTTAGTTTCAATTACTTAATTAACAACGAAGTATTTTATGAAATTATTAAAGATGATTTAGGTATTGACTATATGCCTGCAACTATTACGATTTCTGCCGTGCCGGATACAAACATTTTAAGCATTGTGGCATCAGGTGATGACCCACAGATGTCATATAAGGTAGTACAGTCAGTAATGAAAAATTACAACAGTGTGGCAGAGTTTGTTATTGGGGACACAAAATTGGATGTGCTGGAAGAACCGGTGTTGCCTGAGGCTCCAACCAATCCATACCAGCCTTTTAAGAACATTATGATGTTTATTATTATTGGTATGTTTATTGGTATTTTGCCTAGTGTTGCATATGCGTTCTTTGTAAAGACCATTAAAAACAAAGAAGATGTTGAAAAATATCTTAGTGTACCATACCTTGGAGCTTTACCGGGAGTAAATCTTAACAGAAAAGGTGTTAAGTTAAAGAACTGTTCAGTTTTAAACAAAGAGGTTGGATTTAGATACCTAGAGGCAATGCGTTCCATCAATTCAAGATGTGAAAAGGAATTTGCAAAAAATAACTATAAGGTTATTCTGGTTACAAGTACCCTTGATGGAGAAGGAAAAAGTTCAGTTGCCCTAAATCTTGCATATTCATTATCAAGAAGTCAAAAGAAGGTTATGCTGATTGATGGAGATTTGCGTGATCCTTCAATGCATAAGATGGTTGACCAGGATATCAATAAGTTTAAGATGGATGACTTTTTGGATAAGAAGATAAAAAGCAGTCAGGTAATTGTAAATATTGAAGGTACACGTGTACTGATGCTTGCACCTAGTGAGCCTTCAAAGGATGCCATAGAGTGTCTCAATTCAGAAAATATGAAGCACTTTATAGAAGAAAGCCGGGATGTGGTAGATTATGTTATCATTGACTCACCACCATGCAGCGAATTGAGTGATGCAGCCGTTTTGGCAAAATACAGTGATGCTGTTATATATGTTGTGAAAGAAGATTATGCAAAGGTAAATAAAATTATCGACACTATTCAGGAGTTTTCATATACAAGGATACCAATTGCGGGATGTGTTTTAAATGGAACAGCAGGAAAATTGAATCTTTCATATGGGTATGGTAAGCATTATGGTTATGGCTATCACAAAGGTTATGGCAGTCGTTATTATGGAAAGTACGGTTATGGCAAAAACGGCTACGGTTACGGTGACTATGGTGGTTACGGTGAAGCCTATGGTTCTTATGATGAAGTTTCTGACAAAGAGTTTAGAAACAAGGGACGTAGTGTTTCAACGAAGATTTCCTTAGAGACAACTGAAGAGCAGAAGAAGGCTTTGGAAAAGGAGAGAGAACTGTATACAAATGAAAAACATGAATAAATATGTAAGGCAAATTGCCACAGTATTATTTATAGTGTATATGGTAGCTTTGATACTTGTATTGGTATTGAAACTTCCTACTTCTTTGGGTATAAATTCAATAAAAGCGGCAATGGAAAATCATAAAATAGTGAGAATGGAGCCACAGCTGGTTCCTTTTAAAACAACACTTTTTTATATTAACAGAATGGAAATAATAAATGACTGGTTTGGAAAAAATCTGATTTGTAACATTGTGGCATTTATTCCATTTGGAATGTTACTTCCTATCCTTTTAAAAAAGAAAAGAATTATAAAAACAATTATGGCAGGAATTTTTCTTTCTGCCATAATTGAAACTTTACAATATGCAACAGGCTTAGGCCAGATGGATATTGATGATGTTATATTAAACGGACTTTCCACTGTTATAGGAGTGGGCTGCTTTAGTCTTTTAGCCCACATATGTCCAAAACTTTTTCAACCTTATTAAGATAATTTTGGTCTATGGAGTTTATCTGCTCCATAGCCTTTTTTGTATCGTTATCAAAATGAATCAGTCGTTGAAAATTTAATCTGATCCAATAAAGAGGAAGCAAATAAATATGCTTGCCTAAAAATCGCCCGTAATAATTTACCATAGTAGTTTTGTTAGGGAAAATCTTACGAAGCAGAGAAAATTTGTTCCCACCACGATTAACAATAAGTGTTGCTTCCTGATTTTTCTTTATGCCAAAAGCACCACCGGAAAGGATATAACTGGTAAGAAGTGTAATCTGTTCATCAGAAAGTGTGCACAAACTTCCGTCACCGAACCAATTGTCAGAAATCATTTCCATTGTATTTTTATATTTTTTTAATCCAAGAAAGTCCAATTGGCTGTTGATATATTCCATATCCAAATCTTTCATATTCTGACGGATGACAAACAAATCAAGTATATGAATAAGACCAATACCACCATTTTTGAAATGTTTTGCCATATGGACAATATGATAAATATAGAAATCTTCATTTGTCATTTTGTACTGATGATTTTTTGAAGTACACTTATCCCAGATATTTTCATAATACTGGTACCACGTTTTAAATCCGGCATCTACCAGTTTTGGCTGCATTTCCACGGCAATCTTTGTTGTAGAATTAAGATAGGTAGTATCTTTGGCATCTTTTTTTTCTACATTAAATCCCAGTTTTTCAAATATTTTATCAAGGTCATCTGATGTAGCATTACGGTACAAAATATCAATATCAGACATGTTTCGCATGGAAGTGTCAGGATAGAGATATTTAATCACACTGCCTTTTAGCAAAATAAAGTCTATATTGTTATTTTCAAGTGCATTACTAATGCGATCAATTTCATAAACTCTGTTGGCATCAGTTACAAGATTTTGCTTGTATAAAAACCGATATGCAGCAAACTGGGGAAGTTCACTAATGATTTTTTTAGGCAGTTTGACTATACCATAATATGTAGTGGATACAATTCTGTGCTTTATGGCAACCAAATAAAGGATATTCCAGTCAACATGTGCAGGAGGAAGTTCAGGCTCAGTATCAGTTACTGCACATTTTAAAAGATGCAACATATATCTAAATTCTTTATCATAGTTCATAAAAGCCTCCTTGTAAAAAAAATGCTATGCCAAATAAAAACATTCTATAAAAAATTCAAATTTCCATATTTTATAATATGAAGAAAATAAAAAATAGAAAAACGGGATGAGTTAAAAACGCATCCCGTAAAAATCAAAAATATTCTAGTCATCTGACATTGGAATGCCACGATGCTCTACTGATGTAGAGAAAACTATCTGAGTTTTTGTACTGCCAAATGTTTGAAGCTCTCCGATAAAATGGTCCAGCTCCTCAGTACTTTTAAACATTACTTCAATAAGCATTGCATAATCACCGGTAACGCAGTTGCATTCAACAACATTGTTGCAACTTTTAATATAAGGATAAAAGTCCTTTTTCTGATCAGGATTAACCTCCAAATTGATAAATGCCTTGATGTGATAACCAAGCTCTGCCGGATTGATTTTAGCAGTGTATCCTGTAATAATTCCTGCCTGCTCTAAACGTTCAATACGTGCCGATACAGCAGGTGATGATAAGAATACCTGGCTCGCAACTGATTTTAGGGGGATGCGGGCATTGTCGTGTAATAATTTGATAATCTGCTCATCAATATGATCCAAATCGTGTCTCATGATATAAGTACTCCTTTCGTATATTTTTCAGTCTGATTTAATATTGTAAAGTATGCACCTTTACAAATCAGGTTTATTATACCATACACTTAAAAAATGTAAAACATTAAAATGCATTTCACTTTCTCTAGTGAAAAAAATGCGATTTATTTTGAAGATTGTTTATTGAAATATTTGGATATTAATGATAAAGTATTGAAATAAATCAAAGGTTTGTTATAATTTTAACAAAGACATGAGCCATAAATTGCATAGAGGCTCATATTATATTGATAAGGGATTTGTTCTCACAGGAATATCGAAAGGAGAAAAATATGGAGAATTTAATTTACTTAGCTCCTATTGCAGGTGTCATCGCTGTTCTTTTCGCAATTTACAAGACAGTTGTGATAAACAAAAGCGAAGTAGGAAATGAAAAAATGAAAGAAATTTCCGGTTCTATTGCAGAAGGTGCAAAAGCATTTTTATTTGCAGAATACAAAATTTTAATTGTTTTTGTAGTTGTGCTTTTCTTGGTTTTAGGATTTGGAATTGATTGGATTACAGCAGTTTGCTTTATCGTAGGTGCTGTTCTTTCAACATTAGCAGGATATGTAGGTATGAATGTTGCAACAAAGGCAAATGTGCGTACAGCAAATGCTGCTAAAGAAAGTGGAATGAATAAAGCGCTTTCAATCGCCTTTTCAGGTGGTGCAGTTATGGGACTTTGTGTTGTAGGTTTTGGTATTTTAGGGCTTAGCACAATTCTCATTATTATTATGAACACAACAGGATTAACAGAAGAAGCTGTTAGCGTTCTTACAGGTTTCAGTTTAGGTGCTTCTTCAATCGCTCTTTTTGCAAGAGTTGGTGGTGGTATCTACACAAAGGCTGCAGACGTTGGAGCTGACCTTGTAGGAAAGGTTGAAGCAGGAATCCCTGAAGATGATCCTAGAAACCCGGCCGTTATTGCTGATAACGTAGGTGACAACGTAGGTGACGTTGCAGGTATGGGAGCTGACCTTTTTGAAAGTTATGTTGGAGCACTTGTTTCAGTTATTACATTGGCAGTGGCTACAGTAGTGACAAAGGGTGATATTAGCTCAGTTATTTATCCTATAGCTATGGCAGCTATCGGTATTTTAGCATCAGTTATCGGTACTTTCTTTGTAAGAGGACAGGGAAATGGTGACCCACAAAAGGCTCTTAACCTTGGTGAATACACAGCGACAGGTATTCAGATTGTTACATCAGCTATTTTAAGTTATGTATTATTTAATGACTTTAAGGCTTTTGCAGCAGTTCTTGCAGGTTTAGTAGTTGGTACAGCTATTGGTAAAGTTACAGAAATTTACACATCAGAAAAATATAATAGTGTTAAACAGATTGCAGAAAGCTCAGAAACAGGAGCAGCTACAAATATTATTAGTGGACTTTCAGCAGGTATGAAGTCAACATGTATTCCTATTTTATTTATTGTAGCAGGTGTTTTAGTTTCATATGCATTCCTTGGAATGTACGGTATTGCTCTTGCAGCAGTTGGTATGTTATCAACAACAGGTATGACAATTGCTGTTGATGCTTATGGTCCTATTGCTGACAATGCAGGTGGTATTGCAGAAATGTCAGGACTTGACGAAAGTGTTAGAGACATTACAGACAAGCTTGATGCAGTTGGAAATACAACAGCAGCCATTGGTAAAGGTTTTGCCATTGGTTCAGCAGCACTTACTGCATTATCACTTTTCGTTTCATATGCAGAAGTTGCAAAATTAGGAAAGATTGATATTTTATCAGCTACAGTTGTAGTTGGACTTTTAATTGGTGGTATGCTTCCATTTATGTTCTCAGCTCTTACAATGAGCTCTGTTGGTAAGGCAGCAAACAAGATGATTGAAGAAGTTCGTCGTCAGTTTAGAGAAGATAAAGGTATTTTGGAAGGTACATCAAAACCTGATTACAAAAAGTGTGTTGGTATTTCAACACAGGCAGCTCTCCACGAAATGATTATTCCGGGAGTTATGGCTGTAGTAACACCACTTGTTGTAGGTTACTTACTTGGTGCAGCAGCACTTGGTGGTATGCTTGCAGGTTCATTGGTTTGTGGTGTAATGATGGCAATCTTTATGTCGAATGCAGGTGGCGCATGGGACAATGCTAAGAAATTCATCGAAGGTGGTTTCGGTGGCGGTAAAGGTAGCGAAGCTCACAAGGCAGCAGTAGTTGGTGATACAGTTGGTGATCCATTTAAGGACACATCAGGACCATCAATCAACATCTTAATTAAGTTAATGACAATTGTTTCATTAGTATTTGCTATGACATTCCCTGCACAGGGTTACTTGGCACAGCTTTACAATTACTTATTTAAATAAAATATAGAATGGCCAATTAGATATTAATACATTATTAATTAGTATTTTCATGAATATCATCCTATGGTATTGTACATATTTAACAAAATGTGAGCATATGCCATAGGGTGATTTTTATTAAATGAAACCAGAGTAGAAAAGCACCTTGTATATTACTGAATTCTTCTTTTTAGTGTTTCCGTAAAGTAATGTACAAGGTGTTTTTCTGCCCAAGGGTTGTTGGAACTAAAAATATAAAAAAGACACTCTTATAAAAAAAGACAGTCTTATAAAAAAAGATACCTAAAAAAATGAAGGCTAATGTGGTAAAATCGAATGGAGATGATAAGGGCGAAAGCAAGGAACATCATCTGATAATGTTGAGTTATAGGAAGGAGTAGAAGATGAAATTAAGTAATTCAATGAAGAAGATTTTAGCTTATGTTTGTGCCATTACAATGGTTATTAGTTCAGTAGCCTTTAGTGGACCAACAACAATTAAAGCAAGTGACAGCGCTTCTGTGGATGGAAGAATTTATACCGTAACAGATGGCGATGCAAGTATTACAGGATTCACATGCCAGGGAATTTTTGACAAGGCAAGAATTCATTTCGCATGGGAAACAGAAGTAGATGAAGCATCTATTATTGCAACTGTAGATGGAAAGAGCATTACAGTAGATGGAAAAAATGCTCATGGAATGTTTATTCCTTTAACAGAGGTCAGTGGATTAGCTGATGGTGAATATCCTATAGTTGTAACTGCTACAACTACAGAAAATTCTAAAGAAGTTACAGGAAATGCAACATTAAAGATTGAAGATGAAGGTGAAACTACAACAAGAGATCCTTCAGTTAAAGTATATGTCGATTTAGGAGAAGGATTCTCATATGATGATTCAACAACAGCTTCTGTAATCGGCATTCAGCAGCCTAATTGGGCAGCAGAAAAAGGTATTTATATGAATGTACCAGCCGGAATCAGTGCAGTTAGCGTAAACGGAAACAGCACAGATGAAGTTGCAAAAATTCAGGGCGCAGGTGTGCTTGTTTATGTTTCAGCATTAACAAAGAAAACAAACAATGTTGAAATTGAATATGCAGGTGGAAAGGCAACAGTTGTCATTATAAATGCAAATGGAACAGATGACAGTGGAGAAACAACACCGGAAGTTACAGATCCTGAAACAACACCAGAAGTTACAGATACTGAAACAACACCAAAGGTTACAGATCCTGAGACAACACCGGCATCAGCTGAAATCACAATGGATCAGAAGTATACAACTGAGGGTACTTACACAGTAGGTGGATATTCAGTATATGTAGGACCTTGGATGAATTCAACAGCCCAGGTAGGTGTAGATCCGGCAGACCCAGACCACATTAAAGTACAGCAGTTAACAAGTAATTATACTGAGGCATGGGGAGTTCAGGTTAAGAAAGCACTTTATAATCTTAAAGCAGGAGAAAAATATACAATTGAATGGCCAATTGTTGCAGCATCAAATGATGGAACAGTAAAACTTACAGAAGGTGAAGAAATTAAACTTACTGGTGGAGCACAGACATTAATATCATCTTACACAGCAAAAGGTGATGGAACAGATAAATTGGTAGTAGGAATGGGCTGGGTTAACACAGCAAATCCTATTGAATTTTTCGCACCAGTTGTAAAGGACGCAGAAGGAAATGTAGTAGATATTACAAAACCTGAAACACCAGAGACAACAACAGAAGCACCTGAGACAACAACAGAAGCTCCTGAGACAACAACAGAGGCTCCTAAAACAACAACAGAGGCACCTGAGACAACAACAGAGGCTCCTGAAACAACAACAGTAGCACCTGAGACAACAACAAAAGCTCCTGTAACAACAACAGAAGCACCTGAGACAACAACAAAAGCTCCTGTAACAACTCAGGCACCTACAACAACTAAGAAACCTGCAAAGAACGTTCTTAAGAAAACAAAGATCACAAAGGCAACAAGAAAGAGCGTAAAAGCAAAGAAGATTAAACTTACATTCAAGAGAGTTAAGAATGCTAAAAAATACAAAGTAGAAGTATCTACATCAAAGAAATTCAAGAAAGCACTTGTAAGAAAGACAGTTAAGAAAGTATCTGTTACAATTACAGGAAAGGCATTAAAGAACAAGAAAAAACTTTATGTAAGAGTAAGAGCAGTTGGCGCTAAAAAGTGGGCTGTAAAACAGGTTAAAATTAAAAAATAATTAGACACATTATGAAGGGTAGTTATGCAACAGGCATAGCTACCCTTTTTTGGATTGCTCCGTGGGTTGCATTTCCGCAATCCAACCACAAATTCGCATATCGACTGACTTTGTCAGTCTTTTATGCTCATTTGTGGGCACCCCTCTAATTTTCAAAATCATTTCTGTGCAAGCACAGATGATTTTGAAAATTGAGGGGTTGTAATAAAAAGAATTTATTATTGTTTAAAATCATATATTGTAATATTTATAAAGTTATTCGGGGGCGGTAATGGAAATTTATGTTGTAAAAAAAGGTGATAATGTTGACGATATAGCAGATTTGTTTGGAGTAAGTGTAGAATCGATAATTTATGATAATCAGCTTGTTTATCCATACAGTTTGGCAGTGGGGCAGGCGCTGTTAATTGACAATGGAGGAGTAAGAGCAAACAGAAGAAAGGCATATATAAGAGGCTTCGCATATCCGTTTATAAGTAAATATGTACTTGACGAAACTTTGCCATCATTGTCAGAACTGACAATATTTTCTTACGGGTTTACAGAAGAAGGATATCTTTTAGCACCACATTTGAATGATACGTTTATGATTGAGAAAGCATTAAGCAATATGACGGAACCCATACTTACCCTTACACCTTTTGACCGGTCAGGAAATTTTAGTAATGAGTTGATTTCAAAGGTGGTAAATAATCAGGACGCAATAGATACATTGATTGTTCAACTACTTGATACAGTGAAAAATAAGGGATTTCTGGGTGTGGACATAGATTTTGAGTACATAAAGGCTACAGACAGGGATGCATTTGTGGAATTTGTAAGACAGATCACTGAAACAATGAATGAAAACGGATATTCAGTGTCTGTAGATTTGGCACCAAAAGTCAGTGCCGACCAGCCGGGGCTTTTGTATGAAGGAAAAAATTACAGAGCTTTGGGACAAATTGCAAACAGCGTTCTTGTAATGACTTATGAGTGGGGATACACATATGGTCCACCTATGGCTGTTGCTCCAATAAATAAGGTAAGACAGGTGTTGGATTATGCAGTAATGGAAATAGAGCCTACCAAAATAAATATGGGAATCCCAAACTATGGCTACGATTGGCCATTACCTTTTGTGCGTGGAACAACAAAGGCAAAAACTATTGGAAATATTGAGGCAGTTAGAATTGCTATTGAAAATAATGCAACTATTGAATTTGATGAAACGGCGAAAAGTCCATACTTTTTTTATGAAAAAGACGGCATATCTCATGAAGTATGGTTTGAGGACCCAAGAAGTATCAAAGAAAAATTGGAACTGATATATGAGTACAATCTTAGAGGGGCATCGTATTGGCAGATTATGCAGTTGTTTAGAAGCAATTGGCTGTTGGTGGATTACAATTTTAATGTAGAAAAAATAAAGATGTAAAAAGATTTTGCAGGACTGAAAATGCAAAGTAAAAATAACGTGGATAGGGCAAAAACGCAAAGAAAAAAGAAAAATAATGTAAGATAAGAGCAAATGATTTTTTGATTTAAAATTGATTAAGATACAATAAAATGATAAAATAAATGCACGCTGGCGTAAAAAAGTTGCCAAAGTAATATACGCCAGGTGTGCATAATGTCAAAAATGGCATTATTTATTAAAGTAGCAGGGGGAAATATGTTATTTTCATTTTTCGATACAATATTATTATTTATTATATATAGTTTTCTTGGCTGGTGCGTTGAGGTGGCTTTTGTTGCCGTTACATCGGGCAAGGTTGTTAACCGTGGATTTTTAAATGGACCGGTTTGCCCAATATACGGATGTGGTATGGTTGGAGTATTGATGTGTCTTTATCCGGTTAAGAGCAACATTGTTCTATTGTTTATAGGTGGAATGATAATTTGCTCAGCAGTAGAGTTGTTTGGTGGATGGATTTTGGACAAAATATTTCACATGAGATGGTGGGATTATTCGGACAAGCCACTAAATGTAGGTGGGTATATTTGTCTGCCATTTAGCCTGATGTGGGGTGTGGCAGTAGTTTTTGCAGTAAAAATTGTACATGCACCTATTATGTTTTTATTAAACAAAAGTCCAAATGTGTTAAAACTTATTCTCATTTTAATTTTTGGCATTATTATGGCAATAGATATGGTAGTTACACTTAAACGTCTTATTGGTATAAAGAAGAGTTTGGGACAGCTTGATATGATTGCAGAGGAACTTAATAAACTGGGAGACCAGTTAAAGGATGTTGTTGGAAATTCAGCCATTGACATAGCCGACAAGGCAGAGCAGCAAAAAGAAGCAGCCACCAAACTGTACGATGAGAAAATACAGCCACAAAAAGAAGAACTGGCCAGATTATATGATGAAAAAATTCTACCACAAAAAGAGGAGTTGGCGAAACGTGGCAATGTATATGCAGAACAGTTGCAGAAAAAGCGTGATGAGTTGATGGCAAAAAGCGGTGAATATATAGACAAAATTAATTATCATAAGAAACATATTTTTAATACACTTCCTACATTGAATAAATCAGGAAAGAGTATTAAAATAATGGAGTACCTGAAAGAATTTATTGATGAAAAAAATATAAAGGATAAAAATTCAAAAGGTAATACATCAAAGGAATAAACAAGTAGTTTACATAAAACATAAATATTGCTTAAACATACAACTTATTAGGAGGAACATTAACATGAATTTAGAAGGAAGACATTTTTTAAAGTTGTTAGATTACACACCTGAAGAGATTGAAGGATTAATTGATTTGGCAGCAGATTTGAAAAAAAGAAAGAAAGAAGGACAACTTGTAGATGTGCTTCGTGGAAAGAACATTGCAGTAATATTTGAAAAAACAAGTACACGTACAAGATGCTCATTTGAAGTGGCAGCACATGACCTTGGCATGGGAGTTACATATTTGGACCCAACAGGTTCACAGATTGGAAAGAAGGAAAGTATTGCAGACACAGCCAGAGTTCTTGGCAGAATGTTTGACGGTATTGAATATAGAGGATTTGGACAGGAACTTGTAGAAAAGTTGGCAGAGCATGCTGGGGTTCCTGTATGGAATGGTCTTACAAATGAGTTTCATCCAACACAGATATTGGCAGACTTCCTTACTTTAAAGGAAAAGTTTGGCACTTTAAAAGGACTTAAATTTGTATACATGGGTGATGCAAGATACAACATGGGCAACTCTTTAATGGTTGGCTGTGCAAAGATGGGTATGCATTTTGTTGGATGTGCGCCAAAGAAATATCAGCCAAATGAGGAACTTGTAAAGCAGTGTCAGGACATTGCAAAGGAAACGGGAGCAGTTATAGAATTTGAAGAGGATCCTATGGTGGCTACAAAGGATGCCAATGCTATATATACTGATGTATGGGTTTCAATGGGTGAGCCTGATGAAGTGTGGGAAGAAAGAATTAACGACCTTCTTCCATATAGAGTAACAATGGATTTGATAAACAATGCAAATGACAATGTAGTATTTATGCACTGTTTACCTGCATTCCATGATTTAGAAACAAAGATTGGAAAGGAAATTCATGAAAAGTTTGGATTAACAGAGATGGAAGTAACTGATGAAGTATTTGAATCATCACATTCAGTTGTATTTGACGAAGCAGAGAACAGAATGCACACAATTAAGGCTGTTATGGCAGCAACATTAGGAGCAAAACTATGAGATTTTTACATTTAGCAGATCTTCATCTTGGAAAACGTGTAAATGAGTTTTCCATGATTGAAGACCAAAAGTTTATACTTAAGGAAGTGTTAAATGTTATTGATGAAAACAAGGTACAGTCTGTGCTGTTGGCAGGAGATATCTATGATAAGCCTGTGCCTCCGGCAGAGGCTGTTCTTTTATTAAATGACTTTTTAACAAAACTTTCTGAAAAAAATATTAATGTATTTGCTATTAGTGGAAATCACGACAGCGCCGAACGTATTGGATTTGGAGCTGATATTATGAGCAGTGAGGGCATTTATATGGCAAAACCTTATGACGGAACTCTATCAAAAATCACTCTTACTGATGAATATGGACCGTTAAACATTTATATGTTACCTTTTGTAAAACCAGCCATTGTAAGACACGCCCATGAAAAAATGGGATTTGATGATGAAATAGTTACATATGATGATGCAATCAAAAGTATTATGGAACACACGGACATAGATGAAAGTGAGAGAAATATTCTGATAGCACATCAGTTTGTGACAGGTGGAGAAAAGTGCGATTCAGAGAATATATCCGTAGGTGGTGTAGATGAAGTATCAGGCGAACATTTTGACAGATTTGATTATGTGGCACTGGGACATTTGCATGGACCACAAAGAGTTCACTCTGACAAAATCAGATATGCCGGAACACTTTTAAAATACTCTTTTTCTGAAGTAAATCATAAAAAAAGTGCATTGTTGGTAGATGTAAATGAAAAGGGGAATGTAGAGTATTCTGCTATTCCCGTAAAGCCAATGCATGACATGGAAATCATTGAGGGAACTTATGATGAGTTGACGGCAAAATCATTTTACCAGGACAAGGACAGATTTAATTATATTCATGCAGTGCTTACAGATGAAGATGAAAAAATTAATGCAATGGAACTTTTAAGAACAATATATCCAAACATTATGAGTCTTGAATACAAGAATAAAAGAACAAAACATAATCAGGATATAAAATTAGAGACAAATATTAGAGAAAAATCACAAATAGAGTTGTTTGATGACTTTTTTGAAATGCAGAATAATGTAAGAATAAATGACGGACAAAGAGATTTGTTAGAACAGTTAATAGATGAAATATGGGAGTAGAATAAATGAGACCTACCAAGCTTGTGATGTCAGCTTTCGGACCTTATGCTGACAAAGTAGAAGTTGATTTTGAAAAATTAGGAACAAAGGGACTTTACCTAATTACCGGTGATACCGGAGCAGGAAAGACCACTATTTTTGATGCTATTGTTTTTGCCCTGTATGGTGAGGCAAGCGGTGACAATAGAGATAATAACATGTTTAGAAGCAAGTATGCCAATGCTGAAACGGAAACATATGTAACGCTTGATTTTGAAAATAAAGGAAAGAATTATACCGTAAAAAGAAATCCTGAATATATGAGACCGGCAAAGCGTGGTGACGGAGAAACAAAGGAAAGTGCAAATGCAACTTTAACATTTTATGATGGAAATGCACCTATTACTAAGGTAAAGGAAGTAACGGCAAAAATTACGGAAATAATAGGATTGGACAAAAAGCAGTTTAATCAGATTGCCATGATAGCCCAGGGTGAGTTTTTGAAGTTATTGCTTACGAAAACAAAAGAGCGAAGCGAAATTCTAAGACAGATTTTTGCAACTGAAGGATACAAAAAATTACAGGACAAGTTAAAAGAAAAATCCAAAAAACTTCATAATGAATACGATGAAAAAAGCAGAAGTATTAATCAGTATATTGATGGTGTAAAAATTGATAGTGAAAATCCTTTACTTATTAAGTGGCAGCAGGTTGTTGAAAATAAAACAGACGCAGGTGTAGATGAAACACTTAAAGTGTTGGATGAAATAATTGACAGAGATAAGCTTACAGCTACTGAAAATAAAAAGCAGATTAAAAAAATCGAAAAGGAATTGGAAGCAATTAATCAAAAGCTGGGACAGGCTGAAACAATTAATAGTGCAATTGAAAAAAAAGAAAAAGAAGAGAAAAGGCTTGTAGAAAATTCTGAAAAACTTGTAACATTGGAAGCAGAAGTTCTTGAGATAAAAAAGCTTGAACCTGAGAAAAAACAGCTGGAATATCAGGTAGAGAAAATCACAGATACTTTGGACAGTTATGAGCAATTGGAAGAAATAAAGAAATCCCTTGCGGAAGATAAAAAAGAATTATTAAAAAATGAAAGTGCCAAAATTTATTTTATAAAAAATGCAATTACTTTGCTGGAACAAAAGCAACACAAGTTAGAAGAAGTAAGAAATGAATTTAAACAAAAAAATCTGGAACTTGTAAGTTTACAAACAGAATATCAGGACAAGTATCAGATATTTGTAAATGAGCAGGCAGGAATGCTGGCAAAGGATTTGAAAGATGATATGCCATGCCCTGTGTGTGGTTCTCTAAAACATCCAAAACTTGCCACATTAACTGAAAATGCACCAACAAAAGAACAGTTGGAGCAGTTAAAAAACAGTGTTGAAAACAAAGAAAAAACAGTGTCGAAAATCAGTCAACAGATTGCAGAAGAAAATACGCAGATTCAGGTGGCAGAAAAGGAAACAATCCTGAAAATTGAAAGTGTTTTTGGAAAAATATCAATAGAGGATGCAAAAGAAAAGCTTGAAAAAGAAATTCAAAGTAAAAATTTGGCCAATATTGGAAAAGCAGTGGACGGGTTTGAAAACCAGGACATTGATAAAAATATCCAGAATCTGAAAATGGAAATTGGCAAAAAAGAAGTTGAAATAAATGAGATAGCAAAGAATCTACAGTATGAAACAGTAAAAGAGGCAAAAGAAAATATTGCGTTGTTGTCAAAAAAAGTATCAGATATTAATAACAGACAGACTGATTCAAATGAAAAATATCAAAAGTGTATTGGAGATATTGATGGAAGTAAAAAAATAATTGCCACATTAGAGGACAGTTTAAAGGATGCTCCTGCTATAGATACCAAACAATTGGAAGATGAAAAGAAAGAACTTATTTCCAATGGTAATGTATTTAAAAAGGCAGAAAAAGATGCCGAGTTTAGATACAATACCAATGTATCAGCCAAAAAAGAAATACAAAAGCAGTACAATTCGTTAAAAGAAGTGGAAGAACAGTGGAATATGGTAAAATCACTGTCTAATACAGCCAATGGAAATCTTAATGGCAAAGACAAAATTTATTTGGAAACATATGTGCAAATGCATTATTTCGATGAGATTATACGTCGTGCCAATGTAAGGTTTATGACTATGACTGCAGGACAATATGAACTAAAAAGGTGTGACTTTGGAGAAAACAAGGGTTCACAATCAGGTTTGGATTTAAGTGTAATTGACCATTACAATGGAAGTGAACGTAGCGTAAAAACTTTGTCAGGAGGGGAATCTTTTAAGGCTTCACTATCCTTGGCATTGGGACTGTCTGATGAAATACATGCCAAGTCAGGTGGTATAAGAATTGACACTTTATTTGTAGATGAAGGGTTTGGATCTTTAGATGAAGAATCATTAAACCAGGCAATGAATGCATTAAGCAGTGTAACTGAAGGAAATCGTCTGGTAGGAATTATTTCTCATGTTGAGGAGTTGAAGGAGAGAATCGACAAGAAAATCATTGTCTCTAAAGACAGAAGTAACGGAAGCAAAATTGAAATAGAAATATAATATACGAATCCGGATATAGCATAGTTTATAATAAAGCAAAAGTAACAGGTTAAAGAACGAAAAATAAATGAGGAGATGCTATGAAAGTTATAGAAGAACTGATAAAACTACAGGACAAGGATTATGGAGATTTTCAAAGCAAACTTATACCTGACATGCCAAGGGAAAAGTTGATTGGTGTAAGAACACCAGATGTGAGAAAATTAGCAAAAGCTTTTGCAAAGGACCCTGAATGTCAGCAGTTTTTAAATGCATTACCCCATAACTATTATGAGGAGTATATACTACACGGCATACTTATTTCGGAAATGAAGGATTATGACCAATGTATCACCTATTTAGAAAATTTTTTGCCATATGTAGACAACTGGGCAGTGTGTGATTTGATGAACCCAAAGCCATTTAAAAATAACAGAGATAAATTGCTTGAAAAAATAAAAGTATGGATAAAATCAAAACATACATATACATGTAGATTTGCAATGTTAATGCTAATGAAGCATTTTTTAGATGAAGACTTCAAATCTGAATATTTGAAAATGCCGGCATCAGTACATTCAGATGAATACTATGTGAATATGATGATTGCGTGGTATTTTGCAACAGCTCTGGCAAAACAGTGGGATGCCACAATTCCTTATTTTGAACAGCCTGTTATGGACAAATGGACTCACAATAAGGCTATTCAAAAGGCCAGGGAAAGCTATAGAGTGACAAAGGAGCAAAAAGAATATTTAAAAACCTTGAAGATTAAGTAGTGTTTATGATAAAAATATATTAAATAATGTAGTATATAAGGATTAGTGAAGGGAAGTGACAATATGGATTTTGATTACGCAACTCTCAGTAATAAAGACAATTATACAATATTTCGTTTTAGAGAATATGTAATAAGATTTAAGGCTCCATATTCATTAGAGAAGTATACAGCTGTAAAAGAATGGGACAATGGATATCTTGTTGTCATGGCAAAATATAAACATAATGAAGAAAGCGAAGAAGAGTATATTGATTTGATTCCAATATTAAAAAATCTTTATATTTTACCGGAAGATTTCCTTAAACCAATAAAGGAGGTAAAAATAGAAAATGCCTGATGTAAGAAAAGTAGCTGATGAAGCAGATATGATAATTAAATATTATTGTCTCAGAACCAGCGTTATAGTAAAATAATGTGTTAGTGAGAGTTTAAAGAAGGAGAAAAGAAATGCCAGTTTTTGATTTTAAAAATACACCGGATGAAGAAGGAAAGGGTGTATGTACATATACAACATTTCCATCAAGCGCAAGTCAGGCTACTGCACAGTCGCCAATTATGTTTTTGGACAATAGTAGCCGTCAGTGGAAGCATCACTCAGCAGGTTTGTTTACCAACCCTTCCAAGAGAACATCTTTTGAATTTAATGAAGAGGACGGTACTGTAAGTGCAGATATTACAAAAATTGATTCACGATTTGTCAGCCTTTTAAAATGGCTTGGTGAAAATCATATAAATGTCAGATTATCAGGGGAAAATACACCTGATGGATATGCAGTCTACAAGATTCGCGAAACAGCCTTTGGTGGTGGAACAAAACTTTCAGCAGAAGATGGATTTCTTCAGTTTATGATAGAAAGATTGTTGGCAAGTAATCCACCTGCAGAGGAAGCAATAGATGAGGATCAGGAGGAAGAGGGCGATAGCATGAAGCTTACAAGCCTTCAAAGTATTACTGATTTTATGAATTGTGCAGGACGTACATTGCCTGACAATATCCGTCTGTGGGCAAGAAGAAATCTTGCAGTGGCACGCTCCAATGAAGTATCACAGGAAGAGAGACATCATGCTCAAAGAGCCCTTTCAATAATGATGAATGTTCAGTGGAAGAACAATTATTTTGAGTCTATTGATCCTGAAGAGGCAAGAAGAATCCTTGACGAAGAACTTTACGGAATGGAGAGAGTAAAGCAGAGAATTATTGAGACAATTATACAGATTAACCGTACACATACACTTCCTGCATATGGATTGCTTTTGGTAGGACCTGCAGGAACAGGTAAATCACAGATAGCTTATGCAGTTGCCCGTATATTAAAGTTGCCATGGACAACTCTTGATATGAGTTCAATCAATGACCCAGAGCAGTTGACAGGTAGTTCACGTATATACACTAATGCAAAGCCGGGCATTATTATGGATGCATTTTCAGTGGCAGGTGAGTCAAATCTTGTATTTATTATCAACGAGCTGGATAAAGCTACATCAGGAAATGGAAAAGGAAATCCTGCCGATGTATTGTTGACTCTTCTGGACAACCTTGGATTTACAGACAACTACATGGAATGTATGATTCCAACAGTAGGTGTATATCCTATAGCAACCGCCAATGACAAGTCACAGATTAGTGCACCGCTGATGTCAAGATTTGCAGTTATTGAATTACCTGATTATACAACAGAAGAAAAGAAAATTATTTTCAGCAAATTTGCATTGCCAAAGACTTTAAAAAGAATTGGTCTTAAAGAAGATGAGTGTATTATGACACCGGAGGCAATAGATGCAGTTGTAGATATTTACAAAAATACAAGTGGTATTCGTGATTTGGAACAGGCAGCAGAGCACATTACAGCCAATACCCTGTATCAGATAGAAGTAAATCATGTAAAATCAGTTACATTTACAGGTGATATGGTTAGGGAGCTGTTATGTTAATAAATTTAAAGTCTTAAAAAAGCTGTAATAAAACCAAATTGAAGATGAATGATTTTGATTAAAAGCAATGAGGCTAATTTTTTAGCCTCATTCTTTGTATGTGGATTATTAATATGATAAGATTATTTTTTAAAACTAATTTAAAAGAAGATAAAATATTTCGATTACTGCTGATGGTTCAACTTACAATTATTACATGTATATATTTTGTTGCATGTTATCTGTGGGATGATTACCAAAATGGAAATATTATAAATGAAAATATAGAAATTTATATAATACTTTTAATAGTAGGGTATATATAGTCTCTTACAAAGAGAAAAAACAAAATTATTAGGAGCGTACATATGATAAATAAATTATATTTAGAAATGATAAAATTATACAGCAGTGATGCAAAAAGAATACAGCATTTTACAAAGGTACATGCCTACGCAAAGCTTATTGCAGAAATGGAACAGGTAGACAACAGAACACTTTTCATAATTCAGGCAGCAGCATTAACCCACGATATAGGTATTCATCTGGCAGAAGAAAAGTATAACAATTGCAGTGGAAAATATCAGGAACAGTTGGGCCCACCAATTGCAAAAGAGTTACTTGCCCGGTTGGGATTTGATAAAGATGTATCGGAAAGAGTGCAGTATCTTATTGGACATCATCACACATACACAGATATAGATGGCATAGACTACCAGATACTGGTTGAAGCTGACTTTTTGGTAAATTTATACGAAGACAACGCCACAACTTCCTCGATTGAAAATGCTTATAAAACAATATTTAAAACATCTTCCGGGAAAATACTGTGTAGGGAAATGTTTGGAATAGAAGGTTTGTAAATCAAAATTTAATTATCCCAATTAAAAATATAATAACCTTTCATTGGAGAAAAAATAGAAAGTTATGACTAAAGAACAATTTATAACAAAATATAAATTAAATTTAACAGATCAGCAAATGTCAGCTGTAACGGCAACAGAGGTGCCAACTTTACTTTTGGCAGTACCGGGCAGTGGAAAAACAACAGTGCTGGTTTACAGGCTGGGATATATGATATATTGTCAGAATATTTTTCCAGCAAAAATGCTTACATTAACTTACACTGTACCGGCTACTATAGAAATGAAAAATAGATTTGCAGGGATTTTTGGGCAGGATATTGCAGCGTCAATGGAGTTTAGAACAATCAACGGATTGTGCGCTCAAATTATAAACAGCTATGCAAAGCACATTGGAAGACAGCCATTTCAGTTGATGGCTGATGACGGAAGCCGGGCAAAATTATTGTCTTTAATATATCAAAAAGTTGAGAAAAAATATCCCAATGAAAGCGACATACAAAATATAATTACCTTAATTACTTACATAAAAAATATGATGCTTTCAGAAAAAGAAATAGAAAAACTAGGGGATAAAGAAAAGTTATCGTTACTTAAAATTTATAATGAATATAATCGTGAATTAAGAAATCAGTCATTGATGGACTATGATGACCAGATGATATATGCCTTAAATATGCTTAAATCTACACCGGCATTATTGGAAGAGTTTCAAAACAAACATCAGTATATATCAGTAGATGAGGCACAGGACACATCAAAAATCCAGCACGAAATCATTAGAATTTTGGCATCAAAATATGAAAATATGTTTATGGTCGGTGACGAAGACCAAAGTATATACGGCTTTAGGGCAGCCTACCCTGAAGCACTTTTAAATTTTGAGACAATATATCCAAATGGAAAAGTGCTGCTAATGGAGGATAACTTCAGGTCAAATGGAGAGATTGTGCTGGCAGCTGACAGATTTATTCAGCAGAACACATTAAGACATAAAAAGACAATGAAGCCTTTTAGGCCTATGGAAAGTAAAATTCATTTGGTTGACATAAAAAATAGAAAAGACCAATATGAATATTTAAAAAATATGGCACAAAACTGTACTGAAGAAACAGCAGTTTTGTACCGTGACAATGAAAGTATTCTTCCTGTTGTGGATTTGCTGGAGAAGGAGGGGATTCCCTATAGAATTAAAAATATGGATTTGAGTTTTTTCTCTAGTAAGATAGTTATGGACGTAGAAAACATAATTCACTTTGGACAGGATCAAACAGACACGGAGCGTTTTTTACAAATATATTATAAAATAGGTACTTTTGTTGGAAAAAACGTGGCTGAAAAAGCTGTTACCATAAGTAAACAGAAAAATATATCAGTGCTAGAGGCAGTTTTGATTTGTGACATTACACCGGCAGGTACAAAGAAAAGCGTTAGGGAAATTATGAAGCATATGAAGTTTTTGAATAATGAAAATGCCACAAGTTCCCTTTACAGAATCATAAATGCTATGGGCTATGGAGAGTATCTGGAAAAGAACAATATGAAAACAGGAAAGCTTGATATATTAAGGGCTATTGCCAGCAATCAGCCATCAGCAGATGCATTTCTTAACCGACTAAAGCAGTTGTCTGAAATTATTAAGGAAAAGAAAAATGAACCTTCTAACTTAATCTTTTCAACAATGCATTCAAGCAAAGGTTTGGAGTATGACAATGTTTATATAATGGATGTAATAGATGGAATTTTTCCGGAAAAAACACTTGGCAGAAACATGGCTACAGAAGAAATAAAAGAATATGAAGAAGAAAGAAGACTTTTTTATGTGGCTGTGACAAGGGCCAAAAATAATCTTCACATTTTCTGTGAAAAGGGAGCAAAAACATTTGTAAATCAATTGATGGGGATAGAGAATAAAACAGAAAAATTAAATTTTCATGATTCATTAAAAACCCGTACAAGCAATATAGCAAATAAAGAAAGAAACGGAACAGGCTATGTGTCAGATAAAGGGAAAACCAGCACAAGTTATAGAGCTGGTAAAGTATCGAAACCATACAATGTATTTTCAGACAGCATTGAAATATCATACAAAGATTACAGTGAAAAACTGGAAGAAATAAAAAGAACAGGAATGATTCACCACAAAAAGCTTGGAACCGGAACCGTTTATCTGGTGGATGGTGAAACACTCCATATTCAGTTTGAGTCAGGAAAAATCAAATTAAATTTAAAAACTTTAATGAAAATGGGATTGATATTATAATCAAAATGCCAAGTACAACTATATTGAAAATACCATAACCGCAATCACAAGTACAACTATAATGAAAATACCATAACCACAATCACCAGTATAGCTATAATGAAAATGCCATAACCACAACGCCAAGTATAACTAAAATAATACCGGTTGCCTGATTTAATATTTTTGGTGTGGCTTTGTTTGCAAAAACAGCGGCAATTCTTGCCCAGATTAATGTAAACACAACGCATAACACAAAGACACTTATATCAGGTACACCACCTATGGCAAAGTGGGAAGCTGCACCTGTAAAAGCAGTAAACGCCATAATAAACACACTTGTTCCAACGGCAGTTTTTAGTTCATATCCAAGTACCGATGTTAAAATAAGTAGCATCATCATGCCACCTCCGGCACCTACAAATCCACAGATAAATCCAATCAAAACACCACACACAACAGACTGTATGGCACGTTTTTTAGGAGAAACAGCCTCCATAGCCTCTTTTGTTGTCATAACAGGTTTTACAATAAATTTAATTCCTAAAAGAAAAGTCATAAAAACTGAAAATCCACCCATGGTAGTTGAAGGTACAAGGCTTGAAACGTAACTTCCAACAACTGTAAATAGCAAAACACTAATCATCATTATAATGCCGTTTTTTATATCCAGATTTTTGTTCTTTCCATATGTATAGGCAGAAACAGCACTTGCCAAAACATCAGATGACAGGGCAATTCCAACTGCCAGATAAGGATCCATCCCAAGAAATGTAATAAGCATTGGGCTGATAACAGCGGCAGCACTCATTCCGGCAAAGCCTGTTCCAAGACCGGCACCCATGCCGGCAAAAAAAGTAACAAGTATTTTTATAAATATATCCATTTGTTTTGCTCCTTAAAATCATCTTTTTTAATATATCTTTATAGAATTGGTTTGTCAACGAATGGAAAAAGAAAAATTATGTGGTAAAATATTTAAAGAAAATAAAGTTAATTATATTAAGAAATAAAATCTTTAACAATACAAAAAGGAGCAAAAATGAGTAATCAATTTATTAAAATATCAAATGAACTTATTGAATTTATAGAAAACAGTCCAAGCGCATTTCATGTAACAGACAATTTTACAAAGATGTTTAATAATGCAGGATTTACAAGACTGGCAGAAAAAGACAAATGGAAGCTTACATCAGGTGGTAAATATTATGTTACAAGAAATGATTCATCACTTATAGCTTTTATTATGCCCAAAGAACAGGATTTTGAAAATTTTCAAATAGCAGCAGCACACAGTGATTCACCTGCTTTTAAAATAAAGGAAAATCCTGAAATGACAGAGGACAATCATTATGTATCATTAAATGTTGAAAAATACGGTGGAATGCTTATGGCACCTTGGTTTGACAGACCATTGTCAGTGGCAGGTCGTGTTATTGTAAAAGAAGATGGAATGTTAAAGTCCAAACTTGTAAATATAGATAGGGATTTGTGCATTATTCCAAATCTTGCAATTCACATGAATAGGGAGGCAAATACAGGAACAAAATACAATCCGCAAAAAGACATGATACCTTTGCTTGGAGATATTGATACTAAGGGACAGTTTAAAAATATCATAGCAGAAGCTGTAGGAGTAGAGAAAGACAAAATAATAGATGGAGATTTGTTCTTATACAACAGACAGCCGGGAACAATTCTGGGAGCTAATCAGGAATATATAGCAGCACCAAGACTTGATGATGTAATGTGTGCTTTCAGTCTGGTTGAGGCATTGATTAATAGCAGAATAAGTGAAAAGACCGTTACGGTATGTGCTGTATTTGACAACGAGGAAGTTGGAAGCACAACAAAGCAGGGGGCTGATTCTACATTTTTGTCTGATGTATTAATGCGAGTAGCATTGTGTGCAGGAAAGGATAGCGAAGATATAATCAGGGCGTATGCTCAGTCGTTTATGCTATCAGCTGACAATGCCCATGGTGTACATCCAAATTATATGGAAAAAGCTGACCCTACAAACAGACCATACATGAATGAAGGCATTGTAATAAAATACAATGCAAATCAAAAGTACACAACTGATGGAATATCAGCCGGAATATTTAAGGAAATATGTAAAAAAGCAGATGTACCGGTACAAACTTATGTAAACCGCTCAGATATTTTAGGTGGTTCTACATTAGGAAACATTTCAAATACACATGTATCATTGAACACTGTAGACATTGGTCTGGCACAACTTGCAATGCATTCACCATACGAAACAGCAGGAATCAAAGATACATGGTACATGACAAAAGCAGTAAAAGAATTTTTTGAAACAGTTATAGCTGTGGATGAAAATGGGAACTTTTCAATATAGTAAATAAAATATTACGTTAAAGCCAAATACTAGTACGAAAAACCTTTAATTGTGATAGGGAAAAAAATAGGACTAAATCAAGAGAAACCTTAAAAAACAAAGGTTTGACTGATTTAAGTCCTATTTTTATTAATTGTTTTTAATTGTTAAGATTTTTATTTTACTGTTACCCTGCAGACAACTTTTTTCTTACCGGAAATCACCGTGATTTTGGCTTTCCCCTTTTTCAGAGCTTTGATTCTGCCATTTCTGTATACTTTGACAACCTTCTTGTTTGATGTTCTGTAAGTGATTTTGTCACGACTGTTTATTGGTGTTAAAGTAACTTTCAATTTAAAAGACTTGCCTTTTTTCAAAGTAAGTTTCTTGCGGTTTAGTTTAATCTTTTTTGTAGTAATTTGGTTTGCACGTGAGTCATTGGGATTTGCAGGTGCTGTTGTATTTGTCTTAGAAGAAGCAATTTTTGCAAGTGTTACAGAATATACTTTCCCACATTTGCTACAAGTTTTGGATTTTAGTCCTTTTTCTGTGGTTGTAGGTTCTTTTACAACTACATACTCTCCGTAACTGTGTCCTGTTGATTTTATGCTTCTTGTTTTAGTGCTGCCGCATACACTGCAGGTAAAAGTTGTTATGCCTTTTTCAGTACAGGTAGGTTCTTTTGTAACTATTCCACCATCCCAAGTGTGATTTTTTGTTTTAGTAATAGTTTGACCATATGCAAGTCTCTTCCCGCAATCAGTACAATATGTATCTCCTGTATAACCATCTTCACCGCAGGTAGCCTCCTTTTTCTTGCGAATTTCAGTATGCTGATGTCCTTTGGCGGCAATGCTTTCAGTTTTAGCCTTGTTACATATGGTACAGGTAAATGTTTTCACGCCTTTCACTGTGCAAGCAGGTTCTTTTGTAACCTTTCCATTATTCCAAGTATGAGTAGTTAATTTGGCAATGGCTTTTCCAGATGAAAGTTTAGTTCCACAATCAGTACAATATTTATCTCCTGTATAACCGGTTTCACCACAGGTGGCTGCTTTTTTGCCCCGAATTTCAGTATGGAGATGTTTTGTTGTTTTATCTATGCTTTCCGTTTTTGTTTTACCACAAAGACCACAAGTAAAAGTTTTTACACCTTCTTTTGCACATGTAGGTTTTTTAGTGATTACTCCGTTATTCCAGCAATGATTTTCTGTTTTTGAAATAGTCTTACCGGATGAAAGTTTAGTACCACAGTCAGTGCAATATTTGTCGCCGGTATAGCCTTCTTCCTTACAGGAAGCCTTCTTCTGGTTTCTAAGTTGGGAATGGAGATGATTTGTTGCATCTATACCAACTTTTTCGGTTTTAGTATTGTTACAGATAGTGCAGGTAAAAGTTTTTTCACCTTTTTCTGTACAGGTAGGTATTTTGGTAATTACTCCCTGATTCCAGTGATTATCACATTTATGTACGATTATTGTTGCTGAAGTTGCTGATGGCAATCCGTATAGTGTTGCCCGTAGAGTGGTGGTACCTTCTTTAAGACCTATAATCTTTCCGTTACTATAGGTGGCAATGGAAGGATCATCAATGGAAATGGTTGGAGTATCCAGCACAGTTCCAATAGCTCCCCAACTATTTTCAAGATAAATTACAGGTGTAATATTTGGAGTTACTGTTTCTCCTAATTGAAGAATATATGAATCCTGGTCAAAAATTGGCTTGAAACTCTTAAGCCAGCTTTGAGTTACTGAAACAGTAACAGTTTGCCGGTTGTCATTTGCCGGTGTTGCTGTTGTATTAACAGAAGGCTTGTATGCAAATTCCTCTACCCAGTAGTCATAGCCATTGTAAGTAACATGACCAACTCCAACGCAATTAAAATCATAACCTAACATATTTCTGCGGTGGCCCTGACCGGCATAAGGTTCAGCATCTTCACGCCATCCTCTATTAACTGCTTCTGCAGAAGAATAAACGTTAGGACTACCTGTTGCAATGTTCTCACCTGCATAAAATGTAGTAATACTTTCTTCCGTATAAATAGTAAAAGGACCTTGACCATTTGGGCGGGTGTGATCGTAGGATAATGCAATTTCTGCTGCACGCTTCATTGCAAGTCGCTCTAAATCATAGTCGTAGACAAGTTCTTTTAAACCGGGATAAGCCTCTTGTTTTGTATCAGTTATATCCCAAGCCCATGCATCATAAGGACTGGTTCTTAGTTCATTAATCATATCTAAGATTTTTCGGGCTTCTGTCTGACCGTACTTTACAGATATAGTGACCGGTACGATTTCTTCTGCATTTACTTTTGCCGGAATTAGCATAAGAAAACTCATACAAAAGCTAAACAGCAGTAACCTTAAAGTTGTTTTTTTCATAAATTCACCGTTCCTTTCTATTTGATAATAAAATTTTATCATAATTAAAAAGGAAATTCCAATAAGGCTCTATTTTTTCGAAAAAATAAAATATGTTTCAACCAAAACTGCATAATTATTTTTATTTTCCACATACTAACTGAAAAGCTAATTCATAGCAAAAAGGAATGCTGGCAGGTGTTCATGGACAATATAGAATTGGAGGAAAGTAAGGGAAATGAAAGCAACAGGCATTGTTAGAAGAATTGATGATTTGGGAAGAGTTGTTGTGCCAAAAGAAATAAGAAGAACATTAAGGATAAGAGAAGGTGATCCTATGGAGATTTTTACAAACAGAGAAGGTGAGATTATCTTGAAAAAATATTCTCCGATAGGTGAAATTGACAGCTTTGCCAAGCAATATGCAGAAAGTCTGGCTCAGGTTTCGGGCTGCAGAATAGTAATCAGCGACAGAGACCAGGTTATCGCAATTGCAGGTGGTGCAAAAAAAGAACTGATGGGAAAAAATATTAGTACACAACTTGAAAAGATTATAAATAACAGAAAAAGTTTTATTGTGGAAAATAACAGTGAAAAATGTATTTCACTAGTAGATGGTGTAGAGCTTAAATGTTCAGGACAGGTAATTTATCCTATACTTTGTGAAGGTGACATTATAGGAAGTGTGATCATAATGCCAAAAAACGAAGAACAGGATGTAAGTGACACAGAGCAGAAACTGGCTTCAGTAGCAGCATTATTTCTAGGAAGACAGATGGAAGCATAAGAAAATTGAAATATTGCCCAACACTCCTACGTTATAGCTTATTATTCTTGACAAAACATACAAAATGAAGTATATATCTTATAGATACGCGAGAATTGTATCGCACAAATTATCAAGGAGGAATTACGATGAACAAGACAGAATTCGTAGAAGCAATCGCTAATGAAGCTGGATTAACAAAGACAGACGCAGCTAAGGCAGTTAAAGCTTTCACAGATGTTGTAGTTAAAGCTATGAAAGAAGGAGATAAAGTACAGTTAGTTGGATTTGGAACTTTTGAGGTATCAAAGAGACCTGAACGTCAGGGAATCAATCCTGCAACAAAGGAAAAAATCACAATTGCAGCAGCTAACGTTCCTAAGTTCAAAGCTGGAGCAGCTTTAAAGAAAGAACTTAACTAATCGATAAATATTATTAAGTAATATAGAAAAGATCACTACATAGGTAGTGGTCTTTTTTTGTGGCTCTTTGTCAAGTATGGGGGTAACCCAAGTTTATAATGTTCTTTGTCAGGTATGGGGCTATTCTTTATTTATGCATTTTTAGAAAATGTATAAATAACATACTATTATCAGAAAAAAGGTATATTTTTTGGGGGAAAATTTAAAAAAAACGATTTTTCTAAAATTTAGAGACTTGATACCGATAACATTATGACATAAAATATTAATAACGTGATAGGCGGAGATTTTTTGACAGTATTAATAAGGAGGTAATTATGAAAAAAGTTAGGAAACTGGTTAGTATGTTATTGGTATTTGCAATGACATTTAGCGTGGCTATTTCAGGAAAAATTACAGGCATTACTCAGGTTAGTGCCAGAGAGGCTCTTGGAAGCAATGACTTTTTGAAGGTTAACGGAACACAGATAAGAAAACAAAAAGGAACAGGAGATGTTGTCTATTTAAGAGGAACCAATGCAGGAGGATGGCTTGTTCAGGAAGACTGGATGAATCCAACCAATGCATCTGACCAGAAGACAATGATGACAACATTGGCAAATAGATTTGGAACATCAAAGAGAGATGAGTTGGTTTCAACATACGAAAATAATTATTGGACAACACAGGATTTTGATAATTGTGCAGAAATGGGAATGAGCGTTATAAGATTACCATTTACATACATGAATCTTTGTGATGACAATGGAAATCTTAAATCTAATGCTTTTGACAGATTAGACTGGTTTGTACAAAATTGTAGCCAGAGAGGTATGTATGTTATTTTAGATATGCACGGAGCATTTAGTTCTCAAAATGGTATGGATCATTCAGGAGAGATTAATGATGGAAAACAGCTATATTACAATCAGAACAATAAAGATAAAACTTTAAATTTATGGAAAAAGATTGCAGAACATTTCAAAGGCAATCCGGCAGTTGCAGCTTATGATATCTTAAATGAACCGGGAATTAAGGCAGCTGCAACATATAGTTTACATTGGGATTTTTATAATGAAATTTACAATACAATCCGTTCAAAGGATAGCAATCATATTATTATAATGGAATCATGTTGGGATGCAGACAATTTGCCAAGACCTTCACAGTATGGCTGGACAAATGTAGCATATGAATACCATTACTATCCATGGAATGCACAAAATAGCAGTGATGCACAGAAGTCATACTTTTCAGGTAAAGTTTCAGACATTGCAAATCACAATTATGGAGTGCCAACATTTGTAGGCGAGTTTACATGCTTCGAACAGGAAGAAGGCTGGAAGGCAGCAATGTCAACTTTCAACGGTCAGGGATGGCATTGGACAACATGGTCATACAAAGTTACAGGAAACAGCTCATGGGGCATTTATAATCATAACCCTGAAAAAGTTGATATTTATAACGACTCAGCAGACACAATTAAAAATAAATGGTCAGCTGTAGGTACAGCAAACGGATGGAAAAATGACAAGATTTACAATTTGGTAAAGGCATATCTTCCGGGAACAGTAACATCTACAGGTGGAAGCACAACAGATGATAGTGATAACAACACCACATCAGGTGTGGCAACATTTTATGAACATTCAAATTATGGTGGATGGACAGTTTCATTGGAAGAAGGTTCATATGACTACAAAGATATTTTAGCAAAAGGAATTGTTAATGATCAGATTTCATCACTTAGAGTAAGTGACGGATACAAAGTTACAATATATGATGACGAAGGATTTAAAGGAACATCAAAAGAATTTACCAGTGATGCGTCAAATGTTGGAGATGAAATGAATGACAAAACTTCATCAATTAAAATTGAAAAGATTAACAATCAGACATCAACTACAACATCATATGACACAGTCAAATTGCCGGATGGAAAGTACAGCATCAAATCTGTTGCAAATGAAAAATATGTTGTAGCAGAAAATGGTGGAAGTGATCCGATAGTAGCAAACAGAGACAGTTATGGCGGTTCATGGGAGACATTCTATATTGTTAATAATGATGATGGAACAGTAAGTATAAAAGCAGATGCAAATAACAAATATGTGTGTGCAGTTTTAGATGAAGAAAATCAACTGACACCTAGAAGCGACAGCATTGGTACATGGGAAAAATTTAAGATTTACAAAATAAATGACAGTGAATACGGCATTAGAAGTGCGGAAAACAGAAAATATGTAAAGGCAGACTTGGATAACGGAGGCAAATTAATAGCCGGAAGTGATTCTATAGCAGGAGCCTGGGAAGCATTTAACATTGAAAAAGTCGGTGATACAACAACAAATAATAATGTAGCAACATTCTATGAAAATTCAAACTATGGTGGATGGTCAGTTTCATTACCGGAAGGTACATATGATTATAGTGATATCATTGCAAAAGGTATTAAAAATGATGCTATATCATCATTGAAAGTAAATTCAGGTTACAAAGTTACATTATATGATAATGCAGGATTTAAAGGAACATCAAAGGCATTTACAGGTGATGCATCATATGTTGGTGATGAAATGAATGACAAAACTTCATCAATTAAAATTGAAAAGTGGGATGGCTCATCAAATGTTACATATAACACTGTTAAATTATCAAATGGAAAATACAGTATCAAATCTGTTGCAAATGAAAAATATGTTGTAGCAGAAAATGGTGGAAGTGAAACAATAGTAGCAAACAGAGACAGTTACGGCGGTTCATGGGAAACATTTTATCTGATAAATAATGATGACGGAACAGTAAGCATAAAAGCAGATGCAAATAACAAATATGTATGTGCAGTATTAGATGAAGAAAATCAACTTGTTCCAAGAAGTGATAACGTTGGTGCATGGGAGAAATTCCAAATTTATAAAATAAGTGATACAGAATACGGTCTTAGAAGTGCAGAAAACGGAAAATATGTAAAGGCGGACTTGGATAACGGAGGCAAGTTAATAGCCGGAAGTGATTCCATAGCAGGAGCATGGGAAGCATTTAATATTGAAAAATTGGGAGATGAGACATCTTCTGCAAAAGCAACATTTTATGAAAATTCAAATTACAGTGGTTGGTCTGTAGCATTAAGTGAAGGAAGATATGATTATGGCACAATGATTTCTAAGGGAATTAAAAATGATCAGATTTCTTCAGTTAAGGTAGCAGATGGCTACAAAGTTACATTGTATAACGATGCAGGATTTGCAGGAAGTAAAAAAACATTATTCACAGATGCATCAGGCCTTGGAGATTTTAATGATAAAGCTTCAGCAATCGTAATTGAAAAAGTAGAAAAGGCAGATTTTAATAATTCAAATGCATATATTACATCCATAGCAAACGGAAAGGTAGTTTGTGCAGAAAATGGTGGAAGTGAAACAATAGTGGCAAACCGTTCATCATGTGGAGGTGCATGGGAAACATTCCAGATTGTAAATAACAATGATGGAACAGTTTCATTGAAATCAATTGCAAATGGAAAATATGTATGTGCTGTAATTGATGAAAACAATCAGTTATTGCCAAGAAGTGAAAGTGTAGGTACATGGGAGAAATTCATTATTGAAAAGATTTCAGATGGAGAGTATGCACTTTACTCATTGGCAAATGGAAAATATGTTCAGGCAAACTTAAACGACGGTGGTAAACTTTTTGCTACAAGTGAAACTGTTGCCGGAGCATGGGAAGTATTTGACATTAACAGAAATTAAAGTTAAAATTCCTAATAATTAAATTAAACAATTCAAAGGCTGTTTGCGTGGACTATATATGCAAACAGCCTGATTTTGGTATATATGTTAGTAAAAAAATAAAAAATAAACAAAGGAAAAAACTTTAGGAGGAGAGAAATTGAAAGGATTGAAAGGTTTATTTTGGAAAAAAGCGGTAGCCGTGATTTTGTCGGTTGCCATGGTTTTAACAGGAGTGACAATTACGCCACAAAATGTTAAGGCAGATGCGGCCATTACGGCAACCAATAATGTAACAGCAGTTATTACTAATGATTCTAAAACAGGGTATAGCTCTGAAAAAGATGGAGATTTGTATAACTATGTAAGATATGGTGCATCAGCAGTGGCAGATGGTAAGACAGGTGACTACGTGGCAACTAATGCAATTGATGGCAGTGCTGATACAAGATGGGCAAATGAAGATAAAACAAAAGGTCATTACATTACAATTGATTTAAAACAGTCATATGAAATTTCAAAAATAAATATAAGCTGGGAAGTTGCAAACTCAATTGACTATAAAATTGAGGTATCTAACGATGGAGTTTTATTTAAGTCTGTTACAACAGTAAGCTTAAATGATTATACTACAGCAAAAAACAGAATAGATACATTATCACTGAAAAATACCGTTATTGGGAGATATGTAAGAATCACAGATGTAGGAGAAAAATACATAGCAGATTCTTCAAACAACAGACGATATGGAATATCCATTTGGGATGTGGGCATTTTTGGAAAAGATGTAAAAGCAACTAGAGAATCAGCGGTGGAAGCCACAGGTTCTTTCAAAAAAACAACTGAAGGTGAAACTTTTCAGGATATTATAGATAGCAGATATTACAACTACACACGTTATAATGGTGTGTCAGCAACTGCAAGTGGTCAGGAAACAACTGACCGTACACCAAAAGCAGCAATTGACAATGATAAAAGTACAAGATGGTCTGCAACAAATGGTGATTCTACATATTACGTTGTTGATTTAGGAGAGAAATATAGTGTTGAAAAATTATATTTAAGCTGGGAATATGCAAATGCAACAGTTTATAACATATATAAATCGGATAACGGCACAGATTATAGTTTGGTTACAACTGTAAATGCCATAGGAATGTACGAAAACAGTGCAACAAATGGAAACCGAGTAGACAATGTTGAATTTGGAAGTGTAAATGCCAGATATATTAAGGTACAGGCAGTACAGCGTTGCTATAAAGAGGCAAATTATGGTGGCGGACAATATGGTGGAATGTCTTTATATGAAGTAGGTGTGTACGGCACAGACATGGAAAAATCATATAGCAAAAAGGCATTTAATCAGTTTAGGGTAGGAAACAAGGAAACTATTGGAAATGTAATAGAGGCAGAAAATGCTGACGAAATAGACGGCAATATAAAAGTAGAAACTAATGAAAATGCCAGTGGAAAGAATTTAGGAGGCCTTACAAACAACACATGGGCAGAGTACAATATTAATTTTGACAGAAAAACTTCAAGAATTTATTTAAGATACAGTGCAAACAGTAATGCCGGTGGAACTATACAGATGTACGTTGATGACAGTACAATGTCTACAACTCCTGTAGCATCAATTGACGTAAGTTCAACAGGTGGATGGTCCAACTATACAGATATTTCACAGGAAGTAGTTGTACCATCAGGCAATCATAAAATATATTTTAAATTTGTAACTGATAAAGGAAATGTGTGCAATTTGGATTATTTTAAATTTGAATTCGCACCTGAAAGTATAAACAACACAGCTGATTTACACGAGGCAGAGAATGCACATGCCTTTGTAAGAGGTTCAGCAGCACAGAGTAGCTCTGTGGAAAGTTCTGATAAGTATTCAGGTGGAAAGGCTGTGGGCAAAATGAACACTTGGATTGAACGTGACCGTTCTTATCTGACTACATATGTTAAAGCAGAAAATGCAGGATACTATCAGTTTAAAGTTCAGTATGCCGGAACAATGACTACACTGCTTCAGTACAGAATCAACAGCAGTGATAACGACAAATGGAAATCAAAAACCATCAGCAGTGTGGATTCTAACTGGGAAAATACCAACACGGCAACTATGCAGATAGAATTACGAAAAGGATTAAACAAGATTGATATATCAGGTGCTGTTTGGAAATGGGCAGTTAATACTACTACAGGTAGAACAGATGGCAAAAACGTACATGATGAATGGTTAAATATAGATAGTTTTTCATTAACATATAAAGGTGAAAATAAAAAAGCATTTAACAGTGTTTTAGATACAGATTTAAAAGGAAATAAAATTCAGGCTGAAGATTTTAATGAAAGTTCAGGGAATATAAAAGTTGAAGGAGAAAGCGACAGCTTTGTAGACGGAAAAAATCTTGGTGGTCTTACAAATGGAAAATGGGCAGAATACAATATTAACTTTGACAGAAAAGTTTCAAAAATTTATTTGAGAAACAGTGTAAGAGATGGAAATGGTGGAAAAGTAGAGGTATATGTTGATGACAGTACTATGTCCGGGATTCCGGCTGCCACAGTTACTACATCTTCAACAGGCAGTGACTGGAGTAAATATACTGACACAGCAGAGGCCATCAGCATACCATCAGGTAATCACGAAATTTATTTGAAATTTGTGGCAGATGACTCAAAAGCAGTGTGTAATCTTGACTGGTTCCAGTTTGAATATGAACCTGAAACAGTAAAAGATTCAGGAGACATACACGAAGCAGAAAATGCACATGGATTTGTTCAGGGAGATGCAGAAACAGAACACACTTTTCAGGCAGATGGAAAGTTCTCAAACAATCTGGCTGTAGGTGGAATGAATGCATGGCCTGACAATGGAAGAGCATATCTTACATCTTATGTAGATGTGAAACATCCTGGTACGTATAAGCTGACAGTGGCATATGCATCAGGAAGCAATAAGGATACAAATATAGATTGTAGAGTAAATAGTGTAAACGACGGTGACTGGAAAAGTATATCAACACCTACAACCGGCGGATGGACTACAGTAAAGAAAATAACTACCGAAGTGACGCTGAACAGAGGTGTAAATGTAATAGACATAACTGGGGCTGCAAATATTCCTTATGCAGAAAGTAATGCATGGCAACAGGTAAATGTGGATTACTTTACATTGGAAAGAGTGCCTGAAGATGGTGATTTAGCATATGGAAAAAATGTTGAAGTATCAGGTTCTCAGAGTGGTTTTGATGGTTCCAATGCGGTGGATGAAGATGAGGATACAAGATGGGCAAGTAACGAAGAAGGTGACAAGGCTTATCTGATTGTAGACTTAGAAAAATTGTATGAAATTGAAAAAGTGAATATTATGTTTGAAAGGGCATATCCAAATGATTTCCAGATTCTTGTATCAAAGGATAAAACCAATTGGACTGTTGCAAGAACAGTAAGAGGCTTTAAAACAACTGATACAGACAAGCGGGTATATGAGTCTAACGGAGTTTGTCTTGGAAAAGCAAGATATGTAAAAGTACGATGTCTTAACATGGCATTTCACAATGCAATGTCCATAAGAGATATAAGGATATATGGAACAAAAATAAAAGGAAATTTGTCAGACATGGCTTTAAACTCAGAGGTTACAGCAAGTAGTTTAGATGATAACACCAGTGTGGCAAATGCAAAATATGCAGTAGATGGATTGGATGACACAAGATGGGGTGCAATTAAGACAGATAGCAACCCATGGTATCAGATTAATTTAGGTCAGCAATGTAAAATAGACTCCATTGATTTGAAATTTGAGAGAGCTTATCCAACAGGATTTAGAATACAGATTTCAGATGACGGACAGACATGGAAAGATTATAAAACTATTAAAGATTGGATAGAACCAGGTGATGCAACTGAAATTCAAAAGGCAGATTATTATGCCAATATAGAATTGGGTAATAGTATCCATATGGATGATGTAAAGACACAGTATATCAGATTGTATACAGACAAAAAAGTTAGAGGCAATGAATGGGGAGTATCATTGTACGAATTTGAAGTATGGGGAACTGAAGTGGCAAAGAAAGATTATTGGAGCAATCAGGCAAAGAAAACGTATGGAATTTATCCTGTGGATGGTTTAAAGGTTACAGAAAATGATGGCCTAATTAACAGTAGTCTTGTTCAAAATGATGTTATTGGCAGTGGTGATACATATGAAGTGGTATATGAACCCGGTCAGAGTATGTATTTCTATGCAAATCCAAGAGATTTGTATTTTGATTCATTACAACACCAGATATGCTGGTCATCATCTGACTCAGGAAAGAACCTGTGGGGTGCTACAAGTCATGATGAAAATATTGCAAAATATACAGCACAGCAGCAGGCTACGGTGCAGTATATAATGCCTGAAAACATTGATTTTGGAGATAAAGATTATGTAGAGACAGAAATAGGATGTCAGATTTACAATAAATCAGATTTAAGCAATGGAAATCCTAGTCCAAAGTTTAGCCTTACATATAAAGTAAGAATATGGAAATCATCATTAATTATACAGGATAAACTAAGTGAAAGCGGAAGTCTTAGTGTAAAGAATCCTGAAAATGGAGCTACATATCAGTGGCAAAAGAGTGTCGATGGAAATACATGGAGTGATGTTTATGAAAAGAGATATGATTTGCAAATTCTTAGTGGAAGTGGAGATGGTATTACAAATGATGTGGTAAATGTTGCTCATGACTTAGGCGGTGGACAGTATTATCGTGTACGAAAAGTAGGAACAACCCAGTGGTCACATCCATATAAGGTTCAATATTACAACGACATTCAAAATGGAGATTTTGAGTATCCGGCAATGTTTTCGTCAGATGAAGATGGAAAAATCTTCCCATTTAACTCAAATGGTGATGAACAGCAGTATCCTAACGGATATGAAGGTTTAATGTGGAAAACAACAGCACCGGGATGGACTAACGAGCGAAATAGTAACCGTGTAGGACATGATATTGAAATTGTAAATGGAAGAAAGTTAAAAACCTCAGGAGAAAAAGAACAGGTATCCCAGTTCTCCGTAACACAGGATGAAATGTACAAAAACAATACTCATGGAGACCAGTTTGCAGAGCTTAACTGTGAAAATGTAGGTGCATTATATCAGGATATTTTAACAACACCAAACTCAGAGTGTTATTGGGACTTAGATTATGCAGGACGTTGGTGCCAGAATAGTATGTATGTTGTTGCAATGTCAGCTAATGATGCACAAAATTATACAACATCGAAACAGATTGAGGCGTTAATCAAACGTGATGATGTAAAGGCTATTACAACTAATCAGGAAGGCACAAAAGGTACAACAATTAAATTGACTGATGGAGTTACTGCTACGTTGTGGAAAGTTACAAGTAAGGAAACAGCAGGGCAGTGGAATGATCATAACGGTATATATAATGTTCCTTCCGGAGAAAATAATTATCTTACAAGATTTTTCTTCGTATCAGCAGGTGGTGCAAAGAGAAATGATGGTGATACACCGGATATGACTGTGGGAAGTTTACTTGATAATGTAAAATTCCAGCAGAAAAAGGCCTACAAAATAGAATATTATGTTGATGGTGTAAAGCAGGATAATCTTACAGTAACAGGAAGAGTAAACCCTTATGACAGAGTAAGTATACCTTCTCCATCACAGTTATCAAATTATACATTGTATGATTCAAAAATCAGTGGCGAAAATGATGCCAAAAGTAAGTTATTTTATGTTGACGAAAAAGACAGAAACATGACAGTAGCCTACAACCACAATGTGCTAAAACTGTACTACCAGAGTGGTGTAGTGGCTGTTAATGTAAAAGTAGAAGGATTTGAGCAATTACCTAATGGTTATAGTGTAGTTGTAAATCTGAAAAACAACGCAGGCGCTGTTTTACAGACTTATACAATGAACAAAGATGAGTTTAGTAAAATTGAAAAACCAGGTGGTGGAGGAGTTGAAGGATACTTTGACACTGTTACTTTTGATGGAAAAGATTTAACAAATGGCAGTTCATATACAGTTGAAGAAGTTATAGTCAGCAATGATTATTTACCATATTATCTGGAAAGTGTTGATAAAAACGGAACAGATGAAAATGTGGGAGTGGACAGAATAAATAAAACTAATCTGTCATTTAGCACTCAGTTTACATATTCATCCGGAAATGAAAACTCAGTTAATTTTATTAATGTTTACAATCCAATAAGAAAAATAACCATTAGTAAAAATGTATCAGGCAATATGGCAGATGATGACAGGAAAAATAAGTCATTTAACTTTAGTATTAAGATAGAAAAAGACGGAAATACCATAGATGCAGCTAAAATAATAAGTGAAAAACTTACAAGGACAGCAACAGGACAGTATACATTTGCTCTTAAACATTCAGAAAAGGTAGAACTCTATGTATACAACAATTGTAAGGTAACTGTTTCAGAAGACGATTACAGTAAGAAGAAAGATGTGGATACATCGATTTACAGCGATGATTATTATGTAACTTCATGGGAGAAAGACTCTAAGGTTACAGATGGAAGAAACATAAGCATTGACAGTGTTAATTCAGATCAGGAACTTGTTTGCAACAATGTTTACAATGATTTAGGAGATGTTGAAGTTCAGGGATTTCAGATGAATGGAAATAAAGACACCGGAGGTGTGTCAGAGTTTAGTCCGTCATTCAGAGTAGTATGTCGTGTAAGTAAAAATACAATTAAAACAAAAAAAGTCAAAAAGTTTGGTGTGATTTATGCAATAGCAAACGCTACTGATGGAAAAACAAGAGCTGAACTTGAAGACATTATGACCATAAACAAGGCAGATGGCAAATATGTCAAAGTACATGAGGAAACAGAAAAGGGAATATATCCTGACTGGACTACAAAGGAAGATTCAAAGTATTCCACAAAGTATTGGCAGTATTATGGCCTTACATTTAAGTGTCTTGATTATATGTTCTACACATTACAGGAAAATATTACTGTAAGAGCATATGCATTAATGGCAGATGGAAGCATTGAATATGGAGATAACATTTATACTGTAAATATGTATGAGATAGCAGATTATCTGTATAAAAACCAGAAAATGAGTACATTGAAGGGACATAATTTCTTATACAATAATGTGTTAAATCTTGTGACAATTAACAACAACAGACTTGATATATTAAAATCAATGATGAGTGCCTTAAATGTAACAAGTACATCAAATCCATACTATGCTACATTAAATAAATTGTACAAGGACATGAACAATTATGTATATTGTCAGCAGGAGTACAAAGGAAAATATCAGGAAAGGGAAGAATTTGTTCCAGCAACACTTACAAGTCAGGAGCAGAAAGATTTGTTAAGTGCCTTAAATGACAAAACAGGAACTTCTTATTCAGATATAAATGATTGGATATACAATCAGACAGAAAAACAGGGCAAATATAATGGCTATTATAAAAAAGTTCAATATGCATGGGACAATGGAATTTATGTTAAGTAGTACAGAATGAGGTGAAGGAAATGAAAAAAATAAAAGTTTATGAGACACCGGAATTGATAGTGACAAAGTTTGATGTGTCTGAAAAAATTATGGACTCTGCATCATTTTTTGAAACTACCAATCCAAACGAAAACCCGGGAGATATAGTTACAAGAGAATGGGAATCCCATCCTGATGTTACAGGTGGAGAACTTCCAGTTGGATTTTAAGAAAATGTGTTTAGAAATTAGGAGAAATTTATGAAAAGATTAAAGAAAATAATTGGAATAATACTTGCCGTCTCTTTTGTAATAACAGGAATACCACAGTTGGGTAGTGTAAGAGTAAAAGCAGTTTCTACCACAAAGGAAAGCTATCCCGGATTTATAAAAGCAGATGGTAAGCAGTTAAAAAATGACAATGGTGATACCGTGTATTTGCGTGGAGTAAATGCAGGTGGTTATATGTTGCAGGAAATCTGGCTGTGTGCAACATATGGTGGAACTGATGACAACTCAAGTGGAAATATCAGATGCCAGAAAAACATTCTGGATACTTTAAATTCCAGATTTGGCAGTGAAAAGGCAAAAAATCTTATTAATGCATATGAAGACAATTATTGGACAACCGGTGATTTCGAAAATTGTGCAAAACTTGGCATTAATTGTATCAGACTTCCAATTTGGTACAGAAATCTTGTTGATGAAAATGGCAACTGGTATGACAATGCCTTTGATAAAATTGACTGGTTTGTGGAAACAGCAGGTCGATATGGCATATATGTAATTATTGATATGCATGGTACATATGGTTCACAAAATGGCAGTCACAACTCAGGTATTTACGGTGGAAGCACAAATCAGCAAAAAAAGGACAATTCAAATTTGTTCTTTGGAACAGATGCAAGTACAAATCAGGCAAAATATTTGGATATGTGGTTAAAAATTGCACAGCATTACAAAGATAATCCTGTTGTTGCAGGTTATGATTTGCTTAATGAACCAATGGCAGATTATATGAATGCGACAGATGTAACCGGAACAAAGGCCGAAAGACTTAGTATATTGTGGAATGTATATGATAAGGCTTACAAAAAGATAAGAACAGTTGACAGCAATCACGTTATTATTATGGAAGCCGTGTGGGATGCAGACACTCTTCCCAATCCTTCTGATAAAGGTTGGACAAACGTAATGTACGAATATCATCAGTATTTGTACAGTGATTACAGTGACAAAGACAAACAGGTTGCTGCAATGCAGAGCAAAATAGACAATATAACAGGTGCAAATTATGATGTGCCAAGTTATATTGGAGAATTTAATATGATGTCAAACAGTGATTCATGGAGTGAAGGTGTTAAATTATTAAATAACAATAATTTAAGTTGGACAGTTTGGAACTACAAATGTACAAAACAATATGGAAACTGGGGATTATTTAATACTCCGGGAGACGGCTCCAATGATGATACAGCAAAGTATTGGGCAGATGTAGAAAATGATTCTTATGAAACCATATTATCAAAATGGTCAAATCAGGGAAGCGTTGACAGAAATACAAATGTGACGGACAAAGTAAAAAGTTATTTTCCGGGTACAGTGGACAATCTTGCAGAGTCTAAAATTAAAAGTGTAAGCCTTGTGGATGCTGATGGAATGTTAAACCAAATAGATGTAAACTGGTATCCAAAGGCATATATGGATGCAGATACAAAGTACAACATTTATATTGATGACAGTACAACCAGTGTGGCAACTATATCCCAGTCTGATATAAAATCAGACAGTACAGTTATAAATGCAACAGATTATACAAATCAAAATGGTGTAATAAAAGATCTGGACAGTAGTGGAAATCCGGTAAATATAGGTGGAACCCATAATGGTGACTGGACAGAATACAAAGACATTTCAGTATCAAATCCTATAACCTCTGTCACTTTTAACTATTCATGTGATAAAAATGCAAACGGTACAATTTATGTATATGATAAAAGTATGGATAGTGTTCCTATTGGATCTATTAAAATTACACCACCAACTGCAAATGCAACATGGAATAACTATGTTACAAAAACAATTGACTTGTATGAGCCGTTAACAGAGGGGAAACATACTATTTACTTAAAATTTGTAAATGATATTTCAGGCAATGTTGTGAATTTAAAAAATTTTACATTAATAAGTTCATATGGAAATGTGAAGCTTGAAAATGTGGCTGCAGGAAAGCATACAGTTACTGTACAGGCAACTTTAAATGAACAGGTATCAAAAGGAACGACATCAAATGAAGTTGAAGTTGTGTCAGGAAATACAATGTTAAAGTCTGACAACATTACAGTTGAGGGATTTCAGATTAAAACAAATGGAAATAGGTATTACAACACAAAGGGCGAAGTTTTATTTGATGAAGAAGGAAGTGAGAAAAAAGTAGCCTTTAGAACAATTTGTAAAGCACCTGATATTGGACAGACCATTACAGTTTCAGGAAAGAATTACACCGTAAAAAATACAGGGGTAATATACACAATCGATCCTAACAGTTCAGGAAATTCGGCTGTTGATGTATTGGATAACACATATTCAATACTAAATACTCAGGCTATTAGTGGTAATGAATATACCTATAGAGGAGCAAAGCAATACAACAACAGGGATTATACATTTGGCTATGTGACAACAGACAATGGAATATTAAGCAAAGAAGATGGCACAATGAAGTATGTCAGAACAATGAGTGACAACTCATATTATGGTAGCGATGGCACACTAAATGTCATGACAAATTCATTCCATGTAAGAGGTTTTGTTGTGGCAGAAGATGGTACTTTGATTTACGGCACGGATACAGTAACAATGTCCATACCTGAAGTTGCAAATTACCTTTACAAAAATGTGTTGTCATCAAACTACAATGGTCACGCATATCTTTATGATACAATTTTAAGCAGAATAAGTTCTGAAAATCCTTACTATTATAATCATAAAGTGGATTACGGTTGGAATGACAACCTATATGATCCTGGCAAAAAATAAATATAGTCTTTATAGAAAATCAAACATATATTATAATAATGCCGGAGAGAAAAAATCTCCGGTATTATTTTTATATGTAAATAGGAAATTATTTTTTAAAATGTAAATTTAATAATATGGAAAATTATATTATAAAAATTAACCTAATAGTAGAAAAATATATATTCTAAGCATATAAATTTAAAAATATTAATTAGAACAAAAGGAGATATCGTGAGAATAGATAAATTTTTAAAGGTTTCAAGAATAATAAAAAGAAGAACAGTGGCAAATGAGGCATGTGATGCAGGAAGAGTTTTGGTAAACGGACAGCCGGCTAAGGCTTCAAGAGATGTAAAAGAGGGAGACAAAATAGAAATTCAGTTTGGTCAAAGAACTGTAAAGGTGGAAGTTTTAAGCACAAAAGAAACAGTTAAAAAAGAAGAAGCGGCAGATATGTATAAAGAAATTTAGTAAAACTTGGTGATTTAACACCCAGATGGTGGATATAATAATTTACCCATAAGTTATATTTTCCCTAAGATATTAATAAAATGTATATATAAATATTTTGGGGAAGAATATGGAACAAAATAACGCAGTAAAAACTCACAAGTTTTCTTTGGACAATCGTAAGTCAATGAATCTAACCGGAGTAAAGGACGTAGTAGCCTTTGATTTAAATCAAGTGATTTTAGAATCTACCATGGGCATGATACATATAAAAGGTCAGGATTTGAAGGTGGCAAAATTATCCATTGAAAAGGGTGAAGTAGCAATTAATGGTAGAATTGACAGCATAGTTTATTCTGATGTAAAAGATTATAGTGAAAAGGGCAAATCATTAATAAAAAGGATGTTCAAATAATGAGTGTGCAGATAAATGAAGAAGCAATGCTTATTATTATGAGCATTTATGGTGGGCTTATACTGATTTTGTGTTATGATGCCATTAGGATTTTTCGAAGAGTGTTTAGCGTAGGCTGGGTTAGAATAATTATTGAAGATGCTATTTTTTGGACAGTTGCAGCCATATTTATGTTTAACATTTATTTAAAGTATAACTATGGCAGACCACGATTTTTTTCAATTCTTTTTACAGTGCTTACAATGTTGGTATTTGAGTGGGTGATAGGAAGAAAATTTATTGAGAAAGTGGCAGAGTTGTTAAGAAAAAATATGATAAAACTGTTAAAACCATTGAAAAAATATATCAAAGCAAGTAAACTGAAAAAGGAAAATAGAAAGAAGGAAAGAAAAAATGCCGGATCAAAAGAGAAGAAGTCAAAGAAAAAGAACATCAACAAGAAAACTTAGTGATGTCAGAAGACGACGTATTCAAAGCAAGCGTATGACAGTTACTATTTCGGTTGTTGTTATAGCTTTCTGCATTGTGGTAGGAGCTCAGATGATTAACAAATACAGTACATTAAAGAGCCTTCAGGCACAGGAACAGAAACTTAAAAATCAATATAAAAAAGAATTACAGTTATCAGAAGAATTAAAGGAACAAAAAGAATATGTTCAGACTGATGATTATGTAGAACAGATGGCAAGAAACCTTGGACTACTTTATCCAAATGAGGTTATTTTCAAGCCGGAAGAATAATATAAGATGTTTAACAAAGCCAAAGCCACAGAATGATGTAGCTTTGGCTTTGTTTATAATCCTAATAAAAACTTAATGTCGAAATATCTAATTATTTTCATACCTTGTTTTGACAAAAAAATATAAACCGGCACTGTATACTACCACCAGAACGGCAAAAAGGGGGTAGAAAATGGAAAGGATAATAAAACCTTTACTACTACTAATGATAGGAATGCTTACATGCGTTTTCCCAATGTTGGGATATTATACTATAGCAGAAAGTTGGTACACGGCATTATGTGGTGTGAAAGGAATGCCTATAGTGGCAGTACCGTTTATGATTTATACAATATTGGCAAATGGTGGAATGGTTATGGCAATGAAGTACGGAACAATATTTGCTACAACAGGAATTTGCGTTTGCCGGTACAAAAGACTGTCAAACAATTACAGCCCATATGTGACGGCGTTTATAGCCACAGTGGTAACAGTAGGAATAGAAACAATAGACTGGTATATGAATGGAATGATAAAGTCAGACATTTATGTACTTGCACCTATGATAATGTTGACATGGTCCATGACAGTTATATTTTCCTACGGAGTAAATTTTATTATGGAATTTATTCCAAAAAGAACAAATTATAAGGAAGAAATGGAAAAACGGCAGGAAATCAAAAACCAGTCAATAATAAGAACTTCCATGGCATTTAAAAATCTGGCAGGTGAAATTAAGAAGATTTCAAAATTGGACAATGAATACGATGTCTCAATAGAAAATGCCATAGAAAATGAAATAGCTGACAGTGGATGCAGAGGGTGTGCAAATGGTCAGATTCAGTATTTGGAAAGGGCAAAAATTAATTATCTCTGGTACAACAAAATGTTGGAGACAAGAGAGGCAATGGCTATCCAGTTTAATGAAATGGCAAAAATGATGGAAAATTACGCCAAAACAGAATATGAGAACAAAAAAACACTGTTTGGAATGGATGATTATGTGAAACATAAATTAAGAGAGCATAAAATCATAGCCAGAAAGATCTATATAAATGAAAACAATAAAGGGCTTTTGGAAGTAAGATTTTTGGCAAAAAGAAAGAAAAAACATAATATAAAAGTGGCGGTACTTCAAAAAGTTATATCAGAGGCAGTTGGCAAAAAAATGAGACTGTCAATAGAAAGTCTGTCAATTGTTACAGAACAGTACAATGAATATCAGTTGTTTGAGGAAGTTAATTTTATGACATTAAGTGGAACAGCAAGGCAGACAAAAAATCAGGGAGAATTTTCAGGCGACAATTTTGCAGTTATGGAATTAAATAGTGGTCAGACGTTTATGAGTATATGTGACGGAATGGGTACAGGAAAGAAAGCCTGGAAGTATAGTGAAATTATTATCGATTTGTTGGAAAAAATGATAGATAGTGGATTTGAAGAAAGTACCACTTTAAAACTGGCAAATGGTGTAATGCTTACAGGAAATCAATGGCAGGAACCGGCAGCAGTGGATATGGCATTAATTGACCAGTATTCAGGAACATGCCAGTTTTTGAAATTAGGTGCGGCGTGTACCTATGTAAAAAGAGGAAGATGGGTTGAATGTATCAAGTCCACATCACTTCCTTTGGGAGTGTTGGAGGAAATTGATATGGAAACCATAACAAAAAAACTGTATGACGGAGATTTTGTTATAATGGTTTCAGATGGTATTGTTGATGCACTAAACTGTCAGGACAAAGAGGAGGCAATGGGAAGAATCATTATGGATATAAATACATCAAATCCAAAACAGATGGCGGCAGGAATTCTAACAAAAGCACTGACTATGTGTAAAGGGGTTCCAAAAGATGATATGACGGTAATATGCACAGGAGTTTGGGAAAAATTTTAGTTATAAAATTTGACAGACTTTTAACCATAAAGTATCATAAATCTATGATTAAAGAAGTAGTAGAATATATTGAAAAAAATAATATGTTGCAGCATGGAGATAAGGTTGTAGTTGGCGTGTCAGGTGGCGCTGACTCTGTTTGTCTGTTAAACGTATTATATGAAATTAGAAAAAAATATAATTTAACACTATATGTTGTTCACGTAAATCATGGAATAAGAGGAACTGAAGCATTAAGAGATGAGCAGTTTGTGGAAAACATGGCAAAATCTATGGATGTTTATTATGAATCAAGACATGTAGATGTTCCAAATATTGCAAAAAAATTAAAACAGACTGAAGAGGAAGCAGGAAGAATTTGCAGATACAAAATATTTGATGAAATATGTGACAGTGTAGGAGCAACCAAAATAGCTGTGGCACACAATTTAAATGACAATAGTGAAACAGTATTATTTAACCTGTTTAGAGGAAGTAAACTGAAAGGTCTTACAGGAATTTCGCCGATTCGAGGCAAAATCATAAGACCTTTGTTGTGTTGCACCAGGACACAGATAGAAAAATATCTTTCCGAAAAGAATATTGGATACTGTGTAGACAGCACAAACAATGACAATGAATACAGTAGAAACAAAATCAGACTAGACCTTCTTCCTTTTATAAAAGAGCATATTAATCCTAAAGCAGAATATAATATTGCAAGTGCTGCAAGTGGTTTAAGTGAAGTATATGAGTATATTAATGCTCAGGCACAGGATATGTACAATCAGGTGGTTAGCCAAAATATTTTACTAAATAGAGCCAAAGATTTACCAAAGGTGCTATTAAAGGAAGTAATCAGGCAGTGGATTGACAACAATATTGGAAAATTGAAAGATATTACAGGTACACATATTGAGATGGTAGCTGATTTGCTTGAAAATCAGGTTTCAAAACAAATAAATCTGCCATATAATATGACTTTTGTAAAAACATATAAGGGCATTGAACTTCATATTTTCAATGAAGAAAACACCATAAAAAACGGTGAAAAGTCACCTGCTAATGCAACATCAAAGGATAACAAGTTATCTGCCGGTGCAACAGCAAATAATAAAAAGTTATCAAATAATATAGTAAAAAAAGAAAATGAAGTGTTAGTTAAAGATAATATTTTAAACTCCACAGCCCATTTTCAGTTATCATTGGAAAAACAACAGCTTGACAGGGAAAACATCCCTGATTTGGTGTATACGAAATGGCTTGATTATGATAAAATAAATGAATTGACAGTCAGAACAAAAATGGCTGGTGATTATATAGTAATCAACAAAAAAGGTGGAAGGAAAAACCTTAAGAAATTTTTTGTGGATTCTAAAATTCCAAAAGAAACAAGAGACAATATTTTATTACTGGTAGATGGCTCGGAGATTGTATGGATAGTTGGTTATAGAATCAGTGAAAAATATAAAGTGACAAAAGAAACAAAAAATATTTTAAAAATTAATTTTGCGGTGTTTTTGTATGCGATACGCT
>OJUG01000654.1_pt1 | contig 51058 bp, 40 predicted proteins | sample 1599841 | NCBI WGS metagenome assembly OJUG01 (sample SAMN04168659, study PRJEB22393) | human gut metagenome | biome: human gut microbiome; feature: stool | host: Homo sapiens | collected 2014-05-12 | reverse complement strand
ACCACCGAGATCTACACTCTTTCCCTACACGACGCTCTTCCGATCTGCTCCTGCTGAACGCCGTAAGGCCGCAGGTTCGAGACCGACTCGATGCGGCGCAGACGGTCGCTCAGGTCGTCCATGTACCCTTTCAGTTCGCGGTACGACCGCGTGTCCGATTCGAGGGTGATCAGCAGGGCCGAGGTGTCGCCGAAGTCGTCGTTCGTCACGAGCGCCGCGACGCCCGCGGGAAGCTGCATCTTGAACGCCGCAAGGCCGTGCTTGATCTTCGACCACACTTCGTCCTTGTCGTTCACGTCGTCGTTCAGCTCGACCATCACGTAACACATGCCGTTCTGCGAGGTGGAGGTGGTCTTCGAACGCTTCACCTCCTTGTAGGTCATCAGGAACTGTTCGAGCGGCTTGGCCAGCTGTTCTTCGACCTCTTCGCTCGTGGCGCCCGGATAAACGCCCACCACAACGCCCTGACGGATCGTATATTCGGGAAACTCCTGCTTGGGAATGTGAACCAGTCCGTAGATGCCGAAAACGAACAGGCAGCCCACGAGCAGGAAGGTGATGCGGAAGTTGCGCATCGACCACGATATGATATTGGCAGAGCGTCCCATCACCACACGACTTTACTGCCTTCGCCGATCTTCTGCATGCCGTCCACCACGATCCGGTCGCCGCTCCGGACGCCGTCCTCCAGCACGACAGCGTTGTTCACCAGACGGCCCGTCGTCACGGCCGTACGCACGGCCGAGTCGCCGCGCACGGTCCATACGAAACGGCTTCCGTCGCCCGCCTGCTGTACGGCGCGCACCGGAAGCGCGATCTGCTCGGCGGCACCCGCAGGCGAAACCTCCACGCGGCAGACCATGCCCGGCAGCAGCTCGCCCCCGGCGTTGGCCAGCGCGGCCCGCACGTCGTAGGTGTGCGCCGCAGGATTGGCCACGGCACCCTTTTCGATCTTTCCGGCCTGAAACGTGCGGTCGCCGAGCGCCGGAACGGTTATCCGCATGCGGCTGTCGGCGCCGATCGCGGCGATCTCCTGTTCGGGGACGGAGAAGCGCACCTTGACGGTTCCGATTTGCAGCAGGTTCATCACCGGAACGCCCGGCAGCACCGTCTCGCCGGCCGAAGCCCGCCGCTCGCCGACCACACCGTCGAACGGAGCGTACAGCGCGCAATCGCTCAGGTTCTTCTTGGCGATTTCGAAAAGCGACTCGGCCTGACGGAGCCGGGTCTGCGCTTCGACCCATTTGATTTCGGGCAGACTTTGGGCCTCGTACAGCTGGCGGAGACGCCCGCAGGCGTCTTCGGCCTGCTCCAGCGACGCCCGCGCGGCGTCGAAGGTCTGCCGGGCCGAAGTAGAATCGAGTTCGGCCAGCAGCTGCCCTTTCCGCACGCGCTGTCCTTCGTCGGCCAGCGTGCGGGCGACAGTCCCGGCGACGGGAAAACTCAGGGATGCCGAAGCCTCCTCCTCGACCGAACCTACGTACACGGCCGCGCCGAAGCCGGCCGACGGCGCGGCGACGATCGTCGTCACCCGCAGCGGATCGGCCGTCCGGGTGTTTTTCGGAGAAGAACAGCCCGTCGCAATGAGCAGCAAGGCCCAGAAAATCGTTCGTTTCATTGGTTTACAGTTTTTCGATGCAAAGTTCCCTTTTTGCGGAGCGGCAGAAAAGGCCGCCGTGTCGGCTAAACTCGTCGATTCGTTCGATTTTGAACCTTTCGGCGAATATCGACCGGCAAATTGTTATATTTGTACGAAAAATCCACGACAAAATGAACGAAAAGGATATCCAGAGCTTTTCGCTCGCCACGCTGATCGACGTCTGCGGCCGCCGTCCCGGAGACATCTGCTACGACGGCTGTCTGATCGCGTCGCGCGTCAACGTGCAGGACGAAATCGACATCGACCTGTTCCGCTATCCGACGCGCATCGACGCCTTCGTCATCCTGCTCTGTTCCAAAGGTTCGGGAACCTTCACCTCGAACCTGACGCGGCATACGCTCACGGAGAATTCGATCTTCGTACACCTGCCGGGGTCGATCATCCAAGCCGAATCGACCGAGGAGATCGCGCTGCACGCCGTGATCTGCGAAGAGGAGTTCATCAGGCGCATCAACATAGACATCAGGCTGCTCTCGCAGCTGTTCCTGCACGTGGAGAAGCAGCCCTGTCTCAAACTCGACGAAAAGGAGTGGACGGGAATCACCCGGTCGTTCGAGGAACTCGGCGCCGAGGGTACGGAGATGCCGGCGGACGTCTATTCCGCCGAGGTCATACGTTCGATCATCCGGACGCTGGCCTACAAGGTGTGCCGCGTCATCGGACGTCACATCGAAACGAGCGGAGAGCGGCAGATCTCGGCGCGCAGCCGCAACGACGAGTATTTCAGCCAGTTCATGAATATTCTGGGCAAACACTACACGCAGGAGCGATCGGTGGGCTTCTATGCCGGACAGCTGAACCTGACGCCCAAATACCTGACGACGCTCATCCGCAAGACCAGCGGCCGGACGGCCGTCGAGTGGATCGACGACTACGTCGTGCTCGAAGCCAAGAACCTGCTGAAATACTCCACGATGAGCATTCAGGAGATCGCCTATTACCTGAATTTTTCCAACCAGTCGTTCTTCGGCAAATACTTCAAGAGCCATACGGGCATGACGCCTTCGGCCTACCGGATCGGCAGGTAGCCGCCGGTCGGGCATGCCGCCCCTTATCCCCGCGTCCGATACTGATTCGGCGTGCAGCCGGCATGCCGTCTGAAGAAGCGGACGAAATGCTGCGGATACTGGAATCCCAGTTCGCCGGCCACCTGCCCGATCGTCTTGTCCGGGTCGAGCAGGCTCTCTTTCGCCGCGTCGATCATCTTCAGTTGGATATACTCCTGCGCCGATTTTCCGGTCTCCTTTTTGACCAGATCGCCGAAATAGTTGGGCGAAAGGCATATCTTGTCGGCGAAATAGCGCACCGACGGCAGTCCCTCCCTCGCGGCGACGCCCTCCGAGAGGTAATCGTCCAGCAGTCGTTCGAAACGGGCCAGAGCATCGAGGTTCAGGTCTTCGCGCGTGACGAACTGGCGTTCGTAAAAACGCATGCAATAGTCCAGCAGCAGCTCGATATTGGTGGCGATAAGCCCCTTCGAATGCTTGTCGATGGCGTGCCGCAGCTCCATTTCGATCTTTTTCAGGCAGTCGAGCACGATCGTCCGCTCCTCTTCCGACAGGTGCAGGGCTTCGTTGGCTTCGTAAGAGAAGAAGGTGTATTTCCTGATTTTCCGTCCGAGCGACGTGCCGCGGATGAAGTCGGGATGAAACAGCAGTCCGACGGACTTCGTGGGAATCCCTTCGATATCGGTATAGCCGACGGTCTGTCCCGGAGCGATGCTGACCACGGTCTGGTCGTCGAAATCATACCCCGTCTTCCCGTAGTTGATTCGGCAGCCCCGCGTCTCCTTGAGGAAAACCGAGTAGAATCCCATCGTCATCCGGTAGTTTCCCTGACTTTCGGCCGTGTCGAACCGGACCACGCCCACCAGCGGGTGGCGGGTCTCGAATCCGAAGAGTTTGTTGTAGCGGTCGATCGTATCGATCTTCAGAATTTCGTCCATACAGCTCGGTTTTTCCATACGCAAAGATAGCGCTTTTTCCCGTACGCGGTGCGGGCGTCGGTGCGAAACAGTAATCGGGGTAACTTTATCCGTAATCGGGGTAGCCGGCTGTCAGACAGCAGATTCGCTTCAGCTTCAAAAACCGTAATCCGGGTAATTTCATCCGTAATCCGGATACCGGCCCGAAGCGTTTCGGCAAGTAATTTTGCAACGTGGAAATCACCGATAAAAAAATATGAAACGGATTCTAATTTTAACGACAACACTTATTATGATGCACAACATCTCCTCCGCACAAACGGATGCGGACAATTTCTACCGAAGCGATGCGGTAACCGCAGAAAAGGTATCCTTCCCGAACCAGTACAAAATGAAGGTCGGCGCCAACCTCTTCCGGCCCAAGGAGATGAAACCGGGCGAAAAACGTCCCGCAATCATCGTCGGCCACCCGATGGGAGCCGTCAAGGAGCAGGCTGCGAACCTCTATGCGATCAAAATGGCCGAACGCGGATTCGTCACGCTCGCCATCGACCTGTCATTCTGGGGCGACAGCGAGGGAGAGCCGCGCAACACGGTCTCCCCGGAGATATACGCCGAGGATTTCAGCGCGGCGGCGGATTTCCTCGGAACGCGGGAGTTCGTCGAGCGCAGCGGCATCGGCGCAATCGGAATCTGCGGCAGCGGAAGTTTCGCCGTAAGCGCGGCGAAGATCGATCCCCGGCTGAAAGCCGTCGCCACGGTGAGCATGTACGACATGGGCGCAGCCAGCCGCAGCGGACTGAAAAACGCCCTGACACTTGAGCAGCGGAAGCGGATACTGGCCGAAGCGGCGGAACAGCGCTACGCGGAGTTTACGGGCGGGGAAACCGCATACACCGGCGGCACGGCAGACGAGCTGACGGAAAACTCCACCCCGGTCGAGCGGGAATTCTACGCCTTCTACCGCACGCCGCGCGGAGAGTTCACGCCCGAAGGGGCGACGCACCGGACGACCACGCACCCCACGCTCGCAAGCAACGTGAAGTTCATGAACTTCTACCCCTTCAACGACATCGAGACCATCTCGCCGCGTCCGCTGCTCTTCATCGTCGGGGAAAACGCCCATTCGCGCGAATTCAGCGAGGACGCCTTCAGACGGGCCGCCGAGCCGAAAGAGCTGTATGTCGTACCGGGCGCGGGGCACGTCGATCTCTACGACCGCACGGGGCTGATCCCGTTCGACAAGCTGGAAGAGTTCTTCGGAAACAGCCTGAAATAAGACGGAACGACCATGAAAAAACGGCTCGCATACAGTCCGGGAAGACTGGTTGCAATCCTGACCTTCGGCGTCTTCGGCATCATCAACACCGAAATGGGCGTCGTCGGGATTATCCCGCAGATCGCCGAAACTTTCGGGGTGACGGTTCCGCAGGCGGGGTGGACGGTGGGCGTCTTCGCGCTTATCGTCGCCGTCTCGGCCCCGGTGATGCCGCTGTTGTTTTCGGGCACCGACCGCCGGACCGGCTCCGTAGTCTTCGCCTACGACCTCAATCCGCGCTACGGGGAGCAGCTGCCCTCCGTACGGCTGACCGGACTGGCCCCCGATCTGCGCTACCGCATCCGCGAAATAAACCTCATGCCGGGGCAGAATCCGCGTATCGAGCACAACGACCGCGTCGTAAGCGGCGATTACCTGATGAAGGCAGGTTTGAAACTCTTCTCGACGGACCGCGCCCGCAGCGTCGTCGTCGAGCTGAAAGCCGAATGACGGGAAGCGGAAACGAAGAACCGAAAAACAGAGGAAACTCCGGATGCGAATGCACATCCGGAGTTTTCATTTGCCCCTCCCCAACAGATTAATGTCGTAACGGTTACCACGCAAGTTGGAGGTTTGCTTCAGGATTTTCACCTTTGCCGCCATAAAACCCTAACGAACCTGATATGACCATAAAAACCTGCAAATTCCGCATCGGCGACGTCTATTTGTTCCATACGACAGATCCCGGCTGCGACAGCCGAACGTCGCTATGGGGAATCGTCGGCAATCGGGACGCCGAGAACCGCATCTGTCTGGAAACCTCCTCGGCGGATCTGAGAAAGTATAATTATTGGACCTTCCTGCCAGCCGAATACCAATTTTGCAGGCTCTCCACGCGAGAGGAATTGAGGGACTTCTCTTTTAACCTGAACCGCAATTAATTGCGTAAATTTTAGTGAGCAATATCGCTCAAAAACTATTTTTTTTATTTTATGAGTTGCAATAATTCATATATGCACCTGAGAGTCAAGGCGGTTCAGGAATTTGACCAAATGTATTATGAACCCGAATACAAGGCGAAATGCCACAAACGGGTTTGGAAACGGCTCGGACGTTACATCTTCGGCATTTCTTATCAGAGTTATCTGGATTATCTGAAGATGGACGTTTCGGACATTCCGCCCACGCCGTTCGAGGCCCGGCAAGCCCAACTCAAGCTGGTGGACAAACTGCTGGAGCGCGAACTTGAGCGGATGAAACACCCCGTCCGGCGGGAAAAACCGGAGGAGTGGAAAAAAGAACCTGTAGAACAGGGGTGACGCCAACTTTTTCAGCGGCGGGACGGGCTTTCGGGTCCGTCCCGTTTTTTCGGTCCGCAGCGTTTCAGCTTACCGGATTTCCGCCCTCCTCCTCCCCGTCCTGCATTTCAGTCATCCTGTCCAATACCCCTGCTATGCGCTCCCCCAAGGACGCCATCACCCGCTCGTCGTAATAGGTGGACAAATCCACGTTCGGCAGCACGTCCGACATAGCCATCGCCATCAGTTTGGAACTTAATACCGTCAGGTAGATAAGCGGGATATACGGGGGCCTGCTTATCCCGTCGGTCCGCATCGTGATCCGCTGCTGCGGAGCCACCAGACGCCCCGGTTTCTGGCCTTTTTTCTCGATGTTCCACAGCACGTTCTCTTCGGCCTGCGTGACATAAAGGTTGAATGACAGATCATCGACATACTCCGCCCGGTCAACCCAAAAATCGACGCCGTAATCTTCGGCCGTGGGGTCGGCGCAGATGCCGCAGTCGGGCATGTCGCACATAATGGCCCGCAGGATGATGTTTTTGTCGGCCAGCTCCGCGGACCGCATCCTGCCCAATGCCGCGATGCAGATACTAACCTGCGTCGTGTAAAAGTGGCTAATGGCCCGCAGGGTTTGTTCTTCTTCGGTGTGCTGTTCTATCATAATCTGTAAAAAACGGGGCGGAACAAATTTTCGACGTATCAAGCCTTTGTATTATGGAAAAGAAAGTCCCGCCCCGTGCTTATTCGTTTTTTAAACAGGGTGCAGGTCGCTGCGGGGTCTAACCATTATGAAAAAATCTAATTCGACGCTGCACCCTGAACCCGGCCGCGTTACCTCATGCGCCGGGGCGGTTCTTTGGAACGGTACGTATTTCGATTGGTTGGTGGGGCGAGGGAAAGGTCCCAAAAATGGAACAGCCGCAATTCCGTGCCACCCGTCCTACTTGTCGGGTTTGTTACGGCTGTTCCGCCGCCAGTCGGATTACTCCCTTTTGCAATCTTGTGCTTATGATGCGCTGACCGACGGTTTAACGTTTCCCGGCCATCGGACCGGGAATATAGGGATATAGGGTTCTTGGCGAAGAAAGGGGCGGCAATGATCCGGCCGCCCGTAAGTGCCGCGCAAACATGCGTGCCATTTCCATACGGAGCAGGACAGCAAGACCAGATTTTAAAGGGCCAACCTTGCAGGCAGGATTTATTAGCTGCGACCGAAAGGCGGGATTTGTTATTTTGCACGGCAAGACCCGGCGTCCGGTTCCATGCCGGAGCCGCCGAAACATACCGATTCCGCCCGGCCCCAAGTTGGGGACGGGTGCAATCCGCAGGGACGGCGATATTACGCATGGACGGCAGGACGCAACGGGGTTCCATAGATTCGTGTGGATTGTTGGAAATGCGCCCCGGATAGGCATAAAAAAGGGGGCGCGGTGTCAGCCCCATACGCAGGTCGTGGAAAACCTAAAGTTGGTAGCTGTCCTGCGCCCCTGTCGTGCCCCGCAAAAAATATGCGGGACATAACAAGGACTGACAACCATTATACCAACTTTCAAACCCTCCCGAAAGAGGTTTCCACGTTTGCGTATGGTATAAAGAGTTGTTTACCCTTTATAGTTATGTCCGTCGGCTATGCCGAGTTCTGATAATTCCGCATAATCGTCTGTTTTAGTTTCTTTTAAGTGGCTTCGTGCCACCCCTTTTGGGAAACTTTTGCAGACTATTTGCAGGAATGATAAGCAAATATAGCGAAAATATGGACAGGTCAAAGCGGTTTACCAACTTTTTTCATAATTTTGTAGTTATGAAAAAGAGCGTCAACTTCTTACCCGAAAATAAACGGAACGACCTGAAACAGCTTGTCGATCTGGTTCGCCGGAACATAAAGGATGTCGGCATGGTTATCCTGTACGGCAGTTATGCCCGGAATACCCATGTCGATTACGACCAGCGCATCGAGTTCGGCGTACCGACCTACTTTATGAGCGATTACGACATACTGATCCTGACGCGCAAGCCAATCGGGGCGATTGAGTATTCGCTGTATGACAAAATTGCCGACGCTTTTTTTCAGCACAAGAACAGACCTTTCCATACCAAGCCCCAATTTATCAATTACGGGATAGACGACTTCAACTATGCGCTCTCAAAAGCCCACTATTTCGAAACGGAGATAAAACGACAGGGAATTATTCTGTATGATTCGGGTGAATACAAGTTGGCCCGCCGCCGCAAGTTGAATTTCGACGAGATTCAGGAGCGGGCGCAGAAATATTATGATGACAATTTCAAACCGAAAGCGATTGAGTTCATTCTTTTAAATATTGATTCTTATAATAGGAAGAATTATAAAATGGCTTCATTTAACTTGCATCAAGCCACAGAAAATCTTTTGCGTATAATAGAATTAGTATTTACTTTATATAGCCCCAAAGAACACAGACTTACTGAATTGATGAATCGCTGCAAGCGGTTTACGACCGAAATATTCAAAGCGTTTCCACGCGACACGCCGGAGGAAGAACGACTTTTCAAACTTTTGGAACGGGCTTATGTCGAATCCCGCTATAATCCCGATTTTGAAATAACGAAAGAGGACATCGACGCGCTGCTGCCGAAAGTCGAACGCCTGCGCGACATCGTGGAACGGGTCTGCACGGCGCAGATCGACTACTACGCCCGGCAGAAAAACAAATAACCGCTACTATGGCAAATGAAATTGAAGCCTATACGAATTTTCTGTTTTACAATTCGGAGGACGGCAAAACCAGCATACAGGTAATTGCCGACGCCGACGCCGAAACCATTTGGACGACCCAGAAAGGAATGGCTCAAATTTTCGGCGTGGAAGTCCCTGCAATCAGCAAGCACCTGAAAAATATCTTCGACAGCCGCGAACTTGACGAAAAAGCAGTTGTTTCCAAAATGGAAATAACTGCCGACACCAGAATCAGCCCCCACAACCCGAACTTATGAATGATATAACCCTTATCCAAAATAAAATCTACGAAATCCGCGGCCAGCGCGTGATGCTCGACTTCGACCTGGCACCACTGTACCAAGTTCAAACAAAAGTTTTGAAACAGGCGGTACGCCGTAATATCGAACGATTCCCCGCGGATTTCATGTTTGAAATAACCATAGATGAGTATAACTCATTGAAAGACAGTTTGAGGTCACAAATTGTGACCTCAAACAAAGGAGGCACGAGATATATGCCTTTTGCTTTTACCGAGCAAGGTGTATCCATGCTTTCGAGCGTATTAAGAAGTGACGCCGCTATTCAGGTGAATATCGCTGTCATGCGGGCCTTTGTCGCCATGCGCAACTACATCACTACAACGACGACACTGACGGCCGAGCTGTCCGAAATCCGCGCGAAACTGGCTTTGCTCGAACGTACCGACGAGGACAACGCCGAAGCCATAAACGATCTGTCGGAAGATATGCGCAAGGAATTGGACAATATCTATCAGGCAATCGCCGCCCTGTCTGTCAAAACCCCGCAGGCCCGCAAGCAGCCCCGGCTGATCGGATATAAAACGCCGGAAAAATAGTTGTCGCATGAAACGGTTGCTGAACCGTACCCCATGCAGGTCTTTCCCTGCGGCACCGAACTGCTGTAGCCAAAGTGCGGAGTAGATTTTTGATAGGCAACCGGGCATCGGAGCCATTAACTGCTCCGATGCCCGGTTCCTTATTTACCGCCGTTCAGTTTGCCGCGGCGAACACTTGGCCGATCTTCTGCATTTCCCGTCCGATAAGCTGTTCGGAGCGTTTTATCAATGGCCTGAAAACGAAATAATTCCGCATGTCGTTGATATACAGGATTGTTTGCGCTGATTTGCGGCTATCTGCCAACAAAAAAGGTCTTCTTTCGAAGACCTTTTCGGGTGGAAGATGGGGCTCGAACCCACGACCTTCGGAACCACAATCCGACGCTCTAACCGACTGAGCTACATCCACCGTGTGACCGTCGAACGGTCGTATCGGGATGCAAATGTAATACACTTTTTTTGTCCGTGCAAAAAAAACGGTGAAAAATCTTCGGGAAAATGCCCCGGGTGACAAAATGGCAGGCCGGACTGTACCTTTGTCACCTGGCGTCTGCCAAAAAACGGTTGGCACATCTATTGATGGGACTATGGGTGCTAACGCGCAACAAACTATTCAATAATAAACTAAAAACTGAAAAGCTATGAATGTAAAACCATTATCGGATCGTGTACTCGTCCTCCCGAATCCCGCGGAGGAGAAAACGGCCGGCGGACTGATCATCCCCGACACGGCGAAGGAGAAACCGCTGGCAGGTAAAGTAGTCGCTGTGGGCCCCGGTACTTCGGAGGTCAAAATGGAAGTCAAGGTCGGCGACCAGGTACTTTACGGCAAGTATGCCGGGCAGGAGATCCAGGTCGACGGCGTGGATTACCTGATCATGAAGCAGAACGATATTTTGGCGATTATCTGACGATAACCGGTCGTCATGACCTCGAAATTTTTACATTCCCTCTGAAAATCCCTTTGAAATGGGGGACTCCGGGGATAAGCTTATGAACGAATATAAAATATAAAGTTATGGCAAAAGATATCAAATATAATGTTGAGGCGCGCGAACTGCTCAAGGAGGGTGTCGATGCGCTGTCGAACGCAGTGAAGGTGACGCTGGGCCCCAAAGGCCGTAATGTGATCATCGACAAGAAATTCGGTGCGCCGCAGATCACCAAGGACGGTGTGACGGTGGCCAAGGAGGTGGAGCTCGAAGACGCTTTCGCCAACATGGGCGCCCAGATGGTACGCGAGGTCGCTTCGAAGACCAACGACGATGCCGGCGACGGTACGACGACCGCCACGGTGCTCGCACAGTCGATCATCGGCGTAGGCCTGAAGAACGTGACGGCCGGTGCCAATCCGATGGATCTCAAACGCGGCATCGACAAGGCCGTGGCCAAAGTGGTCGAGTCCCTGCGCAAGCAGAGCCAGGAGGTGGGCTCGGATTTCGACAAGATCGAGCAGGTGGCCACTATTTCGGCCAACAACGACGAGACGATCGGTAAGCTGATCGCCGAGGCGATGGCCAAGGTCAACAACGAAGGCGTGATCACCGTCGAGGAGGCCAAGGGTACCGAGACCCATGTGGAGGTCGTAGAGGGTATGCAGTTCGACCGCGGTTATATCTCGGCTTACTTCATGACCGATCCCGAGAAGATGGAGGCACAGCTCGAGAAGCCTTACATCCTGATTACCGACAAGAAGATTTCGACGATGAAGGAGCTGATGGGCGTGCTCGAGCCGGTGGCGCAGAGCGGCCGTTCGCTGCTGATCATCGCCGAGGACGTGGACGGCGAGGCCCTGTCGGCGCTCGTGGTCAACAAGCTGCGCGGTACGCTGAAGATCGCCGCCTGCAAGGCTCCGGGCTTCGGTGACCGCCGCAAGGAGATGCTCGAGGATATCGCCATCCTGACGGGTGCTACGGTGATCTCGACCGACAAGGGTATGAAGATGGAGGATACCGACCTTACGATGCTCGGTACGGCCGACAAGGTGACGCTCAACAAGGAGAACACTACGATCGTCGACGGTGCCGGCAAGAAGGAGGAGATCGCAGCCCGCGTGGCTCAGATCCGCTCCTCGATCGACAAGGCTACGTCGGATTACGACAAGGAGAAGCTCCAGGAGCGTCTGGCCAAACTGGCCGGCGGTGTGGCCGTACTCTATGTGGGTGCCGCTACCGAAGTCGAGATGAAGGAGAAGAAAGACCGCGTGGACGACGCACTGGCTGCGACCCGTGCCGCTGTCGAAGAGGGTATCGTCCCGGGCGGCGGTGTGGCTTACATCCGCGCTACGGCGGCCCTCGAAGGGATGAAGGGTGCCAACGAAGACCAGACGACCGGTATCCAGATCGTGAAACGTGCGATCGAGGAGCCGCTGCGCCAGATCGTCGAGAACGCCGGCGGCGAAGGTTCGGTCGTTGTCAACAAGGTGAAGGAGGGCAAGGATGCCTTCGGTTACAACGCCCGCGACGACAAGTATGAAGACTTGTTGAAGGCCGGTATCATCGACCCGACGAAGGTGTCGCGCGTTGCGCTGGAGAATGCCGCTTCGATCGCTTCGATGTTCCTGACCACCGAATGCGTGCTGGCGGAGAAGAAATCCGATGCTCCCGCCATGCCTGCTATGCCCGCAGGCGGTATGGGCGGCATGATGTAATCATCGGTTCGCAATATGGAAAACCGGAGCCTCCGCTGAGGCTCCGGTTTTTGTTTTGCCGCGAAGCGGTCGAAGCGGCATTCTCCGGCGCCGCGGGCGGTTGGCCGGGAGGGGTTCCGTCCGGGGCGGCGGGTACTTCGTTGGCCGCAGGGCTATTCCTGTCCGCACATTTGCGGTTCGGCATCTATCATATGCCGGCCGAGCCGATCTGTGCCCCGGCGAATTGCCCGGGCTTGTAGTGTCGGCTGCGTCTTTGTCGCTCATGCGCCCGGGAGCCATGAGCCGGGTGTGTGGCAGTCCGAAATGCCGTCGATGCGATAGGCCATTGCCATGACCGGCAGGCCGAATGCGAAAATTACAGCCTCAGGTCCTGCCGGTGCGGCAGGCGGCCCTTGAAAATGAAATTGGGCTGTATTGAGTGCGTTTTTGGCTGATTTGTTTGGTATTTGAGGCGGGAATATCTAACTTTGTCCGAGCAAAATAATCGGTTCCCAGGAGTGGGGAAGAGGTGCAACGGGAGATGCGGAACCATTTTATTAATCTAACACACCCACAATGAAGAAAATTACCATCTTAATGCTGGCCTTCCTGGCCGTCTCCTGCATCGAGAAGAACGATGTCCGTCCCGGCAGCCCCTTGGATGTGGACATCGACCATTACCAGACGGCCCGCACGTACGATGTCCCCGTGAAAGAAGGTTGCATCACCGTAGTGAAGGCATACGGGGTGACGCTGGCCGAGGCCGAAAGCCCCATGACGATCTGGGTGCCGCGGATGACCCTGACCCGTTCGGACGAGGGGCTGACGACGACGTTCGTCCCGCGCGATGAGTACCCCAATTTCGCAGGCAACAAATCGCAGTTGTTCCAGGTAGTATGTTTCGAGGACTCCAGGCGCGGGGATTACGATTACAACGACCTGGTCATCCATGTGTTGTACCAGACCCGGCAGAATATCTTCGGGTTCGGCGTACAGCCCGTGGCGTTGGGGTCGACGAAATCCATCAAACTGGGATGTGTCGTTTACAAGGGCGGCAAGCGTGTCTTCAAGGGGTTGATCACCCCCGACGGTGCCGATTGCAGGTCGCAGTATTTCAAGTCGATGGAAGGGACGCTCAACACCTACGACAAGGTCAATATCAAGGTCGGGGAGTACCTGGGGTCGACGATCCGCAACTGGGACGTGTCGAAGATCGAAGGGAACGGCCCGATGCGCGTTGAGTGGTATATCGAGGTGGATAACGGCGTGGAACTCTATGCCTTGTCGACTGCCTACCTGAACGATTCGTTCGACAAGGACAAATTGCCCTACGGGCTGGTGATCACCGCCACGGGGACGGAGTATGTCGACGAGAACGGCGGCTACCTCTGCGGGTTCGACTGGTTCAACTATCCGCGCGAATCGGTGCATATCAAGGAGGTTTATCCCGAGCTGTGGAACTGGCTGACTACGGACAGCAGCTATGATTTTGCCGATATTTACGATGGCAGAAATGTCCCTGCGAATGCTTGCCCTGCCGCCGACCTGGGGCTGTTCGAAGCCCGGACGATCGACGTCACCAACAGGAAATACCGGGCTGACTGAGCCCGTGCCGATAGCGGCCGAGGCGGGTTGCGGTGCCGTCGCCGATTGAAAAAAGCAACCCTGCGGGGTTGCTTTTTTTATGTGCGGGCTTGTTGTCATGCGCTGCGTGCCCCGGGGATGCCGGATTGTGCGATGCACGGCGTTGAATGCCCGATACCGGCGGCGTGTGCTGCGCCATTGCCGCCCCTGTTCCCTGCTCCCGGTTCCGATCTTTTGGCAGGACAGGGCCGCATTTTTTGTCAGGGCATCCACTCCAGAATCCCCGTCACGGGGTGGGCGGCACGCCAGGCTTCGAATTCCGTGTAGGTGCCCACGCCGTCGCGCAGTACGGCCTGGTAATATTCGATACCCATGATCTTCTCCGCCTCCGGGGTTTCGTATTTGAGCCGGAGGATCGTTTCGCGCGTCCGGTCGGTCAGCACGGCGGCGATGCGGTCGGCTACCCGTTCGAAATAGCCGTCGTAGGCCGAACCCCGGGGCATGTGGATCATGTCGATCTGCCATAACTGGTCGTCGGCATCGGCATACCAGGCATGCCATTCGAGGCATTGGTCGGGGGCGTCGAGCAGGTTGTTGAAGGTGATGCTGCGGATGCGGCTGTTTTCGGCCAGGCGCGCCATGGCTGCGAAGCTGTCCGCAAGGCGCAGCGGTGAGGAGTAGATGTGGAAGTCGATGTCGTGGTGCGTCATCAGCAGTCCCGTGCGGAGCGACCCGACCAGGTTGGGTTCGGCGCCGACGGAGCGCCATGCGGCTTCGAGCCCGGAGTCGCGGATAACCTCGCGGGCGCGCTGCTGGTTGGCGGCCGCAATCTTCGTCAATTCATTCATTGTGCGGTAAATGTCGGGGTCAATATACGGAGTTCATAAAGTGCGCCGGACAAAAGGTTCGTTCCGGCCGGCGGGTAGTTGCGTGTGCGGTTATTTGCCCAGCAGAATGCGTGCCTGGGCTATGGCGGCATCGGTGATGCGGCTGCCGGAGAGCATCTTGGCGATCTCGGTGATGCGCTCCTCGTCCGTCAGGCGCGTGATGTCGGTGCGCCCGTCGCGTTTGTAGACCACGAAATGGGCTGCGCCTTTCGACGCCACCTGCGGCAGGTGGGTGATGTCCACGACCTGCAACGTCGCGGAGAGTGATTCGATGATCTCGCCCATGGCGTCGGCGATGCGCCCGGAGACGCCCGTGTCGATCTCGTCGAAGATGACCGTCGGCAACTGCATGCGCCGGGCCAGCAGGGATTTGAGCGCCAGCATGACCCGCGAGAGCTCACCGCCCGAGGCGATACGTTCGACGCTCTGGGGCGTCGCGTTGCGGTTGGCCGAGAAGAGGAATGCCACGCCGTCGCCTCCCGTGCGCCCGAGGTCGGGGAGCGGGGTGAGCGCTACTCGGAATACGGTTTCGGGCATGCCCAGCTGCACGAGCGTCGCCAGTATCTGTTTTTCGAAGGCCGGGGCGGCTTTTGCGCGTGCCTTGTGCAGCCTGTCGGCCAGCGAGCCGGCCTTCTGTGCGGCTGCGTCCAGTTCTTTTTCAGCCGCTGCGATCTCTTCGTCGCCGTGTACGATGGCGGCGAGCTGTGCGGCATAGCGGTCGCGGGCTGCGATCAGCTCCGCTTCGGAGGCGACGCGGTGCTTTTGTTGCAGGGCGTAGAGGGCGTCGAGGCGTGCGGCGAGTTTGGCCAGCCGTTCGGGGTCGGCGTCGAGGCGTTCGCTGTCGGCGGCTACGGCGTTGTCGATGTCCTTCAGCTCCTCGAGTACGGAGTGCAGGCGTGCGGCGTATTCCCCGGCCGCGGGGAAATGTTCGCGGATGCGTGTCAGGTCGTTCTCGGAATTTTTCAGGAGCGTGAGCACCCCGGTTTCGTCGGCATCGAGGGCGTTGCGGAGCGTAGTGAGCACCTCGCCGATGCGGTCGGCGTTCTCCAGTACGGCCAGTTCTTCCTCGATGGCGGCCTGTTCCCCTTCGCGCAGGTTGGCAGCCGTGAGTTCTTCGCTCTGGAAGCGGAGCCACTCCTCGTCGCGGCGTCCGTCGGCGGCGGCTTCGCGCAGGGCGGCGAGCCGGCGCCGCAGTTCCGTAAGCCGCGTGTACTGCGCGGCATATTGTGCGAGCAGTTCCCCGTTCCCGGCCACGGTGTCGAGCGCCGAGGTGCGGAACTCTTCCGAGGAGAGGATCAGGTTCTGATGTTGCGAGTGGATGTCGATCAGGCGGGTGCCGAATTCGCGCAGCTGGGCCAGTTGCACCGGGAGGTCGTTGATGAAGGCGCGGCTCTTGCCGGTCGGGGTTATCATGCGCGTTACGGTAGTCTCCGGCGCATAGTCGAGGTCGTTCCCGGCGAAGAAAGCCTCCATGTCGCGCCCCGAGAGGTCGAAGGTGCCTTCGACCACGCAGTTGCGTGCGGCGTCCTTCATGGCCGAGCCGTCGTTCTTGGCGCCCAGCAGCAGGCCGAGGGCACCGAGCAGGATGGATTTGCCGGCTCCCGTTTCACCCGTGATGATGTTCAGGTGGGGATCCAGCTCCATTTCGAGCTTGTCGATAAGCACGTAGTTCTCAACCGACAGACGGCGTAACATGGCGGTCTTTATTTTAACAGTGATTCGATTTTGTCGACGATACGTCCGGCTACTTCGCTCTTCGGCATCAGGGGCAGCGGCTCGCGGCCGTTGCGGTCGATGAAGGTCACCTTGTTGGTGTCGCCGCGAAATCCCGCGCCGGCGTCGCGCAGCGAGTTGAGGACGATGAAATCGAAGTTCTTTCGCGCGAGCTTTGCCTCGGCGTTGGCCTGTTCGTCGTGTGTTTCGAGGGCAAAGCCGACCAGCAGGCGGCCGCCTTTGGCGGCTCCCAGCTCTGCGGCGATGTCGCGCGTACGGCGCAGGGTGATGTGCATTTCGCCCTCGCCCTTCTTGAGCTTGGTCTGCGAAACCGCGTCGGGCGTATAGTCCGCCACGGCGGCGCACATGACAGCGCCGTCGGCGCCGTCGAAAGCCCCGGTCGCGGCGTCGTACATCTCGGCGGCAGAGAGCACGTCCACGCGCTCCACGCCCGGAGGTGTCGGCAGCGACGTGCGCCCCGTGACGAGGGTCACCTGCGCACCGCGCGCGGCCAGCGCTCCGGCGATGGCGTAGCCCATTTTGCCCGACGAGTGGTTCGAGATGAACCGCACGGGGTCGATGGCTTCGATCGTGGCGCCTGCCGTTACGACGAAGCGTTTACCGGACAGGTGCTTTTTTTTTTCGGGGTTTTCCGCGGCGAGGAGGGTGCCGACATAAGCGGCGATTTCCGCAGGTTCGGCCATGCGTCCCTTGCCCGTGAGCCCGCTGGCGAGCTCCCCTTCGGCGGGTTCGGCGATCCGCACGCCGTGTCCGGCCAGCCGGCGCAGGTTCTCCTGGGTCGTGGGGTGGGCGTACATGTCCAGATCCATGGCGGGGGCGACGACCACCGGGCAGCGGGCCGAGAGGTAGGTCGTCAGCAGCAGGTTGTCGGCGATGCCGCATGCCATTTTGGCCAGCGTATTGGCCGTGGCGGGGGCGATCAGGTAGCAGTCTGCCCACTCGCCGAGCGAGACATGGGAATTCCAGGCCCCGTTCTCGGGGTCGAAGAACTCCACGAGGATCGGGTTCCTGGAGAGCGTGGCCATCGTCAGCGGGGTGATGAACTGCTTGGCCAGCGGGGTCATCACGACACGCACCTCGGCGCCCGCCGTCCTCAATAAACGACAGAGCACAGCCGCCTTGTAGGCCGCTATGCTTCCCGTGATGCCCAGCAGTATGTGCCGTCCGGCCAATCCTTCGGCCGGACAGGCAGTGCCTGCGCCGGGGCCCTGTATGCCACCTCCCTGCAAATTCATGGCGGTATCGTTAGGACTCCTTGGCCTCTTTGTTCTCTTTGTAGAAGAGTTCGCCGTCGAGGAACTCCTCGGTGGCGATGATCGCAGGCTTGGGCAGGCGTTCGTAGTAGCGCGAGATTTCGATCTGCTCGCGGTTCTCGAAGGTCTCCTCCATGGTGTCCGTCGGCGAAGAGAAGTCGGCGAGCTTGCGGCTGAGCTCGGTCTTCAGTTCGGTCGAGATCTGGTTGGCACGGCGGGCGATGATGTTCACCGTTTCGTAGATGTTGCCCGTTTCCTTGTCCAGATCCACCAGCTTGCGCGTGATGGTGTTGTTGGGGATGTTCTTCTTGATTTCCATTGTTATATGTTGTTGTCTTTGTCTTCGTCCTTCTTGTTGCGGTCGAGGTAGTCCCGTGCGTGCTTGGCCATGCGGTCGACCTCCTTGGTGTATTTCGATTCGGGGAACTCCTCCTTGAACGAGAGGTAGGAGTCGAGCATCGAGAGATAGCGGTCGGTCTGCTTGTTGGCGATCGAGTTGTTGGCGAAGCGGTAGCTGGCGTCCACGATCATGTACATGATCTCCTCGCGGTGGTTGCTGTCCGGGAATTGTTTGAGCGCATTCTTCAGCGATACGATGGCCGATTTGTAACGGCCTATCTTATAGTAGGTGTAGGCGTTCAGGTAGGACTTGTCGTGCAGCCGCTGCGTCAGTTCGCCGTTGATCTGCTTGAAATTCTCGACGCGGTCGCTGTGGGGGTAGCGCGACATGAACTCGTTGATGGCGATCAGTGCCTGCCCGGTCATCGTCTGGTCGCGCGAGGGGCCGGGCGAGAGGTAGTAGAAGCAGAGTGCGTACATGCCTTCGGCGTCTTCGATGAAGGCGCTGCGGCCGAACTTGCGGCGGAAATCGTCGAACAGGGCCGAGGCGGTGTCATAGTCGCGGTTCTTGAACTTGCAGCGGGCGTTGAAGAACGAGACGCTGTCTTCGCGCGGCGTGCCGATGTAGTAGTGCTGGACGCCCTCGAAGAGCGTCGAGGCACGCGACCACTTCTCTTTCTGGTAGTACTCCAGCGCCTTGCTGTAAATCAGTTCGGGTTGTCCGCTTTTGAGCAGGGAGTTGATGCCTGCGCATCCGCTAAATGCGGTGACCAGAATCACCCCGCACACGGCGTATAAAAAAGTCTGCTTCATTGATAAATCTTTTACGGCGCTTTATCGCGCAAAGTTACGCATAAATTAACGATTTCCAAAAAAAATTATTGTGCGTAACAATAAGGTGCCGCGCCGTATTTCCCGCTCCCGCCCGGGCGGGCGGCCCGCGGGTCTCCCGGGATGCCGCACGGCGGCATCCGAATCCGTGGCCGAAGGCGCTTCCGGCGCCGATGGCGGGCGGAGGGGAGCCTCTCCCCGGCGGCGCGGACAGGCAGGCGGGAAGAGGGGAAAATTACGGAAATCAGGGGAACGGTGCGCCGGGCCCGGTGCGGAAATGCCGATCCGCGGCTTGCGCTACATCAGGGGCGAGACCAGCCGCAGCGCGTCACCCAATGTGCGCCGCCACGCCGCGGGCCGCCATGTTTCCCGCGCGATCCGGCGGCACGAGGCCAGGTCGTCGTCGTAGGTGGCCGAGAGCGCCCGCACGACGCTCCGGTCGCGGATGAAAGCCGTGACTTCGAGGTTGTCCAGCAGGCTGCGGTAATCCATGTTCGCCGTGCCGACCGAGGCGGTATCCTCGTCGACGATCAGCAGCTTGGCGTGCAGGAAGCCGTTGTCGTAGCGGTAGAGTTCGACCCCGGCGTCGAGCAGGTCGCCGATGTAGGAGTCGGAAATCAGGTCGGTGAACGGCGAGTCGCTGCACGAGGGGATCATCACCTGTACCCGCACCCCGCCGCGCGCTGCCAGCCGGAGCGCGTCGAGCAACATGGCAGGGGGCAGGAAATAGGGCGAGGAGATGCGTACGGTGCGGTGCGCCCGGACGATGGCCGAGGCAAAGGCGTCGGCGATGGTCAGCCGCGAGGGCCCCTCCTCGGCCCAGGCCAGCTGGATCGGCAGCCGCCGCCGGATGCCGTGCGGGGCGATGTAGCGGCGGCTGTCGAGGTATTCACCGCGTACGCGCGCCCAGTCGGCGATGAAGAGCCGTTGCAGGTCGGCCACGGCGTCGCCCTCCACGCGCAGGTGTTCGTCGCGCCATTTACCCATGTAATCCCCGTCGAGGTAGTATTTGGCGATGTTTATGCCGCCCAGGTAGGCGACCTTGCCGTCGGTGACCACTATCTTGCGGTGGTTGCGGTGCGTGACGCGCGTGGTGAACCACGGGAAGCGAACCGGTTCGAAAGCCGCAGTCTCGACCCCCGCGTCGTGCATGCGGCGCAGTGTCTTGCGGCTCAGGCGCCACGAGCCGACGGCATCGTAGATCACCCGCACCTCGAGCCCCGCGCGGGCTTTGCGGATCAGTATTTCGGCGATGGTATGCCCGATGCGGTCGTCGCGGATGATGTAGTACTCCATGTGGATCGAGCGCGTGGCCCGTTGCAACGAGGCGATCAGTGCCGTGAAGGCGTTGTTGCCGTTGTGGAGCAGCCCGACGCGGTTGTACCGGGTGGGGCGTGTGCCGCATCCGTGGGCGATGATCTGTTCGAGGCGGTCGCCGCGGCAGGCGGGGCAATCCGCCGCGGGGCCGTTGCGGCGGTAGCCGGCCAGTATGTAGAGCAGCGTGCCGGCGACGGGCAGCAGCAGGATCAGCGCCAGCCAGGTCGCTGCCGAGGCGGGGACGCGTTGCTGGCGCGTGACGACGGGGACGGCCATGAGCGCCCAGGCTAAGTGGAGCAGGAGTACGATATACATATCCCGCGCGAGGCGCATACTCCGTGCCATGCGCCGCGAAAAAAGATTTGGAAATTAGAAAATAACTTTTTATCTTTGCTGTATACAATGGAAACAGGGTTCTGGCCTTCACCGGTCAGGATTCTTATTTTTTTACGTTGTTTGTTTTACAGGGTTCCCCCGCTGCAAAGGGGAATACAGGAGGATTTTGGATGTGGGACGGGCATCTGCGGATGCCTAATGTGAGTTCGACGGGCCCCATGTTCGGAATCTTTCGCAGCGTTATGAAATTCAAGTGCGTCGGACTCGTTTAATATTATGGCAAAAGAGATTATTTATCTGACAGCGGAAGGTTACAAAAAACTCAAGGATGAGCTCGACCACATGCGTTCCGTCGAGCGTCCGGCGATATCGGCGGCTATTGCCGAAGCGCGCGACAAGGGTGACCTTTCGGAGAACGCGGAGTACGACGCCGCCCGTGAGGCGCAGGGTCTGCTGGAGATGCGTATCGCCAAGCTGGAGGATTCGCTCGCCAATGCCCGCGTGATCGACGAGTCGAAGATCGACAAGAGCAAGGTGCAGATACTGAGCAAGGTGTCGCTGCTGAACCACAACACCAAGAAAGAGGTGGCCTACACGATCGTCGCCGAGCACGAGGCGAACCTGCGCGAAGGCAAGCTGGCGATCGGTACGCCCATCGCCAAGGCATTGCTGGGGCACAAGAAAGGCGACTGCGTCGACGTGGTGGTGCCTGCCGGGACGATCCATTTCGAGATCCTCGACATCAGCATCTGAGGCGCCCGATCCGCAGGGTGGCGGCGCCCATCGTCCGCCTCCCGGCATCCGGGTACGTGGACACGACATATATCCCCATTTTAGGGTATTTTTGCAGGGCCGTTTTGAACGGCCCTTTTTTATTGCTATCTTTGGCTCGGAAAGATGATACGCTACGCACCCAAAAGACTCTATGCGGCTTTGCTGCTGTTGGTTCTGCTCGCGGCCTACGCGGGGCAGAAGGTGCATATCTACAACGAAGACCATGCGCATTTCTCCGCGCACTGCGGCGATCTGGTGCCCGACAACGGTGCCCATACGATCATCGTCGACAGGTGTATCATCGACGATTTCTATTTCTTCCCCTACCTCGACATCGCGCCGACCGTGCACTCGTTCTATGCAGAGATGCTGGCCGTGCTGCTGCCCGAGGCAACCCGCTGCAAACTCTATGAGCAGGCGTCGGGCATTTCGCTGCGTGCGCCCCCTGTCGCGTAACCGGCGATCCCCTCCATTTTCCTGATTCATATTCCGGGTGCATGCAGCCCGGCCCATACTATTTATTATCTGACAAGCAATGAAAAAATATATTTTGCTGGCACTCGTCATGTGCCGGTGTGTACTGGTACTTGGTGTCGAGGCGCCGAAGAAAAGTACCGACGCCAATATCTTCGGCCATGTGGTCGACCGCGACACGCATGAACATATTCCCTATGCGACCATCGCCGTGACGGGCACGGCATTCGGCACCACGACCGACGCTTCGGGGCATTATTTCCTGAAAAACCTGCCCGAGGGCGCGCTGACGCTCGAAGTCCGCGCGTTGGGTTATGCCTCGCAGACGCAGCAGGTGACACTCAGGCGCGGGCAGACGGCCGAACTGAATTTCGAGGTGGTGCAGAGCGGCATTTCGATGGACGAGGTGGTCGTATCGGCCAGCCGTTCCGCCCGGCTGCGCCGGGAGGCGCCTGCGCTGGTGAGCGTGCTGGACGCCGGGTTGTTCGAGAAGACCAATGCCTCGTGCCTGGCACAGGGGCTGTCGTTCCAGCCCGGCGTGCGTGTCGAGGACGACTGCCAGAACTGCGGCTTCACGCAGGTGCGCATCAACGGCCTCGACGGCCATTATTCGCAGATCCTGGTCGATTCGCACCCGGTATTCTCGGCCCTGACGGGCGTATACGGCCTGGAACAGATCCCGGCCAACATGATCGAGCGGGTCGAGGTGCTGCGCGGCGGCGGCTCGGCGCTGTTCGGGTCGTCGGCCATCGGCGGCACGATCAACGTCATTACGAAGGAGCCTTCGCGCAATTCGGCGCAGATGTCGCATACGCTCACTTCGATCGGCGGCAGCAATTCCTATGACAACAATACGATGCTCAATGCTTCGCTCGTCACCGAGAGCGGCCGGGCGGGGCTTTGCGTCTTCGGCCAGAGCCGCCACCGTTCGGGCTACGACCACGACGGCGACGGCTTCACCGAAGTGCCCGTCATCAACAGCCAGTCGGTGGGCATGCGTACGTTCTTCCGTACGGGCGCCTATTCGCGCATCACGGCGCAGTACCACCATATCAACGAATTCCGCCGCGGGGGCGACATGCTCGACCGGCCGCCCCACGAGGCGCTGATCGCCGAGCAGATCGACCATTCGATCGACGGGGGCAGCCTTTCGTTCGACATCTCGTCGCCCGACCGCCGCAACCGCTTCAATGCCTATGCCTCGTTTCAGAATACGGCGCGCAAGAGCTACTACGGCAGCAAACAGGATCCCGATGCCTACGGGACGACGCACGACCTGACCGTAGCGGCGGGGATGCAGTATATCCACGAGTTCAGGAAGCTGCTGTTCATGCCCTCGGAACTGACCTTCGGTACGGAGTACAGTTACGACGACCTGGGCGACCGTTCGATCGGCTATGATATCCACACCGACCAGACGGTGCATATCGTGGGTGCCTATCTGCAGAACGAGTGGAAGACCAGGAAGTGGTCGCTGCTTGTCGGCGGCCGCCTCGACAAGCACAACCTCGTAGACCATGTGATTTTCAGCCCGCGCGTCAACGTGCGTTTCAACCCGTCGGAAGCGGTGAACCTGCGCGTGAGCTACGCCGGGGGCTACCGGGCCCCGCAGGCGTTCGATGAGGATATGCACATCGCCATCGTGGGCGGTAAGCGGGTGCGCATCCGGCTGGCGGATGACCTGAGGGAGGAGCGCTCGCACAGCGTGAGCCTCTCGGCCGACCTTTACCATACGTTCGGGAAAGTGCAGACCAACCTGCTGGTCGAGGGGTTCTATACGATCCTCGACGATGTGTTCGCGCTGCGCGACATGGACGATGCGGCCGACGGCGGTAAGGTCAAGGAACGCTACAACGGTTCGGGGGCCACGGTGCGCGGCTTCAATGTCGAGGGGCGCGCGGCCTTTACCCGCTGGTTCGAGTTGCAGGCGGGCGTGACGCTTCAGCAGAGCCGTTACAAGGAGCCCGAATTCTGGAGCGAGGACGCAGAGGTGCCGCCTGTGCGCCGGATGTTCCGCACGCCCGATGCCTACGGCTATTTCACCGCGTCGTTCAAACCGGTGCGGAATTTCACGGCCGACCTGTCGGGAACCTGCACCGGGTCGATGCTGGTGCAGCACATGGCCGGGTCGGGCGTCGCGCAGGACGTGGCCGTCTCGACCCCGTCGTTCTTCGACATGAATATTCGCCTGTCGTACGACGTGCGGATTTACAAGGAGATAACCATGCAGCTTTACGGTGGCGTGCAGAACCTGTTCAACGCCTACCAGAAGGATTTCGACAAGGGCGTAGACCGCGATTCGGGCTACATCTACGGCCCGTCGCTGCCCCGCAGCTGGTTCGTCGGTGCGAAGTTCAGTTTCTGATCCGCAAAGAGGGATGCCCCAAAGGAGGCCGTCCGGCGTCCCGAAGGGAATACGAAAAAGCGCATGCAGCATAGCTGCATGCGCTTTTTTCGCGGCTCCCGATCCCGGATACGAAAAACGTCCCGAAATCCGGGACGTTTTTCTTTCGTATCTGTCGCAGCGCGGAATTAAATCGCCTTGATTTCGTGGAGCACGTTGTTGGTCTTGCGGACTGCGTCGGCCGAAGCTGCGAATTTCTCGGCCTCTTCTTTCGAAAGGTCGATCTTCACGATCTTCTCGATGCCCTTGCGGCCGATGATCGCCGGTACGCCGATGCAGATGTCCGACTGTCCGTATTCGCCTTCGAGGTAGCACGAACAAGGAACCATTTTCTTCTGGTCGTTGAGGATCGCCTCGACCATCATGGCCGAAGCGGCTCCCGGGGCATACCAGGCCGACGTGCCGATGAGTTTGGTCAGCGTCGCGCCGCCCACCATCGTGTTGGCTACGGCCTCATCGAGTTTTTTCTTCGATGCGAACTGCGAAACGGGTACGCCGTTGACGGTGGCCTTCGAGACGAGCGGAATCATCGTCGTGTCGCCGTGGCCGCCGATGACCATGCCGTCAACGTTGTTGATGTTGGCGCCGGTGGCTTTGGCCAGATAGCACTTGAAGCGCGACGAGTCGAGCGCGCCGCCCATGCCGATGATGCGGTTCTTCGGAAGTCCCGAAGCCTTGAGCGCCAGATAGGTCAGCGTGTCCATCGGGTTGGCGACGACGATGATGATGGCGCGCGGCGAGTACTTGACCACGTTTTCGATTACGCCCTTCATGATGTTGGCGTTGGTGCCGATCAGCTCTTCGCGGGTCATGCCCGGCTTGCGGGGAATGCCCGAAGTGATGACGACGACGTCCGAATTGGCGGTCTGCTTGTAATCGTTGGTGACGCCTACGAGTTTGGTGTCGAAGTCCATCAGCGTCGAGCACTGGTACATGTCCAGCATCTTGCCCTCCGAAAGACCCTCCTTGATGTCGATCAGGACTACTTCGCTTGCGACCTCGCGGCAAGCCATTACATTCGCGCAGGTGGCGCCTACGGCACCTGCACCTACTACTGTAACTTTTGACATAACTGTTGATATTTAAGTTTGTTGTGCGTTTCTTTCCGGCGGGGCGTCGTTCGCGGCCGGCCCTGTCATGGAGCAAACCCCTCTCGGAAGAGGGGCTTGAACGGGTCGGGGATCAGCCGATCAGCTTTTCGTAATCCGCGGCGCTCAGCAACGCGTCGTATTCCGCGGGATCGGACATTTTGACCTTGACGATCCAGCCTTCGCCGTAGGCGTCCTTGTTGACGATTGCGGGGTCGGCGTCTACCGCGTCGTTGAATTCGACGATTTCACCGCCGACGGGCAGGAAAGCGTCGCTGACGGTCTTCACGGCTTCGATCGAGCCGAACACCTCGCCTGCGGCGAGCGTCTCGCCGACGGTCGGCACGTCTACGAAAACGATGTCGCCGAGCTGGCTCTGCGCGAAGTCGGTAATGCCGATAACGGCCGTGTCGCCCTCGATACGGCACCACTCGTGGTCGTTCGAGTATTTCAGATTTGCAGGTACGTTCATAATTTGGTTATCGTTTTAAATTTTGAATGTGCTTTTTCTGATGCAAATATAACTGTTATTTCCGTAACAGCAAGGGGATTCTGTATTTTTTAATGCGATTTTGCGCCGCGGATCGTTGCCGATTTGCGGAATGGCTTGCGCAAAATATTTGTATGTATTATTTTTGCGGCAAAATCAAGCTTGCGTTACAGGTATGACAGGGGTAGAGACGTCCGAATCCCGGAGATTCGCGATCATAGGCGTTGCCGGGTACATAGCTCCGAGACATTTGAACGCCATGCGGTCGCTTGGGTGCGATCTGGTGGCGGCGCACGATGTATTCGACAGCGTGGGGATGATCGACGGGTATTTCCCCCGCGCCTATTTCACCTCCGATCCGGATGATTTCAGAAGGCGCATGGTCGCCGGCCGTGCGGAATTTCTGACGGTCTGCACCCCGAATTACCTCCATTGCACCCATACCGTAACGGGATTGGAGGCGGGGCTCGATGTGATTTGTGAAAAGCCGCTGGCACTGACTCTGGACGAGTTGTCGAGGATGGAGACCTGCAGCCGGGCCGCGGGCAGGCGCGTATTCCCCATATTGCAGCTGCGCCTTCATCCGGAAATAGAGCGGCTGAAACGGATGGTCGACTGCGACCCCCCCCCGACAATTTATGATGTAGACCTTACCTACATTACTCCCAGAGGAAGCTGGTATGCCGCTTCGTGGAAGGGCGACCCGTGCAAGAGCGGCGGCGTGGCGGCCAATATCGGCATCCATTTTATCGACATGCTGCACTGGATATTCGGTCCGGTCGAGAAGGTGGTGCTGCACCATTCGTCGCCGGAGTGTTCGGCCGGCTTTTTGCAGTTGAAGGGTGCCCGCGTCAGGTATTTTCTGAGCGTCAACGCCGCCCATCGCCCTTCGCCGAACGATAATCCCATGTCTCCGTACAGACATCTCGTTATCAACGGCGAGGAGTTCGACTTTACGAACGGGTTTACGGACCTCCACACGTTGAGCTACGAGCGGATACTTGCCGGCCGGGGTTTTGCGGTCGAAGATACGGCGTGTGCCGTCCATACGCTCGATATGCTGCAGAAGAGTGCGGCGGTCGGCCTGACGGGCGACTATCATCCGCTGCTGCGGAATTTGCAGGGGTGATGCGAAAAAAGAACGGGAGCGATGAAAATGGTGGATCTACATAGGCAGTATCTCGACATCCGCGATGAGGTGGACCGCGCCATCGGCGATGTCATTGCCGAGACCGCCTTCATCAAGGGTCCTGCGGTCGGGCTGTTCGAAGAGGAGCTGGCCCGGCGGCTCGAAGTGCGGCACTGCATCGCCTGCGGCAACGGTACGGACGCGCTTCTGCTGTCACTGCTGGCCGTGGGGCTGCAGCGGGGCGACGAAGTCATCGTCCCGGCCTTTGCATTCGCGGCCGTGGCCGAAACGGTGCTGCTGCTGGGCGGCGTTCCGGTCTTCGCCGACGTCGATCCCCGCACTTTCAATATCGACCCGGCGAGCGTCGCCCGGCTGGTGTCGGAGCGTACCCGTGTCGTCATCCCCGTCCATCTGTTCGGGCAGCCGTGCGATATGGCTGCGCTCACGGCCGTTGCGAAGGAGCACGGCCTGAAGGTGATCGAGGACAACGCCCAGTCGCTGGGAGCCGTATGCCGCATGTCCGACGGCGCGAGCCGCTATGCGGGTACGATCGGGGAGATCGGGTGCACGTCGTTCTTTCCCTCCAAAGTGCTGGGCTGTTACGGCGACGGCGGCGCGGTGTTCACCGACGACGACGGGCTGGCGGCCCGCATCCGGGCGCTGGGCAGTCACGGTTGGTTCACCAAATATGACAGCCGGCTGGTCGGAATGAATTCGCGGCTCGACACGTTGCAGGCCGCCGTACTGCGGGTCAAGTTGCCGCACCTCGACACATGGATCGCCGCCCGCCGGAGCGTGGCAGCGCGCTATACGGAGCGTTTGGGCGGTCTGACGCCGGTCGTGACCCCGGCCGAGACGCCTTACGCCACCCACGTCTACCACCAGTACACCGTCAAGGTGCCTCCGGCCTGCCGCGACGGACTCCGGGCCGCACTCGCCAAGGAGGGCATACCCTCCATGGTCTATTATCCCGGAACCCTGTACGAACAGCCCGCATACCGCGACGCCTGCGTATGCGACCCCGCGATGCGCCATGCCGCAGCGCTGCCGGCGGCGGTGCTGTCGCTTCCGATGGACAGCGAACTGACCGACGCCGAGGTGGAGCGTGTGGCGGATGCCGTATGCCGCTATTTTGCCGATAACGAAAGCTGATACCATGAGTGAAACGTTCATCCACCCCTCTTCGTTCGTAGACGACGGGGCGGTCATAGGGCCGGGTTGCAGGATCTGGCATTTCTCGCATATAATGGCCGGGGCCCGCTTGGAACGGGATTAAAAAACTGTAACGATTCGATTTATCGGGTCGTTACAACTTTTATATAGGAAAATAGGTAACGCGAAGGTAACGATTTATTTTCAGCTTATTGCGTCTAAATGCCGCATTTCAAATAACCTACTGCAAGCTACGAAAAATTTTCCGATCGAGCAAATTTGCTAAAAACAATAGCGTTTTTGCGGTTCAGTACGACATGCTTATACTTATCGGAATCATTTATCTAGATGTTGATCATCCATGTGAACCCTTCTACAAACAGATCCAAAGAAGTCTGCGAACCGTCAAGACATCGTCCGGCACCGAGTTCCTGCATCGGAACTGCTATCTCCCATAAGATCTGTAGGTGTAAATTGCTTTGCCCAATAAATCGGAGATTTCGGAATTGCGATTTTCTTCCGCAGTCCATGACTACAGGATGGTTTACTTTCAACCAGACCATTTTCATCTCGAATTCCCTCAATGCAATGACAGTCCATAGTAGCGATTTCATTCCTGGAATCACTTTACTGATTCATCTCGGATATTCATCAGACGTCGTCTTACTTTTGCCAACGTATGAAGTGTATTTTTTCAGATCGGAGCAGCGGCTAAATATAGTTGATATAACGTTTGAAATAAAAAGTCTGGAATGGAAATACTTTTACATCGGAAGATATTTTCGAGGCTATAAAATTGGAAGATCTGCGTCGTATTATTGGTAACACAAGCAGGAAATTAACTTGGACATCAATTAGCCGATTTACTCAATATATTGAATCATGGCTGTATCATTATCGGAGGCAAATTGCGCCTTATCATTTTCTACAGCCTGAAAAACTTGCTGTCTATAATATTCACTCCGGTTGATGACCCAATATTTTTCTATTGTTTCATTTCAGTCAGGTGCTAAGCCGGAGTTATTGGGATATGTGACAATATGGAATAAAATCCAGATAATGAGGCAATTTAGAGAGTGCGCATTCGACATAAATGCCAGCCCCCCTAAAAAAGTTGAATGAAGATGTAACCACCAGTTTATCTTCAACCTGCTACGCTCAGATTTTATAGTGCTCCATGGAAATATGATGAGTATCCTCCTCTGTTTTTGCTACGGCCTATGTTATATTATTCACGACGGAATGAAATCCTACATGAGAATAATGTATCCAACTTCTTTAGCTGTGTCTTGCGGACTTTTATTCCAAAGTATGGGAAAATAGGAGTTGCAAACTTTTATTGTTGCAACTCCCATCTGATATCGATTTTTTAGAAGGACTCTTTCAACGCTGTTCAGCCATTTCAATCTGTCGTGGAATCTCGATGTGATCGCATTGGTCGAATACGAAATGGAGCTTCGGATCGAATGTCGCAGGATAGTCTGACGTTCGCACGATGCGATTGCTCGCAGAGAATTGGAATCCGTCTACGCAATACAGATTAACAATGCGGGGATCGAATACTCGGAACAGATTTCCATCGACCTGAATATTGCGGTGATAACGACTTGTCTGCCGCTGGGAAATTCCGCTGCCGACAGCAATGCAGGCACTTCCCCATCCCCGGCTTCCATAATTGCCGTTTGCGAAGATGTTGTTGCGAATTGTTACGTCACGGACACCGGATTGTTCGAACCAGAAGTTACCGTCGCCCTCAAAGAGGATCGAGGCTCCGGCGATATGGAAATAGTTGTTTTCGATGATAACCCGTCCGCGGGAACCAATCAGCAAACCGCGGGCGCGGTTTCCCGACATCCGGCAACCGCTGATGTGAACATCGGGACCGGGTTCGTCGGCTGCAATCAGATGGCCGGGACGAATGTTCTCGGGTAAGGGTTCAGTGAAGGTTACCGCAGAATACTCCTTGTTGAACCGTTCGACCTTAGCAACAATCCGCCGGGCATAGGCTTCAAGCGTGTGGTTGTCGACAATTTCCACCGCCATCCCCGGGACGAGGAAATCTGTGCCGTATTGCCCGCTGTGTCCCCAGCGAACCCAAATCCGCTCCCGATCGAAAATCGTATCGACGGGCATATATAGTCCATGAATATTGGAGGCATCATCCTTCTGATTTTCGAACGTACAGTCAATTAGACGGATCTGTCCCCCGCAATTGGAGAAATGCGTGGCGTCGGCCGTGATGCTGATCATGCGTTTTTTGCCGGGAGCCGGAACAACTTCCATCCGTTCAATTCCGATGTCGCGGCTGCGTTGTGCGATGACCCCCATCCCTCCGCAGTGATGGAGCTTCACGTCGAGGATTGCAATACCCTGCGAATCGGAAACGGTGATCCCGGGATTGAGCCGTCGGGCGGCCCCGAAGACCATCGTATTCCCGATCGCGGCCTTCAAATCACTGCGGAAAATCCGAATCCATCCGTTAGGACGCCGTTCAGCAGGAATGGTATGGGCCGGGAGCCAGTAGTCGTCGACGTGGAAAGCCGGTTCGCATCGTTGGGTATCGAACTCCAACAAACTGGAATAGGGGTAGACACGACCTTCGTCATCGAGGAAACGCAAGCATCCGTCCGTCAGATCGCATCGGTATTTGTCCGGGAACTCCAAATCGAGCCATCCGTTTCCGGCCGCCCGTACGGTACCTTCGGAGTGAAACGTGCGGGTAAAGTCGATCGAAAGATTGCGGATCGTGATGTTGCGGCAACGTTCGAGGTTGAACGGTGAAACGAAACCTGTGAAAAGGAGTTTCGTGTCAGCACCTTCAATGGTGAAATCTTGCAGGCCGACCAAATCAAAGGCAATCCGTTTCAAACCTTCGTCGTTGTTGCTGATGAACTGGTACTTTTCGACCGCCAGATCGGGTCGTATCCGGAGTTCTCCACCCGGAAGAATAAGCCGTGCGGCCCGGATCCGGGCACAATGGGACAAGGCGGCCCGAATGGCCGGTCCTGCGTCGGTTTGTGCAGTCAGGTCGTCAAGGAAATCATTCAAGTAGACATCGCCACCGGATGTCGGGGCCTGACAGGCTGCAAAGAGCCCGACAGCAAACAGCAACAGGGTGTGAAGCAGTTTTTTCATCAGGATATTGTAAATTATGGAAGTTTGATACGCAGGGACGCTCCCTGTCGAAGCCGGAAAGCTCGGGGATTGCATCCCGAAATCGCAAGCGTGACTCGCAGAAACCCGTCCGGCTGTTTCTCGATGACAAGGTCGAAGTTGTTTTCAAAGGCCCGAATGTGCCGCAACGCCATGCGATTCCATCCGGAAGGCATTGAAGGGGTAAGATCGAAGCTCCTGAACCCGGTGGGGCGAATCCCGAACAATCCCTCGGTGATAACGCGGCAGAAAAGCCCGCTTTCGGCGGCCAAGTGGCGTTGAGAGCCCTCGGGCCATGCTTCGATCGGATAGGGAACATGATCGCCCAGGAGTCTGCGCCGGGCATAATGACTGAGGAATTCCGTTGCACGGTCGGCCTGCCCGGCGATGTAGATTCCCCGCAGAGCATAAAGGGTCGAACGGTCCCAGAAGGTCGAACTGCCCTGTTCGGTGAGGAGGCCGTTTTCGGTCATCAGCTCTTTTCCGAGCAGCGCCCGAACAGTCCCTTCGCTGCGGTTTTGCAACCCGGCGATCAACGGCATGCATATCCACGAGCGGAGTTTCGTACAGCCATCGAAATAGCGGTAAGTTTCGTATCCGGCAACCGTGGCGCCGAAATGGCATTCAATCGCCTCAGCGAGCTCCGAAGTCTGCCGTTTGTAAACTCGCAGCGTTTCACGCGGACATCCGAGCTCCTGTCCGAGATAGACGGCCGACCGCAAGGCATCATAATAGAGTGTCGATGTACAGAGATTGGCCTTGCCGGCAGGGAATCGGCCCTCCAATTCATCGGTATCGGAAGCGACGACCCCTTCGGGAGTGAGTTTGCGCCGGCAGTATTCGAGACACCATTCCACCAAAGGCCACAGCTCTTCGGCTTCGTTCCGTTCCCCGCGGGCCAAGGCGTAGCGCGCAGCGCCGTATGCGATCATCGCGGCATCGCCTCGATCGCCGGCCCCGTTCCAGATGTCGTCGCCCTCGGCGATGATCGAACTAGGAATAGGCCGGTATTCAGCATTCATGAAACGGGCGAAGTGGCGGAATGCGTTGAGTGCCGATCGATTCCCGATGTCGTATCCGAGCATTGGGAAAAAAGGGTTGACGTATTCGGCCTGATCGTTGGCCCAAATAGCCGCGTAGTAACATTCGCCGCCCGGAGCATGCATGTAGCCGCCGCGGGTCTTGATAATGCTTTCGGCAGCCCGGATCTTGGCAAAGCGGAATTCCGTGTCGACTACCGGATCCGGGGTCTCCAGGACCAGTTTGTCCGAGATTGCAGACACGAACTCCCTACGAGAGCGGAGTTCGGCTCCGACATCTGCGGGCGGAAGTGTCTCTCCGACTCGACAAGCCCGGAAGAGGGCATCCACCACGGTCGAATCTCCGGGCTGCAGTATGCGGATTCCGGCATCGAGCAATTCGGCCCGAATGACGTAGCCGCCCGTAATGCCTCGCTCCGAAGGGGTCGTCACGATTTGCGAAAACTCTGGGATGGAAATCTCCAGCGTTTGCGAACCGATGTTGCGGATAAGATACCGTTCACAGAGGGCGGGTTGTGTCGGCGAAGGAAAGATCGTGCGCTCCATGGCCAAGACCGGAGCCGGATGCTCCACCTCCTCGTATCCGGCCCCCACGGCATTAAAACTCCATTGACTAAAGACCCGGACCGTACCGTCTATGACGATCTTTTCGACCCGTTCGAACTGCAGGGCCGAAGCATTGAAACCCGAGGCGGAGGTATTTACGGCCAACAGCGAGGGAATATCCGTGGCCACGCGGCACATCAGACTGGCATGCGTATCATTGGGACGGACACGTAACAGCGGGAAGATCAGCGAACGTTCGACGCGAAAGGCTCCTCGGTCATCCACAACCCAGCGGAGAACCGTCGAGATCTGCTCGCCGGTCATTTCGAGATGATCCCTGTGGGGCGTATCGTTTCCGGGTCTCCAGGCGATGCCTCCGTCCGGATCAATCTGCCAGCGTTGTCCTGCAACAGGAAGTCCGAGCCCGGTGCAAAAAAGAAGGAACAGCAGTTTTTTCATTGTCATTTCATTGTTCAAGGATGGCGGGGCATTCGAACCAGTGCTCCACGAATGTGCGGACGCGCTGCGCATATATCTGCGGATCGTGGAGATAGGCGGCACCATGATCGACGCCGGAAAGTATCCAGAGTTCCTTGTCTCCGATTTTCGCTTCGTACAGCCGGTGAACCATTTCCACAGGGACGACCGAGTCCTTGTCGCCGTGAATGAACAACATAGGCAACCTGCATCGGTGCACGGCATCGAGCGGAGAAGCCTTTGCGAAACTCCATCCGTAGAGGATCCGGCACCAAAGGTCCGATAGATGGAAGAGCGGAAAGAGCGGCAGTCGGCACTGCTTCTCCCAAGAATCGGCAAAGATATCCCGGGTTGAAGTGTAGCCACAATCCTCCACGGCACAGCGGACACATGCGGGCAGCGACTCTTCGGCAGCGGCGATCATCGTAGTGGCGGCACCCATCGAAACGCCGTACAGGACGATCTGCGTATTGCCGCCGAAAAGCGAATCTGCCGTTCGGATCCAGTCCACCACTTCCGTTCGTTCAGTCCACCCCATGCTGATGGCCGAAGGTTCGCTTTGCCCATGACCGCGCAGATCGGGAATCAGAACATTGAATCCGAAATCATGGTTGAAGAGATAGCCGATCATGAGCATGGTTTCCGCCGAACCCTGATAGCCATGAAAGAGCACGGCGGTCTTTTCGGTAGGCTCCGGAGCCCATAGCCACCGGGCATGGAGTCGCTCTCCGTCGGCATTCAACCGTACGATATCATGCAGCAATCCGTTGCTGCGGATGCTGTCGAGCCATTCTGTGGTATGAGGATATTGCCGGGTGAGCCAGCTGAGATCGGTCAGGCGGGGCGGATGGAGTGTCCTGTAACAGAGTACGAAACTCCAGCACAATGCCCCGATGACAAGCAGCCCGAAGATTGCGCTCAGTGCAGCAATGATTTTCTTATTTCGCTTTTTCATGACAGATATTATTTGGGTTCATATGGATCAGTTCGAAATCGGGTTTGCCGTAGCCGATAAACCGGTTCTCGGCGATGCGCACATTTCGACACCCCTCAAGGCAGAATGATTGGCGTTGTGCGGCTGTGGCGGGGAAATCGTATGTTTGTTCGACACAGTTTGCCACGAACTGCAGTCCCTCAACCGATCGGGCGTGGAGCAGCGGACGGTCATAAGTGAGAATGCGGTTGTTGCGGATCCGGATATTGCGATGATAGACCGGGCTGCTTTCGTCTGCCGGACGGAAAGAGGGAGTGATGCTGATGAGGGCTTCGCCCCAGCCGGATCCGCCGTTGTTCGAAGCCGAAGTGCCGCAGTTCTCGAAAAGGTTGTCATGGATATCCATGTCGCACACGGCGCCCGATTCGAACCAGTAGTCGGTATCTCCTTCGATGAGAATTGCCGTTCCGGCCGTCATGAAGCGGTTGTTATGTACGACAACCTTTCCGGGAGTGGTGAGCAAGATGCCGCGGGCGCGGTTGGCTCGCCCGAAGTAGCAATCGTGAATCGATACGTTGGCATACCACGAGGCGTTTTCGATAAAATCGTCTTCCCTGAATGTTTTATCGAGCGGCTCACGCAAGGCGACAACAAGCCGCTTGCTGCTTTTCCTGACAATGCGTTCAATGCGGTTCCGGGCCCCCCGAGATCCGGTCGTTCGTACAATCGGCCAGATCTCATCATCGGCTTTGAACACCCGTTCTGCCGGGAACCGGACTCCGAACAACTCAATCTGTTTCCGGTCTTTCGAAACAGCGACTATCCGGGCATAGATGCCGTGTATGTTCAAGGCATCGTCACCCTGTCCGTTGCAGTTGCAGCCGTCAAGTTCGATCAATCCGCGGCAGTTGGTAAAGTGGAACGCATCGGCAGCACAGCTGAACCGACGCTTTTCGGAACGATTGACGACCGTACAAACCGCCTTGAGCAGGATGTTCTCGCTGCGGAGTCCGTAAACGCCCATTCCGGGAGAATGGCGCAGGTCGATTTTTTCGAAGCAGACATTCCTGCAGTTCACCACCGTCATAGCGTTGGACAAATACCGCCCATGGTAAAGAGCGAGTTCCGTACCGATCGGCAGGGGACGGTCGACCGTCCCGAAGAAGCGGACCGTGTCCGGAGCGATTTCACGGGCTTCGCCGCGGAAGACTGCATTGCGGTCCGAGAGAGGACAGTCCCGGGTACCGTAAAGCACCGCACCGCTTTGCGGATCGTAAGCCGTAGAATAACTTTCGGGATCGATTTCACGCTCCCAAGTCTCATCCGTAAAGCGGATCCGCCCCTTTTCGATGTGGTAGGGATAACGTTTCCGATCGATAGCCAGGTCAACATGGCCGTCCCCAAGAGCAACGATCGAAGCCTGTGTGATATAGGGGCGTTCCCAGTCGAGCGAGAAATTGCGAATCGTCAGTCTTTCGCACTCCTCAGCCAAGAAAAGCATCAAACGCCCGTGTGCGATGAATTCAGCGCCACCGCCGTCGATTATTAAATCCCGAATGCCGCGGAGTCTTGCCACGATGTTCACCCGGTCGTCCTGCCCCTCAGGGGCATGGAAATCGTACCGCCCCGACTCGAAACACAATACGGTGGGGATTTCCCGCTTTCCGATGGTAGCGACGGCTTTTCGCAAGGCTTCGGAAGCATCCTCTCCCGAATCGGGCAACGCACCGAAATCTCGCATCCGAAGCGTATCTCCGAACGGCCGGGATGAAACGCTTCCGATCCATGCGGTCGCGAGAATCGGGAGGATGTATCGACTAATTTTCATAGAAGTACGGATTAGGATTCTCAACCATTCGAGGCATCTCTTCACCCTCCAAACAATGCTCGGAACAGTCGACCAGACTGATTGTCGAATTTTCCTTCCACCCGGAGAAGTCATTGTTCCGGACTGTGACGCTGCGGCAGTGCTGGGCATCGATGACCGAGAGACCGGCGAACCGGGGCTCAAACCGGCGGGAATCGACGAACCGGTTCCTGCTGATGACGAGCGAATCGACCGAGAGAGCATAAATCAACTGGTTGTCGAACGACTCCACGAGGTTTCCTTCGAAACGGATACATCCGTGATACGGAGTCCCCCCGCTCCGGGCATCATGCGAAATAACGGGGTCGATCTGCAGAACGGCCTGGGGAGACCGGCCGCCGGTAGCCATCGTGCCGAATCGGTTGTTACGGATCACGACGTTGCGCGTACGTCCCGATTCGAACCAGTAGTTGGCGTCACCGCAAATGCGTATTCCGGCCATCATTGAAGAAAGATCACTGTTTTCGACGCATACGTCGCCCGGAGTCGAAAGCAGAAAACTCCGGGCGCGATTATAACGAACCGTGCATTCCGATATTTCGACATCGGCATCGGCCGCGCGGTTCCCGACGGCAATGTGCACCGAGTCCGGAATTGCACTCAGGTCGAATCCGGTTCGAATGATGTAATAGTTTTCATTCACGTGGTTCACCTCCTCGACTCGTCCGCAGCCGAGTACCCCCAGATCGGCACGATCGATGAAGACGAGCGAATCACCTTGTTCGGCAAAATCGAAACCCTCCTGCTGAAAGTGCCCAAAACTGGCCCCAAACCGGTTCCCGGAAAACCGATCCACAACCGTCATGTAAACACCGTGAATGTTCGTGGCATCGTCGAGCATGCTTTCGAACCGGCAGGCCCGGAGCACTATTTTTCCCGAACATCCGACGAAATGAGTGGCATCGGCCGATGCAGAGACCATCCGGCCGCTTTGAGGCGGGACTTCAACCCGGTATTGCGAGCAGACGACGTCGCGACAGTTCTCGGCGATCAGCGCCATGCCGCCCGAATCGTGAAGCGTGACGTTCCGGACTTCAACACCGGCCGACTTGTAAAACGAGAATCCCGGATAGCGGCGGTTAGTCGAATGGGGGCCTTTATCCGTATAGACGCTTCCCACAGGAGGCAGCTCCCGAGACGAGTAGCCGCTCAGACGGACAAGCGAATCGCCGATCCATTCGGCCTGCAGCGTTTTTTTTTGATCGTGTTCGTACTGTTCGGCCTGATAGTAGGGCGAACGGGTTCCGGGATCGAACAAAATATTTTCACCGAACGGACTCGCCCAGTCGTAGCCCGTAAACCAGGGTTCCCCGCTCCGGATCTCGAAACGTTCCGGATCGAGCGGACGGAGCGTGATGCTGTGCGTACGAGGATCGTTACCAACGACGAGGCCTTCGAAGATGAACGATGCGTCGCAATCGATCGTGAAAGCCTCGAAAACGATCTGTTCGCATCGAGCGACGCGGAACGGAACGATTGCGCCGTGAAATCTCAACTGGGTTTTTTCTCCAGCCCCTTCGATCCGTACACGTCGCATCTCCTCGAGCAGAAAAGCGCAGCGTTTATAGCCGTTGTCGTTGTTCGAAACGCAGAGATAGCTGCCGGCCGCCTGTTCGGGATAGAAGTCGAACGTCCCCGCTCCGAATCGGATTGTGACCTCACCGGCTGGATGCTCCGCAAGGATCTTGCGTACAAGAGGCGTATAGTCCTCCGTTCCGGAATCGAAGTCGATGGCAATCGTTTCCGGATGCGAAATGCATCCGGAAACGATCAGCGCGGAAAGAATGATGAATTTTCGGATCGACATTCCAAACATCAATAAAATACGACCTTTCTCCATGCGAGACTGCGTTGTCCGAGATCATTCATGTCTGCAGCATAATACATGCGGACAGCCTGTCCCCCGGTTTGATCTCCCTCTTCACTGATCAGGTTGGGATACATGGCCTCCTCCTCACCCAGATTGAGGGATATAGGGGCCTCCCACGCAATACCGTCGGCACTCGTCGAAAGACAAATGCGTCGGCTCCACGAATGATAGACCATCACCCATTTGCCTATGTAGTGGTTCCACATGACCGACGGATTTCCGCCGGCATAGGTATCGAGATTGGCGATCTTGATGTTTGCGCCGCCGAGTTGTGTCTGCCCGTTGCAGCCTTCGACGGTGAATGCTTTGCCATCCCATTTTTTCCAGGTTCCGGCAGCTCCGGCCGGATCCTCCGAACAGGCCATCGTGATCATGTAGTTTCCGGGGTCATCGCAATAGCCCGAGTAGTAGCATATCCAGACTTTGCGCGCGTCGTTCCAAACTACGCACCCGTCTCCCAAGCCGTAGGACTCACCCTGCCCGGCGGGATTTTCGGGTTTGGGGTCGGTTCCGGAAAGGATCCGTCTGCCCGTTTCCCAGGTCAGTCCGTTGTCCGAGGAATAGGTGACGCCAATGGACTTATAGGCGGCGGAGACTCCGGGCCAATGGCTCTCGGCATGGAAGAATCCGGCCAACCGACCGTCCATGAGTTTATGCACGCCGATGAACCATGCGCCGCCGTCGTAAAATCCGGATACGGGTTCGATGCACTTGCCAAAGACCTCCATATCGGAGGTCAAGGCATTGACGTTCTCATCGAGCCAGGGACTGGCGGATACCTGTCGCAGGGAATTGTCCGCAGACCAGTAGGTCGTAAACAGTCCCGAATCATCGTATTTCCCGACGGAGATCTTTCCGTCAAGCCAGAGCATATACCGGGGAATGTGGGGATCCTGCCAACAGATGTTGCGGTCACCGACGACGAACGTTCCAAAATCGGTGTAATCATCCGGATTGAAATCCGCATCGAATTCGTAGGGTTTCGAACTGGAACCGTTGTTGTAGGCATGCGCGAGGTCAAGATCGCGGTCACAGGACGACAGTGCGATCATCAGAGCGGCACCAGCGACGTATAATGCATGTGTTTTCATGGTTTCGTAATTTGAATGAAGGATCGGGTTTTATTTCCAAAGCGGATTCTGTTCGATCTTCCCATTCGAGGCGTCGATAACATCCTGCGGAATGGGGAAGATTACGTGTTTGGGTTGGAAGTTCTGCGCCTGGGAGGTCGCCACGCTCGAATACTTGGCCAGTTTCTTCACGCCTTCCTCAAGTTTTCCGAAGCGGACCAGATCGTACCAGCGCTGTCCCTCGAAGCAGAGTTCGAAACTACGCTCGGCGAGCAGGGCCTCGGCGAACTTGTCGCCGTCCATCATCTTCAGATCAACCGCTTCATTCGGAGTCTTGATATCGACTCCGAAACCACGGCGTCGCACCTGGTTGACATATTCGAGCGCTTCGGGCGAAGGAACTTCGTGAGCCCGCCAAACGGCTTCGGCATACATCAGCAACACGTCGGCATAACGGATGATCGGAAAGTTGATCGGATTTGCCCAGTTTGCCCATCCCGGCCCCCGTCCCTCCTCAGTCAGGGCATGGCGGAACTTGTAGGCGTAGTAGATCGGTTCGGAACTGAGATCCTCCTTGACGAGATTCTGATTGTCGTCGTAAACATATTTGAAGCGAGCTATGTTGTCGCGGCGCAGATCGGCGGGATCGTACGTTTCATAGAACTCCTGGGTACTCCATACCGCAGACCAATAGAGGTTATTGGGGGTCTGAACACCATCGATAGTTCCGACCTGGCCTCCGTAGGTGGTTGTACCGTTGTTGGCAAACTCGACATCGAATAGGTATTCGGAACTGTATTCGTTCGACGCATCGAACAGACTGAAATAATCCTTCACGAGCTCAAAACGACCGCTCTGGATAACCTCGTTGAGTTCGACTTCGGCTAAAGCCGCAGCTTTGGAGTCTTCCAAAGGTTCGCCGGCCATTTGCAAATAGACCTTGCCGAGCAGGGCTTTGGCTGCGTAGTAGTGAGCCCGGCCGTTCGCATTCGACACCGGAAGGTTCCCGATGGCTAGTTTCAGATCACTGACGATTTGTTCGTAGACTTGGGCCACGGAAGACTTTTCAGTCTGCACCATTGTGAGATCGGTAACTTCGTGGTTGATGATCGGCACCTCACCGAAAAGCCTTACCAGATGGAAGTAGTAGAAGGCCCGCAGGAAATAGGCTTCGCCGAGAATCCGTTTCTTCTCGCTTTCATTGCCGATATCGGTGTCAGTCAGACGGTCTATGATAACGCAGGCGCGTTGTATCCCGCGATACTGGACATACCATGTTCGGGAGATGTAGCGATGCGAAGGGGTGTAGGTGTAGTTGCAGAGTTCTGTCTCGTTTCCGTCGATGTTGGTCGGAATGATCATCTCATCGGTTCCGACGCGCCCAAGGATGAGGAAACCCTGAAAATAGGACCCGTATCGGTCGCCATTGGCCCATTCGGCCGAGAGCAGCATGTTATAAACGCCCGTGAGTCCCATGTCGAACTCTTCGGCAGTCTTGTAAAAGTTGGAGGTCGCCACGGTACTTTCGAGGGGGACATCGAGGAAGTCGCTGCACGCCGAGAAGATACAGCCTGCAACCGCGATAACGACAAAGCGGCCGAGTCGCGAGTATGCGGAGGTGATGAACTTTTTCATGATGGAGATCGTTTTACTGGAACAGAATGTTAATACCTGCGGTGAAGGTGCGCGGGCGGGGGAAGCAGCCGTAGTCGAAGCCCGACGTGAGGATATTGCTCATGCTGCTGGAACCTTGGTTGGAGTACACCTCGGGGTCGTAGCCCGAGTATCGAGTGAGGACGAAGAGGTTTTCTCCGGCGATATAGAACTTGATCGAGCCGATGTGGCTGTTAGGGCCGAACCATTTGCGCGGACAGGTGTAGCTGATCCGTGCAGAGCGGAGCCGCAGAAACGAGGCATCTTCGACGAATGCCGAGCAGACCGCTCCGTTCGTCATCGTGGAGTATTGCGTGCTTGCAAGGTTCCGGGGCGACCAACGCTCCTCGAAGAATGCCATTTGGTTGTTCGTGGTTCCGGTGAACGCTGCGAGCTGATTGTAGTTTGCGTTGTAGACGTTGCCTCCGTATGAATATTGGAACGAGAGGTTGAGGTCGAGGTTCTTCCAGGTGAAGTTCGTGCCGAAGGCTCCGAAGAAATCGGGTGTCGAGTTTCCGATTACGGTCCGGTCGTCGGATGTAATCTTTTCGTCCTTGTACAGGTCGGCGAAGCGCATGGCCCCGGGTTTTTCGGCTCCGGTTTCGACGGCGACATCAGGCTTCGGCGTTATTCCGTCGATTTCGAAATCATTTAGTCCATAGACACCTTTGGTGACGTATCCGTATATGTCTCCGATCTCTCCGCCCTCTTGCAGGATGACGGCATTCTGACCGCTCAGACAAGTGACACCCAGCAGGATCGGGGCTCCGCCCTGGCCGAGTTCAAGAATTTTGGTCTTGTTGCGGGCGAAGTTGGCGAAGAAATTCCATTTGAAATTCTTGTGGTTGATCAACTGGGCGTTCAGGCTCAACTCGATACCGCGGTTGCGCATTTTGCCGATATTCTGCCATGCCTTGTCGAATCCGACGATGTTAACAACGGGAGCCTCAAGCAACAGGTCCCGGGTAACCTTGTCATAGAAGTCTGCCGTGAATTTCAGCCGGTCGTTCCATAACCCGACCTCCAATCCTGCGTTCACTTCGCGAGTGGTCTCCCAGGAGAGGTTTTCATTAGCAATAGACAAAGAAGACTGCCCGATGGTCTCAATGGTTCCGAAGGAGTAGTTCGTTCCGTAGAGCTGCGAGTAGGAGCCCGAGGTGGGGACATTTGAGTTGCCAACCTCGCCCAGACTCAGACGCAGTTTGAGGGCGCTGACGGTATTTTGATTCTGCATGAATCTTTCGCTGTCGATGTTCCAGGCTAATGCACCGGAGAGAAACGTACCCCACTTGTCGTTGATGAAGCGCGAGGTAGCATCGCGGCGGAGGGTGAAAGTGGCAATGTAACGGTTGTCGTATGAGTAGTTAATTCGACCGATGAGCGAGACATACCGGACCTGCTCCTTGCTGGAGTAGACGTTGAAAACTTTAGCCATCTGGGCATTATTCGATCCGAGATCCTCGTATTCGTATTGAGTGGTTTCGCTGCGATCGTAGAAGTTCGTGTATCCTTGTTCAGTCATGCCGACGAGGACATTGAGACGGTGTTTCCCGAATACGGGCTTCCAGGTGAGCGTGTTTTCGTTGATCCAACTTCCGGATTCAGAACTGCCGATGATACCCTGCCCCTTGTAAAAGTAGCCGCGGGGCGTCGAGGTGGGATAGAACTGGCGGTCTTTGAGCGAATAACTGTCATATCCTGCCGTGATGCGCAAGGTCAGATTCTTAAGGATGTCGGCCTCGACATAGGCATTGAGCATCATTCGGTTGATGCGTTTGGTGAGTTCGGTCTCATTGGCGATGTTGACCGGATTCCCGTGATAGTTGTCGATATAAGAGTCGAGCGAGGACTGCGAGACGCCTGCACGGCGGAAATAGGCCTGAGTCGTTTCGTCGAATTCGAAAGGAAGAGCCGTCAGGGCCGAAGTGATGACGCCTGCAACCTGGGACGTGCCTTCGCCGCCGGTCGGCACTCCGTCGTCGACGATTCGGTTATAGCCGATATCGACACCCGTGCGTATAAAATCCGTGAATCGGTGGTCGATCGTAGCTTTAGCCGTGAGTTTCTGCCAATTCGTGGCGATGAGGACCGATTTGTTCTGCATGTAGGAACCGGAGACGAACATACTCGTTTTTTCAGTAGAGTGTGAAATAGATAGCGAATGGTTTTGAATAAATCCGGTACGAAAGATTTCATCCTGCCAGTCCCGCGACTGTACGTCTCCGATTGTGCGGGGTTGCATGGTGATAGGGTCCGTGAACAGGTGGTTGTTCGAGGAGTTTCGATCAACCTGATAGGCGGCGTACTGGCGAAAATCCATCATGTCATACCGCTTATTCATCTGTTGAAATCCGAAGTAGGTGTTGTATTGGATCTTTCCGCTGTCGCCCCGGCCTCGTTTGGTGGTAATGAGAATGACTCCGTTGGCTCCGCGGTTACCATATATTGCCGTTGCCGAGGCGTCTTTTAGCACTTCGATCGAAGCGATATCGTCGGGGTTTATCATCGAGAGCGAGGACATGCCGGTGTCATATCCGTCTATGCCACCCCCGGTGGAGGTGCTGACATCGAAGAGCGGGAATCCGTCAAGGACAATCAGCGGGGCAGTGGAGCCGGTCAGGGAGTTTGCACCGCGGATAAGCATGCTCGACTCCGAGCCGGGTTTTCCGGATGAGGAGTTGACCATCAGACCGGCCACTCCGCCGGCTAAAGCGTCGTCAACGGAGAAAAGTACCCGGTTTTCGAAGGCATCGGCCTTGATCGAGGCAACAGCTCCGGTCATGTCCTTTTTCCGTAGGGCACCGTAACCGACTACAACGACGTCGTCTATCTGAAGGTCGGAGGGTGAGAGTACGACATCGATCAGGGATCGCTGCCCGACGGATTCGCGAACCTCCCGGTACCCGAGGAAGTTGAAGACGAGAATATCTTTGGATGAACGGACTTTGATCCGATAGAAACCCTTGGCATCGGACGTGGCACCGACGGTGCTGCCTTCGATGATTATCGACGCGCCGGCGACAGGCTTTCCGTCCGGGGAGGTAATCGTACCGCTGACGGAGGTCTGGGCCCGGAGACTCGAAGCAATGAGCAGCAAGCCGGCCAGTAAGAAAACGAATCGTTTCATAGCGAATAGTTTATTCGGGTTATTCTTCGATAAGATTGATTTGTATGTCGTCCAAATACCAGTTTACATCAGCGGAGCCGGCTGACAGAAGAGCGAATTGGGGATAGGTGTTCAGCAACGATTCGTATTTGGCGCTTGTGGCCGTGAATTCGAACCGGACCTGTTTCCACTCTGCGGAAGGCATCAGCTCCGGAGATGCCGGGAGTGTGATCGTTTCGGTAAGCGGATATTCGATATTACTCCAAATTCCGAACATCTCTTCCACCTGTTCCTCGAAAGGAATATCGGGGAAGTAGATGCTCCAGTGGTCACTCGCAAGTACCTGGAGGTATTCATTCCAAGACCAGGAGGGCAGATTGTTATAGATGCCCGTCAAGACGATAAGCGAACCCTCCGCGGCATCCGTTTTCTGCCAGAAGGAGACTTCATATTTTTGTCCGGCAACGAGTTGGGCGTTGCAAACCCAGTTGTCTCGCGTGAACAACTGATAGATGACTCCCGGTTTGAGCGTTACCTTTAGGGCCTGCTTCGAGCCATCGGCCCCGCCGCTGACGATGGAGGTGTTAGTCGTCAGATCATCCGCGGAAGTGGTCGTGTTCCAGAGCGTCCATTTTCCAATGGACGAAAGTTCGAACCGCCAGGGATCATAATCCTTCTCGGGAATGGGGTGCAGCATTGGATAGTTTCCGACAATAAAAGTCTGTTCGACGGTAGTTGTCATTCCGTCGTCGGCCCGAGTGAGTCTGCAGGAGATTCGGGCTCCGTTTTTGTTGGCCGAAGTCCAGGTGACCACTGGGGCGGGATCAGTCGACGAGGAAGGCGTACCGCCTTCGAATGTCCATTGGTAGGATGTCGGATTACCCTCGACTTCGGTAAGGCCGAACGAGACGGGGGTATCGAGCCGAATACAGCCTTTCGGTGTAAGTTCCAAGGCTTTGATCCGAGCCGAAAGCGGGTAAAATACCTCAATGTCGAACGATTCGGACTGCACCTGACCGTTGAGAAAATGGATTGTAAGGGTTACCGTCTTTATGCCTTTCGAATTGAATACGACGCTCGGTTCGGGATCCGTGGAGGTCGCAGGTGTTGCGTCTTCGAAACTCCACTCGCGGGTTTCGACCCCGAGCGAAAGGTCCGTAAATGTAGCGGGTTTCCCGACGCTGAATTGTGATTCCGCGCCGTAGCTCCAAGCGAATTCGTAAGGTTGTGTCCACTCGTCCGAATCGTTGTCACAAGCAGCCAGTACCAACCCAAAGGCAAGAACCGGCACGAGATGAAAGAATAGCTGTTTCATGGTTCGCAGTTTTTGGAATATAGGTATTTTTTCGGTCAGGGAATCCGGAGTGCTTTCTTGCATGAAGAATTCCGGCGTCCCTGTCCGAATCATGGAATCATATTCTCAAGATATGTATTCCTCGGAATATTCGGATTCTGCCCGGTGAGACTTCCGGGCCCAAAGGAGGCGGATCGGATGATCCGACCCCGGCGGATAGAGCATGGAGAGAGAAAATGATTCATTTGCGTTGATTTAGTTTAGGTTTTCAAATTGCCGCATTTGGTGCGGCTGATGCAAAGGAAACTATTAAAAACCTAAAAAATCAACGCAAATGTCTCAAAATACACGGATGACGGGAAAAGTATTTTTTAATTTATTTGAGAAAATCGTCCGGGGTCATTTCTGCGTCTCGGGCTCGTTTTTGGAGAAGATTTCCGACGCGGAGTCCACTTTTCCCGTTTTGCTCCGGTTCCGGAGGGCGAACTCCTTGGGGTAGAGTCCGAATTCCTCATGGAAGATTTTGGCGAAGTGGCTGAGATTGGTGTACCCTACGCGATACATTACCTCATTGACAGGAAGTGTTCCGTCTTGGGCAAGGAATGATGCAGCGTGCTTTAGCCGGATGCTGCGAATGAATTGTATGGGCGTCAACCCCGTGAGGGCAAGAATACGCCGGTAGAGCTGCGATCGTGACACGCCGATTTTGCGGCAAAGCTGTAGGACGTCAAATCGCGGATCGGCTATTTCGGTCTCGATGGTTTCGGTACATTTGACAAGGAAGAGATCTTCGGATTTCTCCACAGCGACTTCTGAAATGGGAATCTCCTTTATAGGTTGACTGTTTTTGTGGATTTTATTCTGTCGGGCAACAAGGTTGTCGATACGGGAGAAGAGCACTTCAAGGGAGAACGGTTTTGCTACATAAGCGTCGGCTCCGACACGGTATCCGGATACTTCGTAGTTCTGCAGATTGTGGGCCGTAAGTAGAATGACCCCGATTGCCGAAGTCCGGGGATTCTCCTTGATTTTGCGGCAAAGTTCGATTCCCGACATTCCCGGCATGACGATGTCTGTAAGCACCAGATCGGGCTGTTCATTGATTGCCTGACAATAAGCCTCCTCTCCATTTCGTGCCGTCGAGACGTTGTATCGGTTCTCCAGCGCGCTTCGAAGATAATCCCGCAAGGCGGTATTGTCCTCGGCCACGAGAATCGAAACTCTTTTTCCATCAGATGCAGCTGCTCCGTGGCGCGTATTTTCTTCCAGGAGCCCGCACTGCATTCCACGATCGTTCCCGATTGCGGTTTCCGCCGCCATCTCCGATTCGAATTGATCGTCACCGAAGTCCGACAGCGCGGAATCCATCCCTATCGGGAGATTCTGAAATGGCCGACCCGGGACCTTGTCGGAATCTTTGATCTGTTCGGGAGCGAGGTGCGCACATCCCTTCGGGATCCGGACCCGGAAGAGCGAACCGACGTTCAATTCGGATGCGACTTCAATTTCTCCATGATGCAGAGTAACGATATGCTTGACCAGGGAGAGTCCGATGCCGATGCTTTTTTGCGGCGAGTTGTTGTTTCGAGCCTGGTAAAAACGTTCGAAGATCCGGGACTGTTCATCCCGGGCTATTCCGATTCCATTATCTTCCACCGAAATGGTTACCGACAGCTGTTGCTCTTCACAGACGAGATTCACTTTCCCTGAACTTTTCCGACTGTATTTGAATGCGTTGTAGAGCAAATTAGCAATAACGATCTCCATTTTCCGACGATCGATCCAGAGTATGAGCGGATCGTTCGGAATCTCCTGCGAGAACTGTATCTGAAGTTGGTCGGCCAACGGCTTGAACAGTTCGGCTATACCGCGGAGGAATTCCGACGCATCGGTTTGCACAGCCGCGAGTTCCATTTTGTGGCTTTCGTATTTGCGCAAGTCGAGGATTTGTTCCAGCAGGGTCTTCAATGCCCCCGCATTGCGGTTGACGAGTTCCAGTCTGTTGCGCGTCGTTTTCCCGATATGCGGATTCAAGAGCAGCTCTTCGACCGGGGCTGTAATCAGCGAGAGCGGCGTCTTGAGCTCATGGGCGATATCGGTATAGAACTGTAGCATGTTGGCGCTGCTCTTCTGCTCTTCATAGTATTTGTTGCGTTCGAGCTCTATCTGGTGGCGCTCCTGTAGTTTTCGCAGTGAACGGCGGTGCCATCTGTAGAGAAAAAGGATGGTTAGCGCAATGTAGCAAAGCCAGGCCAAGCGTGTGGCATAGACGGGCGGACGTATCGTGATTTCGAGCACCGCAGGGGCCTGAGACCAGTATCCGTCTTCGTTCGAGGCATATACGACCAGCCGGTAGCTGCCCGGGCGCAAGTTGGTATAGACGGCTTGAGGCGACAGTCCGCTGGTGTAGTTCCAGTCGGTGTCGAAATTCTCCATTCTATATTTATAGGTATTGTACTTGGGATCGACGTAGGCGAAGGCCGAAAATTCGAAGGTGAGGTTGTTGCAGTTGTAGGAGAGGTCGAGTTTGTTGAGCCGGTTGATGGCGCGCGGCAGGACGACGCGTCCGCAAACGGAATCTCCGGCCGAGACGGTCTGATTCCGAATCTTAAGCCGGGAGATGGCCGTGCGCGGGCGGATGTCGTTGTCGGTGATGCTGTCCGGATGGAAAATGTTGAACCCCTTTACGCCTCCGAAAACCATCTCGCCGTTGCGGAGTCTGCACGATGCCCAGATTTTGAAGGAGTTGCTTTGCAATTGGTCCTTTACCGTAAAATGCCGGATCGAGTGATCCCGGGGATCGAAGCGGGTGATTCCGTAGCCGCCGATCCAGAAGGCTCCGTGGTCGTCCTCCTGCAGGCTCTCCAGTTCGTTATTGAAGAACCGGGAGTTGGATGTGTCGAAACAGCTGAAACGGGGCGTTTTCCCGCCGCAACGACCTTCGGTCATAAGGAAGAGACCTTCGCCGATCGTTGCGATCCAAAGACCCCCCTCCTTCCGGTCACAGTGAATCGTCGAGATGAAGGCATCGGAACTACACACCTTCCGTTCACGGGCGTTCGTAGCGGCGAGTTCGATTCGCTGGCAGTTCGCCTTGCCGTCGGCATCGAATACGATTCGGTTCAGCCCCGAGCGGGTTCCGATCCAGATGGTCTTATTGTCGGTGACGGTATCGGGGTAGATGTCCGTCGTGAAATTGGAGCATAACGAATTGGGATCATCTCCGTTGTGGGTATAGTTGATCCACTGCCCGGTTTTGAAATCCCCGTGGGATGGAATGTATTCGAAACATCCCCGGTTCGAGCTGATCCACAGGTGTCTGTCGCGATCTTCAACGATTCGGAACACGGACAATTCCCCGTCGATGACCGGATGTTTGAGTTGTCGGGCCCGGACCTGACCGGTCTGTATCGCCCGGTCGATATCCCGGCTGTCGATGACCCACAATCCTTTGTCCCACGTTCCGAGCCAGATGTCGCCGTTTTCGGCCGTAAAGAAGGCTGATACGGTTGCAAATTGGATGCTCGGCAATCCATTTATGCGCAGCTCCCGGAAAGATGCGGAACTTCGATTAAACAGATTGATGCCGCCATGTGTGCTGACCCAAAGTATTCCGTCGCGGGCTTCGAGGAACGTGATGATCCGATTTTCACACAAGCCCTGCGCTTCGGTATAGCATTCGATATGTTTTTCGACGACATTGAGCCTACTCAAGCCGCCGCCGATCGTTCCGATCCAAAGCACCCCGGAACGATCCTCGAACAGTGCGCTGATCTCAAAGGAGTTGACGGCATGAGGAATGGGGAGTTTGGGGTGGTAGTGAACAATCTTAATACCATTCCGGTCGTATTTGTACAGTCCCCGGTTGAAACTTCCGACCCAGATGTTTCCGTGATTGTCCTGCGTCGTGACCCGGGATGAGAAGTCACAGATTCTCTGTAGGTCGTCGGTTTTCGGATCATAGATCCGAACGCCCCATCCTCCGGAAAGCGCGATTTTGCCGTCTGCGAAAGACTGCATCGAGAAACAGCGGGTTTTGATTTCATCCCGGAGGATATTTTGTATCTCCTCGGTTTCGGGGTTATAGATGACGGGGCCGGCATCGGTCGACAGTAGCAGTCTGCAAGAATCCAAGGCGGTTCCGCACTGTATGTAGAATCCTCTCCATCGGTTCTTGACATGCAGATAAGTGGTTGCTCCTCGGAGTGTGAGGTATCCCAATCCGTCGTTTCGACAGACCCATACGGTACCTTTTCGATCTTCGAAAATGTTGTTGATCACCTGGTCTGCAGAGGTTGTCGGCTCTTCGGCGACCGGAAATATCGTTTCGGACACCGGATCGTAACGGTTCAGCCCTCCGGATTCGGTTCCGATATAAAGGGACGAATCCCGGGCGACGAATAGGCAGAGTATCCGGTCGCTGGTGAGGTCGGAATTGTCGGTCCGAAAGGTTTGGAGTCTGTATCCGTCGTATTTACTCAGCCCGCTGAATGTCGCGAACCAAAGATAGCCGTCACGATCTTGCGTAATCGCATTTACGTCGCTGTGCGGGAGTCCTTCGTCCATCGAGAGGGTCTGGATTCGGTCATAGGAGGCGGCAGCGGCGGGGAGCGGCGGAGATAAGAATCCGACGAAGTACAACATGACATTGAACGGAAACGACCGGAGGATGGAGGGAATAAATCGCACGTCGCATGAAATTTTTTCGAAAGTTAAGATAAATCTTCAATTCTTCAAAATTCGTATTTTCCAAGTGGAAGCAGGCAAAGCCAACGAATATTTATGAGGAAATGTATTAAAAAGCAAATAATTAAGTAAAAAGATAAAAAAAGAACCGAAGATTATTTTTTAGCCGGGACAAATCCATCGATATATTGAGTTGATTGTAGTAATGGTAAGAACAGGCCTGACGAGTTTGTTAGTCACAGCAATCAGAGCTACTTTGAATGGTTTTTCATTTGCCTTTAATCGGATATAACACTCCCGACTATTGTAACGCAAGGCAGTCCAAAAGGCAATATAGAGTAAAGATCGCAGACGTTCATCGTCATTCCGGTTGATATGTTCTCTGATATTTACGGATGTTCTTGATTGTTGATAGGTTGGACATATTCCGATGAAGCGGGATAGTTGCTTTGCATTGTCAAAGTAGGTAAACCCTTCGGTGGTAAGGATCCGTATTGTAGCCTGCGAGGGCATTTTGTAGATGGGAGGATTCATCTTCTCCCCGTACATGGCGATCATGTAGGCGTCTTTTTCGTCGGTTTTGGTAACGGGCATCATCATTCGGGAAAAATGCTTGATCTGCTTTTTTTGGGGGGGGGCAAAACTGACGGCAATACCGTTCTGATGTAGCAGGTACAGCAGCAGCCGTAATTGCTGGTAGCTTCCATAACGCAATGATGCTCAGCGACAGCAAGCGTACCGATGAGCTCACGCATTCCCGCGGTTGTGTTAGGGAAAGTCTTAGTAGGGTTGCCGTTCGTTGATGGATAAGCCGCTACGAAACTGCTCTTGCTGATATCGATACCTCTGTAAACCATAATAAAAAACTTTAAGTGAAAATTACATCTTGTAAAACCATCGTCGCGGACATGGACTCTACTCGACTTCACGAACAGTTCAGCTTTAAGATGCAATGCATGGGGACGGAACGTCATAAACGGTTTCTAAAACCAATAAAAGCTCTGTCTTACTTCATGCTTGATACTCCAAAATCAATTCAATTGTTTAACAATGTATGACCAAAGATTGAAGAACTCAAAACAGGGAAATTGAATAATTTGAACTATATCTTCGGTCGCGTTTGATAACGACGAACTCCTCGTTGAAGATTCTTTTGACGATAAATTGGCTCCGATTATGCTCCAGTCCAGCCTTACAAAGCATCTGCTTAAAGCGGATATTCTCTTCCGTGGTGAGTTTGAAAT
>OJUG01000607.1_pt1 | contig 53494 bp, 48 predicted proteins | sample 1599841 | NCBI WGS metagenome assembly OJUG01 (sample SAMN04168659, study PRJEB22393) | human gut metagenome | biome: human gut microbiome; feature: stool | host: Homo sapiens | collected 2014-05-12 | reverse complement strand
AGGTCTATGACTGTTTGATGCCACGTCCGGAGGGCGTTGTGGAGGCAAAAGACGGGAGGGCAGCCATTTATTTATGCCTTGTTCCCGGAGAAAATATCCGGGAGGGAACCTGCCAGGCAGAGGTCAGGGTTGCGCTGGAGGAAGGGGAATGCCGCCTTTTGCTGGAAATAGAGGTATATGGGGTACGTATCCCGGAGGAGGAATTCCAAATCACCAACTGGTTCAGCATCCCGGCCATCTGCCGTTTTCATAAGACTGGACAGGGAGAACCGGCTTTCTGGGAGGTGCTGAAAAAATATATTGCCCTGATGCGGCGGGCAAGGCAGACCTGTTTTTACATTCAGCTGGATAAGGCCTGTGTGGCGGGAACGGATCCGTACCGGTTTGATTTTTCGTATCTGAAGGAAATGATAAGCCTGTTTTTTGACAGCGGAATGAAATATCTGGAAATCGGGCCGCTGCTGTCACGGGGGTTCAGGGAAGATGGTTCCCCGGATATGTTTACTGGCGCTTTCCGCTGCATGGCGGCGCCGGAGGTGGATCTTGATTCCTGGGAGGGCTATGAAATTACGGTGCGTTTCATCCGGGCGCTGGCGGATTTCCTGAGGGAAAACGGATGGGATGATAAGGTGATGGTGCACATCCATGATGAACCGGATATCCATGTGGATTCGGAAAAAACACTGGAATCCCGAAAGAGACAGTATTACCTCACCGCTTCTATCCTGAGAAAATATCTGCCAAGGGTGCGGATCATTGAGGCGGTCAGCACTTCCGGCTTCCGGGGAGGAATTGATATCTGGGTGCCCGGCACGGCGGGCTATGAGGCGGACCGGGAGGGCTTTTTACGGCTGACGGACCTGGGGGAAGAGGTATGGAATTATGTCTGCTGCGGGCCTCAGGGATTTTGGCTGAACCGTTTCCTGGACTTTGCTCTGATTAAAAACCGGCTGCTTTTCTGGGGCTGTGAGGCCAACCGTCTGACCGGTTTCCTGCACTGGGGCTTCAACCAGTTCCCGGAGGGAATGGATCCCTTCCAGGCGACCAGCTGTCCCAACGATACCGGGCTGGGAACGAACTTCCCCTGCGGCGATTCTTTTCTGGTGTATCCCGGAACCGGGAAGGAAGTATGGCCGGGCATGCGCCTGGAAGCACAGCGGCGGGGGGCGGAGGATGCGGAACTTTTAAAGCTCCTCCGGAAGAAAGACAGAACGCTCCATGATAAGCTGATGGGCCGCCTGTTTGTCAGCAATGAAAAGTATTGTGATGATCCGCAGGTTATGGAGGAGGTATATGAAGAGCTGCTGCGCGCCTTAAGTTAACCAAAATTCAGGAAAGTGAAATCTTTATAAAGCCGTCCGGAATGCTTTTCCCGAAAAATATTTTGTGTTATGATAAAAAAGGCCGCAGTGCATCAGCGCACAGGCCGGAATAACACAGGGCTGCGGCCCGGATGTAAAAAAAAGCCGGAAAAAGGCGGAATCCGGAAGCAGTCGGTTATAAAGGAAAAGGATTATGGAAGAGAAAAGAACGCAAGAATTACAGGAAAAGGATTTGGCCTCGGATCCCTTTACCCGGATTATGGAAGGGGAGCGCCCGGAGGAACTGCTGGAGTCGGCGTTTCCCTTCCTGGAACTGATGAGCAGATACCGCTGCGCCATGATGGAGGTGGAGACCAAGCTCCGGGTGCTGGATGAGGAATTCTCCATGACCTATAACAGGAATCCCTTTGAAACCATCAAGTCGCGGCTGAAGAAGCCCATAAGTATCATTGATAAGATGCGCAGAAAGGGAATGCCGCTTTCCGTAGAAAATATAGAACGGACACTGAACGATATCGCAGGAGTGCGCGTAATCTGTTCCTTCCCGGACGATATTTATGCGCTGGCCGCCATGCTGGTAAAGCAGGACGATATTAAGCTGATTGAGAAAAAGGATTATATCGCCCATCCCAAACCCAACGGCTACCGCAGCCTGCACCTGATTGTGGAGGTGCCTATTTTCCTTTCCAACTGTAAGAAATATATGCGGGTGGAGGTGCAGTTCCGTACCATTGCAATGGACTTCTGGGCAAGCCTGGAGCATAAGCTGAAATACAAGAAGGAAATTGACCACTCGGAGGAAATTGCGCAGGAACTGGAAGCGTGCGCGGAAATCATCAGCAGCATGGATGAAAGGATGCAGGAGATACGCAACCGGATTGAGAGAGGGTAGCAGGGAAACAGAATCAGGTTTATAAAAAAAGGTGCCGCGGTGAGGCATCTTTTTTTACGGCCAGGGCCGGAGGGGCGGCCGCCGGCCGCCCGGCGTTTCTTCCTCCCTGGCAGGGAAAATTATGCAGTAAGAAAAGGATTGTGTTACCCTCTTAAATGCTTCATAATACAATAGTGATGCAGGGATCCGCGGAGGAAACCGGAAGGTTCCTGCCCAACTGCTGATGGATGCCGTATCGCAGGCAGGACTGCGGTATGCGGGAGGAATAGGTATGAAGAAAGCACGCAAACTCAACTATATTCATTTTGTGATTACCTATAATTTTGTTCTGCTGATACCAATGATCATTGTGTTCTGCAGCGTCTTTATCATGGAAGGCAGACAGCAGGTGCAGAAGATAGAGACGATGCTCAGAAGCTATGGCGAGAGGGAAGAGGAATACTGGCATCAGCAGATGAGCGTGGTCAATTTTTATAATACGGAATGCAGATATGATAAACGGTATAATTCTTACTATGCGGAGAAGCCGCCCGGATATTTTCTGGATATTGAAACGGATCTGAAGCAGAAGGAAGAAAATTTCCCATTTGTGGAGAATATTTATCTATATCAGCCGGATCGGGAACGGGTGCTGTCCTCCGGCGGCCTGTATGAGGCGGATTATTTTTTTCAGTCCATCTGTATGATGGAACGGGATTTCCCTGAGGAACAGGAAGCCATCTGTGCCAGAAAGGCGGTGGGAAAACGGCAGCAGGAAAAAATGGTTCTGATCTGTCCGTTGCGTACCTGGGGAAAGTCGGGGGAAAACGAGGTGCAATACCTTCTTTTTACCATAACAAGGGCCAGGCTGAAGGAGCAGTTCGGAATCAGCGAGTTTCCGGAAAGCGGTGTGACCAGGATCATTCATGACGGTGTGGTTCTGTATGAGCTGGGAAGGCCTGCAGCTGGTCTGGAGGAGGAGAAGGATTATCTTACATACACGAGGGATCTGGATTCCGGCTTCCGGGTTATCCAGATGATCCCCAAAGACGTGGTATATAAGAATATGGAGCCGTTTCTGAAGGGCTATGGCATTTGGTTTGGCTGTTCGGTGGTGACGGGCTTTGGACTGGCCCTGTATTTTTCCAGGCGGCGTTACCGTTCCTTCCAGTGGCTTATGGAGAATAATGAGGAGCTGGAGGAGGAACGCAACAGGCTGCGGGCGGAGAAATGCTTATATGAGCTTTTGAGACAGGATATCCAGGAGGGGGATGAGCTGTGGAAAAGCTGCCTGGAAAATGGAATCTATGTGAACAGACGGTACAAATTTTTCGTTATTGTTCCCCAGGACAGTGAAAGAAACCAAGAGATATGCGAATTTTTTAATAAGCAGATGAGCGGCAGCAGTATTACCACCGCCTATCCGCTGGCTCTTTTTGAGGAGGCGAGGGTATATCTGATCTGTTCAGACGAAACAAGGATAGAGCTTGAACAGAAGCGGGACAGATGCAGCAAAATGGGCGCGGATATCGGGATCGGGGAGCTGTGCATGGACATATCCCGGATCCGGCAGTCCTGCCGGGAGGCCTCCCGGGCGCTGCGCAGCCTGGATAAAACGGGAAAGGGCTATCCGGAGGTGGAGATGAACGCCTTCCGGGAAGCGGTGGAGCTTGGCGATACGCTGCGGGCGGATGTATTGCTGGAGGGGCTGTTCGACACGATAAAGGAAGTGAAGGAAACGGCGGCCGTCTGTATTCTCTGGGATATGCTGCGTATGGCGGAGCTGGATCCGGAGCTTTTATTCGAAGAGGAAAAGGACGGGCTTGTGAAGTCCGCGGATCGGTGGAAGGAGCGGATAAGGGAGGCCCTGAGCTGCCGGAAGGAACAGGAAAGGCCGCAGCAGGCCGAAGCGGCCGGAGGCTATCGGAAGAAAAATATCGTGGATGTGCTCACCTATATTCACGAACATTACCTGGAGGACAATTTCTCCGTAAAATATATGGCCTCCGAATTTGAAACCTCCGTCTCCAACTTAAGCCATTTCTTCAAAAAGAATCAAGGTATGAGCATATCGCAATATGTGGAGAATATTAAAATGGAGCGGGCCAGGGAGCTTCTGGAGGAAAGTGACAGAAAGGTATCGGAAATTGCCCAGCTGCTGAGATATGGAAGCAGCACGGTGTTCATTGAGGTGTTTAAAAAACAGACTGGAATGACGCCGGGGGCTTACAGGGAACAGATCAGGAAACAGGATTTTTAGTCGGCTGCATACGAAACGGGCTTTGGAGGAGACTCCCAGGCCCGTATTCTTTTAATGAATTGGGGGCTGAAAATTGAAAATTCCTGTATTATTTTCATGAAAGCGATACATTATTCAAATGTATGATATATACGGAATGCAAAAATGACGATATGATTGGCGCATCAGATACAGCTGATGTGCATAGTGCACAAAATACTGCGAAAAAGAAAAAGGAGGAAGGTAAATGAAGAAGAGATTTACCAAAATTGGTGCACTTATATTGAGTGCGGTAATGCTTGGAGGAACCATACTGGGCGGATGCGGCGCTTCGGATAATAAAGAAGCCGGCAGCGAAACCGTATCTAAGGAGACGCAGACGGCGGCAGCCGAAGCGGACAGCAATTTCAATGCGGAGGGGCTTCCCATTGTAAATGAGCCGGAAACCTTTGTGATAGCAGTGCCGGAAAGAAGCTCCATTAAATCGGCCGCTGAGAAAAACTGTGTCATTGAAACGGAAAAGGCGACAAATATCCATATTGAATGGATGGAAATACCCGCCTCAGGCTGGGATGAGAAAATAAATATCATGTTCAGCACGGACAGCCTTCCTGATGCGATTATCGGGGATGTGGATATGGCGAGAAATTTTGAACAGCTGGCGATCCTGGATGACTATCTGGATCAGTATGCGCCGGCCGTAACCGAATTTTTCAGCACCAGGGATGACTATCCGCAGGCGCTGCTTTCCCCTGACGGCAAAATCCGTTCCCTGCCTACCGGTGATGAATCCACGCAGAATATTATTGATACCCAGTACTGGATTAACGGCGCATGGCTGGATAAGCTGGGGCTGGATATGCCGGAAACCCCCGAGGAACTGAAGGAGGTGCTTATCGCCTTCAGAGATCAGGATCCCAACGGAAACGGGGAAAAGGACGAAATCCCCTTTACCTTCAATTCCGCATGGGAATGGGGAAACGCTATTGACAATATGATGGGCGCCTTCGGTGTGATAGAGAACAGCAACCATGTATTTACAAAAGATAATAAGGTAATTTTCAGCGCAAAGGAACAGGGATATTATGATGCGCTTGCATATCTGAATGATTTATATAAGGAAGGCCTGATCGACAAGGATGTCTTTACCCTGAGCGACGATCAGTATGCGGCAAGGGATTCCTCCGGCAATAAGGTGGGAATGCTGGCAGGCTATAATCCGGGGGACTGCGGAACCGCCGATACGGACAGCTTCCGTGCGCTTCCTCTTCTGAAAAATGCATCGGGGGACAGGATGGTCGGCATCAACAATGTGACCAAAACAGGCGGATTCGTCATCAGCAAAAACTGCAAGAACCCGGCGGCGCTGGTAAGATGGTATGACTATATCAATTCCACCCTGGAGCAGGCGCTGTTATGGGGCCGCGGGGAACGCGGCGTATGGTGGGATATTGTGGAAAAGGACGGCAAAGAGGTTCCCATGTTCCTCACCATGGATGCCCAGGTGCTGGAGGAGCACGGCGGTTACAAGACAAAGGCTGAGTACAGGAATGCGGAAAGCTTCGCCGGCGTTACCCCTTCCCTGTGGAGAAATGAATATGACCTTGAACTTATTTACGATGACAAATGGCCGAGAGATCTGAAACTGGAGGCTGTAAAGGAACAGATGGAATATGGCGTGGTATCTCTGCCAGCGGGAACCGCTTCCCTGGAAAATGCGGAGAGAAGATCCGTGCTGAGTGCGGATATTGACACTTACCTTAAGAAATTCATTGCGGATTCCATCATTAACGGCATCGATGACGCGAAATGGCAGGATCACCTGAAAAAGCTGGAGAGCCTGAAGGTGGATGAATATACGGCGCTCTGCCAGGAATTCGTGGACTCCATGAACAAATAAGGCGCGGGCAGGCTGCGGGGATTTTAACCCCGCGGCTGGTCCGTTGAATTACACTCGCGCCAAAATGCGCGGACGGGAGCAGGTGTGAAAAAGCGGTTTCACACTCCCTTATTTTTATGTGCGCTTCAGCGCGCAGATGGGAGCATATATGAAAAGTAACAAAATGAATAAGAACAGGGGACGCAGCCTGAAAAAACTGAGAAGAAGCTGGGGCTGCTATCTTTTTGTCCTTCCCATGATGATTTATGTCCTGCTGTTCAGCTATCTTCCCATGTATGGGATCCAGCTGGCTTTTAAGGATTACAGAGTTGCCGACGGCATATGGGGAAGCGCCTGGGTGGGCCTGAAGCACTTTAAGACTTTTTTTGAATCCTATCAGTTTACAAATCTGGTATGGAACACGCTGGCGCTGAGCCTTTATTCTCTGATAGCGGAATTTCCGCTGCCCATACTGTTTGCCCTGTTTTTGAATTATATCAGCAGCAAAAAGCTGAAAAAGTTTTCCCAGATGGTGACCTATGCGCCGCATTTCATCTCCACAGTGGTATTCTGCGGCATGATTCTGATATTTCTTGCCAGCGACGGCATTATCAACCAGATTCTGATGATTCTGGGTATAGATCCGGTGAATTTCCTGTCAAATCCTGCGAATTTCCGGCATATTTATGTCTGGTCCGGAGTGCTTAAGGGAATCGGCTGGGGGTCCATCATGTACATATCGGTGCTCACCTCCGTAGGGCCGGAGCTTCATGAGGCGGCTACGGTGGACGGTGCGACCAGATTCCAGAGAATGCTTTTTATCGACATACCGTCTATTATTCCCACCATGGTGATTATGCTCATCATGCGTACCGGAGAGATCATGGACGTGGGCTTTGAAAAGGTATTCCTGCTTCAGAACAATATTAACCTGGATTATTCCGAAATTATTTCCACCTATGTTTATAAGGTGGGCATCCAGGGCGGGCAGTTCAGCTATTCGGCGGCAATCAGTGTTTTCAACAACGTGATAAACCTGCTGCTGCTTCTGGCGGTCAATACGATTGCGCGCCGGACTTCGGAAAACAGTCTGTGGTAGGAGGCAAGGTCTGAAAGACGCAGCATTGCAGGCATGCCTGCGATATGCAGAAAGAGGTAATTATGAAAAATTTTAAACGGCTGTGCCTGTCGGATAAGGTATTTCTGACAATTGTCTATGCAAGCGTAATATTGCTTACACTGGCGGTGCTTTACCCGCTGTGGTTCGTTATCATTGCATCTGTGAGCAGCCCGGAGCTGGTGGCCTCCGGGAAGGTTCTTCTTTTTCCCAAAGGGGTTACCTGGGAGGGCTACCGTTATATCCTGAGCGACAGGAGGATTTGGACAGGTTATTACAACACCATCCGGTATACGCTGTTCGGTACGCTGATTGCCCTGTTCCTCACCATTCCGGCAGGCTATGCCCTTTCCCGGCCGGATATGGCGGGCAGGGGCGTTGTCATGAAGCTGCTGATCATCACCAAGTATTTCTCCGGTGGCCTGATTCCCACCTATTTGATTGTCAAAGGGCTGCATCTCACCGATACGCCCTATGTACTGATGATACTTGGCTCTTTTTCCGTATTCAACCTGATATTGTGCCGCACCTTTTTTGTAAATACGCTGCCGCTGGAGCTGCAGGAGGCTGCGGAGATCGACGGCTGCAACATGTTCCAGTATTTTATGAGGGTGGTAATTCCGCTGTCCAAGGCAATCATCGCCATTATGGTTCTGTATTATGCGGTAGGCCACTGGAATTCCTTCTTTAACGCGCTGATTTATGTCAATAACAACAAGCTTTATCCGCTGCAGCTGATACTGAGGGACATTCTGATTACCGGCCAGTCCGTGGATCCTTCCGTGACGGACCCGGAATCCATCGAATTAATGAAGGAAATCGCACGTACCATAAAATACGGGGTAATTATCGTCTCCTCCCTGCCGGTGCTTGTGCTCTATCCTTTTGTACAGAAATATTTTGTTAAGGGCGTAATGATCGGATCGGTAAAGGGGTGAGTGCTGTGGAACAAAAAAATGTGCTTATTATATATACGGATCAGCTCAGAAGAGATGTGCTGGGCTGCTACGGCGGGCATGAGGTATTAACGCCCCATATTGATTCCATCGCTGAGGAGGGGCTTGCGTTGGATGAGTTTTATACGCCCAGCGCCGTCTGTACGCCCTCCAGAGGCTGTTTTATGACCGGCCGTTATCCCCATGCCAACGGGGCCTACAGGAACGGCGTCCCTGTAGGGATGCAGGAGCACGGCTTCGCGGAGGCTTTTCATCTGGCGGGGTATCAGACCGGGTATATCGGAAAATGGCATCTGGCAGATCACAAGGAAAGTGGGGACCTGCTGGGGGAATATAATCCGCTGGGGTTTGAGGACTGGAAGGATAAGGTAGAGTTTGGACATTGCAAATCCGTAATCAGGACACAGGACGGCATCCGGCCGGAACGCTGTGTTGGGGATGAACGCACTTATACGACGGACTGGCTTGCGGATGAGGCTGTTTCTTTTATGGAGCAAAGGCAGAAGGAAAAGCCATTCCTTTTGATGGTGAGCATTCCGGATCCCCATCAGCCTCATGAGGTGAGGGCCCCCTATGATACCATGTTTGATCCGAAGAGGATGGAAATCCCGGAAAGCTTTTATGACAGGGAAATTCCGGACTGGGCGGATAGGGACACCTGGGGAAGGAACCATTATTTCCCTCTGGGCATATTCGAACGGGAAGGACATCTGGCCAGGCTGAAGGCCCAGTATCTGGGGTCTGTGAAATGCATTGATGACAATGTGGGGAAAATGCTGTATTATTTAAAGATAAACGGCCTATGGGATAACACGATAGTGATTTTTACCACAGATCACGGAGAATATATGGGAGAGCACGGCCTGCTGGAGAAAAACAACCTGTATGAAAGCGTATATCATCTGCCGCTGGTAATGCACCTGCCGGGTAAGGCTGAAACAGGCGTGCGCAGCAGCACCTATCTGGATGTGGTTGATTTCGGCGTGACACTTTCCGGGCTGGCGGAGATTGACTATCCCTTTGCGGTTCACGGCACGGATAAATCAGAGGATCTGCTTAAAGGTGAGACGCACTATCAAAGGGAGCTTTATATTCATCCAAGCGATGTGCCCAGGGCAGGGATACTGACGGAAGACTATGAGCTGGCCTATGTGGGCCGGGGAAATACGGGAGAGATTTTCCATGACCATGTTCTTTTTGATATGAAAAGAGATCCTCTGCAGAGAAGGAATCTCTATCAGGAAGAGGAATATCAGGCTGTGGTGGAGGAGCTGACACGGAAGATGAAGGAGCATCATAAGAAGTATCAGACGCCGAAACGCTTTCTCCCAAGGGAGGTATGGTATTGAAGTCAAAGAAGGGTATGCCGAATATTATTTTTATTTTAACGGACGATCAGGGGGCGTGGGCCATGCACTGTGCGGGCAATGAAGAAATACAGACGCCCAACCTGGATTACCTGGCGGAGCACGGAACAAGATTTACCGATTTTTTCTGTACTTCCCCTGTTTGTTCGCCCGCGAGGGCTTCGATTCTGACAGGAAGGATTCCCTCCCAGCACGGCGTGCACGACTGGATCGCGTCGGGAAATGTGGATCAGGGGAAGCTTTCAGAGGAGCTTAAGAAGAGTGGGGAGTTCAGGCTGGAGGACAGGCCTATCGGATATCTGGATGGAATGCCCGCCTATACGGATGTGCTGGAACGGCACGGCTACACCTGCGCCCTGTCCGGTAAATGGCATCTGGGGGACAGCCTGCGCCCGCAGCATGGATTTTCCAAATGGTATACAATCGGACGCGGCGGCTGCCATTATATGCGCCCGGATATGGTGGAGGACGGTGTCCTGCATCAGGAAAAGCGGTATGTGACGGATCTGATTACCGATCATGCGCTCACCTTCCTGGAGGAATTATCCGCGCAGGCTGCGCCCTATTATCTGGGCGTGCACTATACCGCCCCTCACAGCCCATGGGAAGAGGAGGAGCATCCTGCGGAGTATATAGAACGTTACCGCAGCTGTCCATTTGACTCTGTTCCCGAAAAAGAACCCCATCCCAGGCAGATACCTACGGCTCCCATGGGGACGGGGGAACACAGGAAGGAACTGCTGAGAGGCTACTATGCCGCAATTACTGCCATGGATCATGGCGTGGGGAGAATTCTTGATTTCCTGCGGGAAAAAGGGGAGCTGGAAAATACCCTTATATTTTTTATGGCGGACAATGGAATGAATATGGGGCATCATGGGATCTGGGGAAAAGGAAACGGAACCTTCCCCTTCAACATGTATGATACCTCCGTAAAGGTGCCTTTCCTCGTTTCCTGGCCCACGGCGTTGCCCCAGGGGCAGGTGGTTACAAGCATGCACAGCCAGTATGACTTTTTCCCTACGCTCATGGATCTGCTGGGAATGAAGGAGGAATTTCCGTCCGGCCTGCCCGGCAGAAGCTTCCGCAGGGCTCTGGAGGGGGAAAACCTGGAAGGGGAAGCGGTGGTGGTTCTGGATGAATACGGCCCAAACCGCATGATAAGGACCAGGGAATGGAAGCTGGTGCACAGATACCCTTACGGGCCGGACGAGCTGTATCATCTGACGGAGGATGCCGGGGAGGAGCATAATCTGATCCATAAAGAGGAATATGAAGGGATCAGGCGGCTTCTGCTGGCGGAGCTTGAGGAATGGTTTGCCAAATATGTGAACCCCGCCATGGATGGCAGCCGTGAAGGCGTTTACGGGATGGGACAGACAGAGAGGGCGGGCGTTTATGCTAAGGGGAGGAAGAACTATATCCCCTGCAAGGAGGCGTGCCCGCCTGACTGGCCTGATAATTAAGCAAGACTGCAGCAGCATCCGGCAGGAAATTACCTGCCGGCGCAGTAAAAAGCAAGTATGGCAAAAAGATAAATGTGCGCGGGATAGAAGATATAGAAAAAATACTTCATCCCCGCGCCTTTTTGTTTATTATAAAGCAGCATGACGGGCAGGGCGAATATCATCATCCATTGAATATCCGCGGTGAAAACGCTCAGCAGGCCCTCCCCTGAGCGGTGGCCCGTGAATAAGATAAACAGACAGAACAGCGTATAAAACAGGGAAAGCTTCTTTTTACTGTCCAGACAAAAGTAAAAGCCCACGCCAAGCAGGACAAATGCGAAACTCCCCTCACAGAACAGGAGCGATGGGACGAAGGCCATGATAGCTGTGGAAACGGCGGTAAGCCTGGGTACGAGTATTGTAAGGACTATCAGAATGCTGCTGACAACAGGTACGGACATCAGGAGCAGATAGCGTATAAACGGCTGCCCTTCCCTTTTTCTTTCCCGTATTTTCCGGATACAGTAGATTACCAGGGAGCTGATAAACAGGGTGGAAAAAATATTGTTCATAACAATCCCCCCGCCGGGCAGAGGAAAATAAGTATTAATCAGCTTATTCCCAAAACTCATGAACACGGAGCCGGCCCACAGACGCAGCATATATTTCTCGGGATGCCTTGTATACCGCATCCCATTTGCCGAGATGAAAATAAACAGCGGGGCGGACACCCTCCCCAGCATGGTAAACCACATTGGAATATCCCAGATCCCGGAAAATATATAGTGGATGTGGTCGAAGACCATAAGTATCAATGCAATTACTTTGATTTGAAAGCTGTTAAGCCCTTTCTGTGACATTTCTTTCTCCTTTTCTTTTACTTTGGGGTTCGTCCGTAATTTCGGGTATGAGGCCGCCATAGCCACAAATATGAAGCTGAGGACGAACCTTCTTTGGATGCTTTCCGCACTTTTTATAAGTATAATTGAAAATGATCATTTATACCTTAATGCTGCCTTTCATATACCTTACATTTTTGTCACCTTGCTGCAGTTAAAAAAAGTGGGTATATTTCGGAAGAACTCACAGAAGCGTATTTCATACAGAATGGAAGACATTCTGTTCCAGCATCCTTCCGGCAAATTCAAAAAATTATATTAAATCTTCCTGCGTCAGTTGAATTTACCGAAATGTGCGCTATAATATTCTTCAACATGCCGCCGGGAAGAAAGAATCTCCGGCGGGGCTAAGAATGTGCAATCTGTAACAACAGGAGTGAATAGCGTGAGAATCAAAGTAAAACAGATGATACTGATAATTGTGGTATCCGCCGTTGTTTACCTGGTAGTAGGGGCAATGGCGCCTTTTATAAAATATAAGGAGGTCAGCAGCCAGGCCGGGGATTCCTTCCGGCCGGAAGACTTCCGCAGCGGGGAAACGGGCATGGACAGGGCCATGATTCTGGAAACGAGCCAAAGTGCCTGGGAACACCGTCTCCGTCTGCTGGACGGCGCGAAGTCGCGTATTATATTGAGCACTTTTGACATGCGCAATGGGGAGAGCACAATGGATCTGCTTTCCGTAATTTTACATAAGGCGGAAGAGGGCGTACAGGTACAGATTCTCGTGGACGGCTTCAGCGGCCTGATCAGGATGGAGCCTGACCCGCTATTTTACGCGGTATCCTCCCATCCCAATATCCGGATTAAAATATACAATCCCATCAACCTGCTCGCCCCCTGGAAGAGCCAGGGCAGGATGCATGATAAATATGTTATAGTGGACGACGGCGCCTATATTCTGGGCGGACGCAATACCTTCGATTATTTTCTGGGAGATTATGATACCAAAAATAAGAGCCTGGACCGGGAGGTGCTGGTTTACAATACCGGGCAGGGCGGCGCTGACAGCCATGAAAGCTCGCTTTTTCAGGTGGAGGAATATTTTGAAGGCGTATGGAATATGCCGGAATGCAGGCTTTTCCATGATGATGAAAGCCTGCGGGACAAAAAACGCATAAAAGAGCAGACGGCGCTCCTTGAGAAAAGGTATGAAGCTCTTCAGGAAAATTATAAGGAGCTTTTTGACGGCTCCTATGACTATCTGTCCCATACTGTGCCCACGAACCGGATACGCCTTGTATCAGGCCCCACGGGAATCTACGGCAAGGAGCCGGACGTCTTTTACACGCTGACCGAGCTGATGAAACGGGCGGAAAAACGAGTGGTCATCCACACGCCGTATGTAGTGACCAATGACTATATGAATCAGACGCTTTCTGAAATCGTTAACACGGTCCCTGATGTGAAAATGGTCATCAACTCCGTGGAAAACGGAGATAATTTTGTGGCTTCCAGCGATTATCAGTACCATAAAAAGGATGTGGTGGCTACAGGCGTCAAGCTGTACGAGTATGACGGCGGCTACTCCACCCATGGAAAATCCCTGGTGATAGATGACGATCTGTGCGCCATAGGTTCCTATAATTTTGACCTGCGCAGTACCTATATGGATACGGAGCTTATGCTGGTAATCCAGAGCGAAGAACTGACCGGACAGCTTCTGGGCTATATGGGCGAAATCGAAAAGGACTGCCGTACTGTGGTGGATACACATAATTATATCGTCCCCGATCATGTGACAGTGGCAGAAGTCCCCTTTTGGAAAAGAGCGGCCTGGAAGGTGGTGGGGCTTCTGCTCCAGCCGGTGCGTGTGCTGGCCTGAGAATCCCGGAAGAGGCTGAACAGTTACAGATTTTCCCTGAATAATTAACATAAGAAAAAAGCGAAAAGGAAGGCATGAAAATTCGGTATGGAAACAAACGCAAAAAATTTTACCATGAGAATGGCTGTTATGGAGGACGCGCCTGAAATACTGGCGATTTATGAACCCTATATACGCAAGACAACGATTACCTTTGAATATGAGGTGCCCACAGTGGAGGCCTTCCGACAGCGGATGGCCGGCATTCTCGGCGCATACCCTTATCTGGTATGTGAAATGGACGGAAAAATCGCGGCCTATGCCTATGCCCACCGCTTCCAGGAGCGGGCGGCCTACCAGTGGAACGCAGAGCTTTCCGTATATGTGGATGAGAACTGCACGGGGATGGGCATGGGAAAAGCCCTGTATCAGGCCCTGATAGAAATACTGAAATGCCAGAATGTAAAAAATGCATATGCCCTGGTAACAAGCCCCAATGAAAAAAGCGATGCTCTCCATAAATCAATGGGCTTTACGCTTGAGGGAGTGTCCCATAATACCGGATATAAGATGGGCAAATGGCTGGATGTATCCAGCTATGTCAAGGCTATTGGCCCACATGATCCACAGCCGGCGGAAATCATCCCTTGTTCTGCGGTGAGAGAAGAGCGGATTGCGGCGATTTTAGGGCGGATACAGGGAAAACAGTGAGGAACTGCAAAACATTGGGATACTCTTTAGGAGGGCAGCCCCTTACTTTTGCCCAAGCCCTTACATGAAAACGGACTCTAAAAAACAGGTTGGAGATAAGCTATTCTCCAAATAAAGCGGAAAAATAAATTACTTTGTTTTTCAGCTGGATAGCATTATATAAAAGAGAAAACTGTAAATAGTAAAAAATGATAAATACAAGGTATCTTATTATCATTATTCTTTTGTGAATGAGGCAAGTGAAAACATAAATAATAAGTGAAAATCCAAATGCAGGGAGTAATATTCTGGAGACTTATCTGATTCGTCATGGAGAGACTGATTGGAATTTTCATGGTAAATGGCCGGGGAGGGAACACATATGAGTGAAAGGAAAAAGAGCAACCTTATTCCAATAATTCACCGCCTTGTAACAGATGAAAACGGTGAAAATTATTGGTTTAACGGTTGTGCAAAGTATGTAATGGAGTGCCTTGGTGAAAAGGATTATGACTATTGGTTTTTTGCAGGAATCACAGGCGATCTGTTTACGCAGCATTTTGCCCGCAATATATCAAAGTATGATGCAGTTTCTACGTATCGGCGCAAAGAGAATTCAGCAGAATTTATAGAAGAACTTTTTAAAAAATGCGGGTATGACGCAACATATGTTTCCAATCAGGAACTGCGGAACAATAGGGAGTTGTATCTTGACCGCCTGATTTCCTATATTGACCAGTCAGTTCCAGTCATTGCCGGACGGCGGGACAGTGTATTTGTGGGATATGAAGATTATGGAAAGACATTGCTTTATATTACGGGCAATAGCGCCATACCGGAAAGTATCTTACTGGAAAAGGAAATCTACGAAGAAGCAGACGAGATGGAGGGCTGGACGTTTGTAGGAGCGAAAAAAACGAACCGTCCGCTTGTGGAAATTTATCGCGAAGCAGTTATCGAAATACCGCAGAACATGTGCGTGAACACTGAAAGCTATTGTTTTGGGCCGGATGCTTTTTCAGAATGGGCAAAAGACATTGAAAGCGGCAGGTTTGACGTGATGAAAGCGGAAGAATTTGATACTTGGGCGCATTATACGAATTATGTGTGCGTACTTGCAACGAACGGCTGCTGTTGTCATAATTTTTTAAAGCGGGCGCAGGAACTGAACCCGGATTTTGTATTTTTAGAGGAGATCAGCGCAAAGTATCGCAGAATGGCTGAAATCTGGGGAGGTGAAGGAAGCCAAAATGAAGCTGACAGCCTGGAAGCCCTTGGCGGCGGTTTTAACATAACGCTTAAAACTCTTCAGGACCAGGAACAGCGGAAAAAAATTGCTGCTAAAATTCGTGAGTGCGCGGAGGTGGCGGAAGATATCTTAAGAGTATGGAAATCGGGACTGGAAGGGATAAAAGAAGCAAGACACTGAGCCAGATAATGTCTGCTGTGGGTGGTTTTGTTTACGATAAAAGAAACAATATTACAGGCCAAGGATACTATGGAATTTTCCTATCTACCAGTTGAATGATAAAGATCAGCTGTGCAATATAATGTCGCTTTTATCCAGTTTCATACGGGTTATGATATGTATATTAACCTGTTTGATTCCATTATGGAAAAGCTGGCACGTAAATATGAAGAGCCCAAGGCAGAAAAGGGCAGGCGGCGGGCCTGCCTTCTTCTGAGTACGCCTGTTAAAAATAACTTTTGGAAGTTTATAGTAACAGGCAATATGTAATGCCCCACATTTGTATTCTCGTGGATTTACCTGCATACTCAAGATTGCAAAGATCATAGGTAACAGGGATTACCGCATACAACGGCAGCTGATTATAAGCATGTGCTTGCCTATCTTGCTTCCCTGAGAGCTGTATTCGGAGAAAATGTGTCTATTATATGCGGTTATGAGGCAGGGTGCCTTGGCTATACTCTGTACCACCAGCTGACAGAGAATATTACAACCAGGAAAAATCCCAATGTTTCAATAATTATCAGTTTAGAACAGTAAATCGCATGTCCACTTTCCCTCTGGAAGACGTCTGACATCTTTTGGCGTTTTGTATTCTTATTCTGCTTTCTTTCAGGCATGAGCTATTCATCCTCTAAATGTTTGTTACTCAATTCTGCATTTTGGGATAATGTTTTACATAACTGGCATATACTTCCGTCGGAAATACCCAGTACCCCACCGCCTGCCGCATTCGGAAAATCAGTAATTTCACAAAACTTTTTAATATTGCTTCAGCCGAAAGCTGAACTGTAACAAAATATTCATGAAAAAACAATCTAACGCTTGACAGTTAAAAGAAAAGCCGATAAAATAATCCATGTTGCAAATAAAATATTATATGCGGCAGGCCCAGATAGCTCAGTTGGTAGAGCAGAGGACTGAAAATCCTCGTGTCACTGGTTCGATTCCGGTTCTGGGCAGTTACAGTGGTAATTACTGATATATGTGGTAATTACCTTTTTTTGTATAGAAAAACAGTGATTTGGGGGGATTGAATTATGGCGCTGGTTAAATGTCCTGAATGCGGCAGGGAAAGAGTATCGGATACGGCCGAAGCATGTCCTGACTGCGGATATAATGTAAGGGCGTATTATGAAAGAGTAAAAGAAGAAAACGAAAAGAGGCTGGAAGAAGAGGAAAAAACAGATACGGAGAAAGAACAGGCATCAAAGGAAGAACAGCCATCAAAGGAAGAAAAGACATCAGAAGAGGAAAGGGTTCTAAATGCAGAAAAAGAATCAGAGGAAGAAAAAACATTAGAGAAGGAAACCGCTTCAAAGGAAGAAAGTATATCAGAGAGACAAAATGAACGGATGGAGAGCGTAAGATACTTAGAAAACGGTTTTCAAATACAGCAAAAAGATATTATTCTCATGTCAGTCTTGGGTATTATCACTATCCTTTTATTAGTTGGCATTGTTTGTTATACAAATATAAAAGCAAGTAACAGTGAAAAACAGAAATATTGTTATATTCCTTCTGTAGAAATTAAGGACAACAGCAGTGAGCAGGAGTTTCTGGAGGCCATTCTTAAATGTAAAGTACAGCATAAAGAGTTGGATTACATAATAAAAATGGATTTTAAATATGATGAAGATAAGCGTAAAAAATTACGAAAAGTGCTGAGAGAAAATTATGAGAAAAGAATAGAAGAAATTACGGATGAATATAATAGAACCCTAGAATACTCCATAACTGATATCGAAAAATCGATGGAGAATGATACCGTTTTTTTTACATTAATTGAAAAATATTATGATAAAGGTGATTATCAATGGTGTTTTTATACATATTTAGAGAATTTTTCCAAAACATACATAGAAGATTGTTCCTATTATATCGTAAAAACTTTATATCCGAAGACTTTTTCAGAAGGAATAAAAGAACAATTGGCTAGTGTGGGAGTCATTGAATGGGGAGAAGACGGAAAGGAAACGTTGAATGAGGTAATCACATACATTAACAGTACCCCTGAAGGAAGCGATGCTTATGCCTCCTTAATATCTGACGCAAGAAAACAGTTGGATGAAAAAAATAAAGAAACCGGAGAAAACAAAAGATCTGCCAGCAAAAAAAGGAGTCCTGCAATAGGTATGACAGCAGAGGAAGTCCTGGAATCCACTTGGGGAAGGCCGCAAAAAATAAATAAGACAACCTATTCCTGGGGAACTACCGAACAATGGTGTTATTCTGGTTACAGATATATTTATTTTGACAACGGAACGGTGAGTTCAATCAGTGAATAGTAAGTTGGAAAGGACTGGGGAAAAACCGCAGTCCTTTTCATAATGCAGAAAAGAAATGACAATGGAAGTAGTGCAAATAATGATAGCAATGTAAAAAAATGATTGTCATCTAATGGGAATATTAACGATAATCGTGTTGAGGTACAAGGACAACAGTATCAGGTGGCATTACAAGTACAAGGAGTAATATCTTATGGTAATTTATCTGGTTCGTCATGGAGAAACTGAATGGAATTTACAGGGTAAATTACAGGGACGGGAAGATATTCCACTGAATAAAACCGGAATTTGGCAAGCGAAGGTTTGTGGCAATGCTTTACAAAACACGAAATTTCATTGTATACAGACCAGCCCCTTGCAGCGGGCTATGGAAACCGCAGAAATAATAGCCTTCCATCAGAACTGCCGTGTTATAGTAAATCCAGATTTAATTGAACGGGATTACGGTAATTTGTCAGGTCTATCCCCTCAGGAGAGGCAGGAGTTTGTAAGACAAGGCGGGCCGGATGGAGTGGAACCATGGGAAATACTGGAAAAACGGGTAATTCGGGCAATTAATAAACTTGCGGATGCTTGTCCGGAAAGTACAATTGCAGTAGTTTCTCATGGTGCATGGATTAATGCTTTGCTTGCAGTTGTTTCCGGACATGAGATTGGTTCTGGCAAGACCCAGCTGAAGAATGCATGCATCAGTATGTTGTATCAGGAAAAAAATAAGTGGAAGATAGGTTTTTATAACTTGACAGGTGAAGATATAAAAAATGGGATTCCCGAAAGGATATGAACCTGCTTTTTGGGTTTCAAGAAATTACCATAATTTAAAGCATCAGAAAAACACAAAATATGTAGTATTCTTTCACTATATGCCGTATAATAAACACATATAATAAAGCAGCGGTATGCACTTCAGGATGTTAAAGCATACCACTAAAATCAATGAAAGGAAGGGTTTTTATTTTAAAGGGAATATTTGATGTCCCGTATGAGGATATCTCAGAATATCCGACACCTGCAAAAGCAATGGAGGCAATTTCCAGGTATTGTGAAGCAAGCAGGGATACCTGCATATTTACGGGTGATGATGAGTTTGTAAAGGATAATAAATAATTGAATTTTATGAGGGGGAATTTGCTGTGGAAAATATGATGGAGAAGGTGTGCCCTAATTGCGGTGAAAAATTACCTGGTGATTCATCTTTTTGCATGAAATGCGGAACAAAAATCGAGGGGGATGGACCGGGTATAGAGCAAGAGCAGCCAGCCCAGGCGCCTGGTTTCTGGCAGAAAAATAAAAAGAAAATTATAATTGCAGCGGCGGCGGTTGCAGCAGTAGTACTGGTTTTTGTTATTGTGAATGCGGTACAGGCGTCAAACCTGAAAAAAGAGCTGGAGCGTGGCTGGTGCAAGGTTGAAGGTGAAGAAGGGGCGTATATTCTATGTGTATTGGATTTTTCAGAGGATGAAATCGAGTACCGGCTGGAAACAGGATACGCATGGATGGATACGACTGTGGCTACATACGATTATAAAGTTATCAGCGGTAATAAAATTAAAGTATTGCGTTATGGAGATGATTGGGAAACCATCAGGGTTGAACTCAGTGATGATAAAAAAGCAATGATAGTATCCCCTGCCCTTACAAGTACGGATAATGAAGAAATCTGGGTAAATATAGATTAGAGGGATAATGTATTTTGAAGAAAATGAGATACTGTGATCCCGGATGACATTGCTTTTACCTGATTACCATATAATACGGAGGAATAAAAAATGGCGCTTATGAACTGCCCGGAATGCGGGAAAGAAATTTCTGATCAGGTGAATAACTGCCCACACTGCGGTTTCCCTGTCAATAATAAGAAGGATGAAGGAAGCAATAAAAAGAAAAAGGTAATACCTGTTGTTATTGCGGCAATAGTTCTGCTGCTGATTCTGGCTGCTTTTTTCATCTATAAATTTGTATATAAGGGAAGCTTTCAGATTTCACAAGGCAAGGATACCATTGAATTGGGAACGGATGTGGATTTGATAAAATATCTGGAGTATAGTCCGGAAGATATTATTGATGTCACCATAGTTGATGACGGCGGCTTTGACTGTAATGCGGCCGGTGATTATCAGGTGCTTTTCAATGTAAAAAATAAAAGAGGCAATATTAAGCAGGTTCAATATGATTTTCATGTGACGGACACAGTGCCCCCGGAGCTGACGGTGCTTAAGGATACCGTATATGTGGCAAAGGGAAGCTCATATCAGCCGGAAAGCAATGCGGAGGCTGCTGACGCAGACAGCTGTACTGTGGAAGTCAGCGGCGATTACGATTTGAATGCGGAAGGGACCTATGAAATTGTTTTTACCGCAAAAGACGGCAGCGGAAATCAATCAGAGAAGAAAAGCATGACATTAATCGTGGAAAACAGGGATGACTGTCTTTTCAGAAATGCCAAACTGGGCGACAGTGCGGAGGTGATACAGCGTTACGAAACAGGAGAGCTTTTTACAAAGCAGGATGAGGATAATGGGGAAAGCCTGATCATTTATGAAGATACCGTGGAGGGCGAGGATGCCTATATCTACTACCAGATGAATGATAAGGATCAGCTGTGCTGTATAACGGTTATTTTTATGCAGCCTCATACAGATTATGATATTTACATAAACAAGTTTGATTCCATTACGGAAAAACTGACGCTTGATTACGGAGAGCCTAAGAAAGAAAAGGGTAAGGGAAGGCTGTATGGCTACTGTAGCTCCGAGGGTGAGGCCCTGAGCATCGGGGAGGTAAAATTCAGAAATCTATGGAGCAGCGATGATGTGGATATTGTTCTGTATCTGGGGAGCGACAATTACGAAATAAGCTTTGCCATGATCTATGATTCCAATACCCTCGATCATCCGGAAGGGACAGGGCTGAATTAATCAAGGGACGACAGAAGGCAGGCAGCAGGCCTGCCTTCTTAGTTTTTTTACACTTATCCTAAGCTGCATAATGGTTCCGTCCCTTCACACCTGCCGGAGGGAGGACACATCTGAAAAAAAATATTTTTTAGAGTTGACAATTAAATTATCGCATGGTAATATATAACTCGTTCGAAACACAATTCATACAAAGTGCTTTGGCTGCAGGTTTGATTGGGTTTTGGCATCTCGCGGGAAGCGCTGTTGGCGGTGAACGCCGGGCGTGGAACGCTTTACATATATGCGGGTGTAGTTCAATGGTAGAACACCAGCCTTCCAAGCTGGATACGTGGGTTCGATTCCCATCACCCGCTTTTTTCATACCATAAAATAGTTCCCATAGGGATTTATGGTGGAACAGTATTTATGTAATAAGAGTTTGGTAGAAAGTTTCCATTACATAAGTAAGACAGACTGTTGTAATAGTGCACGCACTATTAGAGCAGTTATTTTTTTGAAATAAATAGTACATGATACTGTCAGGAGAGTTATTTTTGACAATTATAAAACATTGGACTATTGTTGTAGTAGCAAAAGTTAAGGAGCAGAAAATGAAAGTTTTACTGGTTGCAATCAATGCAAAATACATACACTCAAATCTGGCTGTGTATAGCCTGAAAGCTTACGCTAAAAAATACGGCAAAACCAATCACCAGATAAAAATTAAAGAGTATACCATAAACCAGTATCCGGAGGATATACTTGCAGATATTTATAATGAAAAAGCAGATGTGGTAGGATTTTCATGTTACATTTGGAATATTGCTATTGCAAATCAGGTAATAAATAATCTAAAGAAGGTAGATGAAAATATTACTGTAGCTGTGGGAGGTCCTGAAGTGTCCTACAATCCGGTGCAGGTATTGGAAAATAAAAACATAGATTACGTAATGTGTGGTGAAGGTGAAGAAGTATTTAAAAACTTTTTAGACAACTATGCATCAGATATATTATCAACAAAAGGTCTTGCCTACAGAAAAGATGGAAAAGTGGTGATTAATCCAATGGAAAGTCCCCTTGATTTGTCCTCAATACCTTTTGTATATAAAGATATGTCAGATTTTGAAAATAAAATCATATATTATGAAACAAGCAGGGGATGTCCGTTTTCCTGTAGCTACTGTCTGTCGTCAATAGACAAACGTATTAGATTTAGAAATTTGGATTTAGTAAAAGAAGAACTTCAGTTTTTTATTGACAACAACACGGCACAGGTAAAGTTTGTAGACAGAACATTTAACTGTAATCCGGGGCATGCAATGGAAATTTGGAAATATATAAAAGAACATGATAATGGTATTACCAATTTTCATTTTGAAATAGCGGCAGACATAATGACAGATGAAGAGTTGGAGTTGATTAAGGATATGCGTCCGGGGCTTATTCAGTTAGAAATCGGAGTGCAGTCAACAAATGCTATTACTTTAGAAAAAATTAACAGAAAAACTAATATTGAAAAAATTAGGCGAATTACAGAAAAAATAAAGCAGGGAAATAACATTCATCAGCATCTTGATTTGATAGTGGGACTTCCTTATGAGGATTTGGAAACTTTTAAAAATTCATTTAATCAGGTGTATGAAATGAAACCAGATCAGTTACAACTTGGATTTTTAAAAGTGCTTCATGGTTCGGCAATGGAAATTGAAGCAAAAAAATATGAAATAGAATACAATAGTTATCCACCATATGAGGTGCTTAAAACAAAATGGGTTTCTTATGAACAGGTGCTTAAATTAAAAGAAATCGAGGCTGTAGTTGAAATATATTACAACAGCCTTCAGTTCACTGAAACCATAGAACAGCTGGAAAAACAATTTGTCACACCATATGAAATGTTTGAAAAATTGGGAGTGTTTTATAGGATTTACAGTGAAAATGGCGTAAAACATTCAAGAGTAAACAGATATAATCTTCTGCTTCAATTTGTAAAGGAACAACTAATGCCAACAGAAAAACAACTGGAAAAGTGGAAGGAACTTCTGACATTTGATTATTATCTAAGAGAAAACGCAAAATCAAGACCGGTTTTTGCAAAAGATTTAACTCAATACAAAAAGAATATAAGGAAAATATATTTGGATAACCGGTTAATGGAAAACAATGAAAATTATGTAAACTATTCCACAAAGCAAATAGAAAGCATGACTCATATGGAAGTGATAGATAATAGATATATTTTGTTTGATTATAAAAACAGAAATCCATTATCAAAGGCGGCTACAACAAAGGACGTAACAGATTTTCTTGAAAATGATGGAGAGTAAAATGATAAAAGATTATGTATGCGTAGATATAGAAACAACGGGAATAAGACCGAAATGGGACAGGATTATAGAGATTGGTGCAGTTAAGGTAAGAGATGGAGAAGAAGTTGACACATTTTCAGAACTTATATATCCCGGGATTCCCATTCCTGCAAGAATAACGGAATTAACAGGTATTACTGATGAAATGGTTGCAGGCAGGGATAAAATAGAACAGGTGCTTCCAAGATTTATTGAATTTGCAAAAGATGACATATTGCTGGGGCACAATGTAAGATTTGATTATAGCTTTTTAAAACAAAATGCTATGAATCTAAATTTAGAATTTAACAAAATTGGAATGGATACATTAAAGATAGCAAGAAAAGTGTTGGCAGATTTAGAAAGTAAATCATTGGAAAATCTATGTAAATATTATAATATTTTAGATGAAAATCATCACAGGGCATTTAATGATGCCAGCGTAACCTCCAAGTTATACCTTATTTTGTTGGAACAGTTTGGGACAGACTGGCAGGAAGTTTTTAAACCATATGAGTTTTCATACAAAGTTAAAAAAATGCAGCCAATAACAGACAGGCAGAAAAAATATTTAAAAGATTTGATGAATTATCACAATATTATGATAGATTTTGATTTGGATAGCTTAAGCAAAAATGAAGCTTCCAGAAAAATAGACAAAATTCTTTCTGAAAAGGGCCGAATTTTTGACTATGACAAATGATTTAGTTGTGATATACTGTGATATTATGAAATAAAGATAATAAACATTATAAGCAGGGGTGATAAAATGAATTTTTTCTATAACAAAAAGAACCAGAAATTTATAGCGGGAGCTATAGCAATTATATTAGTAGCAGCTATGGTTGTTACCATGGTAGCATCATTTTAGCAGTTTAATCGAAATCAAAAGGAAAACAGCGGAGGAAAAAATGAAAGGAATAAGAAAAGTTGGCATTTTAGTAACAACTTTGACTTTATTGCTTGTAGCAACACAAATGATTACTGTGTCAGCAGACAAAAAAATTGTTGTAAAAGAAGGAATTCGTGTTGAAGGCGTAGATGTCAGCGATATGACATTAAAAGAGGTCGAAGGTGTAATAGATGACATTGTCAGTGCCAGAGAGAACATTGCAGTAAGTTTAAAAGTAAACAAAGACACAGTTACAACGACTTTAAAAGAATTGGGCTACAAATGGGAAAACAAAAAGATTGCCAAAGAAGTTCTTGAAGTTGGAAAAGAGGGCAATGTTATCAAGAGATACAAAGACAGTGTTGACTTGAAGAAAAATGGAAAGAAATACGAAATAGAAATGTCTTTTGACAAAAAAGACTTAAAAGATAAATTAAAGGAATTGTGTGACCAGTACAATATTAATGCAAAAAATGCATCTTTAAAAGCTACAGGTCATGGATTTAAGATTATAGCAGAAAAAGAAGGATGCGAAGTAGATTATAAAAAAACATCTGATGATTTGATTGCATATGTAAGTGGCAAGTGGAACAAAGAATCGAATATAGATTTAGAAACAATTACAAAAATTACCAAGCCAAAATATACAACAAAAGATTGCAAAAAAGTATCTAATGAACCAATGGGAAGTTATTCAACAAGTTTCTCAGCGGGAGTTGTAAATAGAAATGCAAACATCAAAAATGGTACAGAAAAATTAAACGGAAACGTAGTTTATCCGGGAGAACAGTTTTCATGTAACGAGCATTTGACACCATGGACAGAAGACAATGGATGGAAACCGGCAGGTTCTTATGCAGGGGGAAGCGTTGTTGACATTTTAGGTGGTGGAATATGTCAGGTTTCAACTACATTGTACAATGCATTGCTTGAAGCAGAAGTAAAGGTAGTAGAGAGATTCCCACATTCCATGGCAGTATCATATGTACCACTTGCAGCAGATGCAGCACTTGCAGGTGACTACAAGGATTTAATATTTGAAAACAATACGGATGCACCTATATATATACAGGGCATTTACACAGAAGGAACAATTACATTTAATATATACGGTCATGATACAAGAAAAGCCGGACATTCAGTTAAGTATGTCAGCAAGACTATAAAGACTATTCCGGTTAAAACAGAGACAAAGAAAGATCCAACAAAGCCGGTTGGTTATAGAGAAACTACACCGGGACATGTAGGTTATGTGGCAGAACTTTACAAAGTTACATACGAAAATGGAAAAGAAGTAAACAAAGAATTATTACATACAAGCAGTTATGCAATGTCGCCTACAACAACCATAATAGGTACAAAAACGGCAAGAAAGCCTGAAAGTACCACAAAAAAATCTGAAGGAACCACAAGTAAGAAATCTGAAAGTGGAACCAAAAAAGCTGAATAAAGGATGGTACATCTATGCACACAGGAAAAATTTCTGAAATAGCATACAAAAGGTCAGTTTTAAAGAAAATTACATCTTTAAATGATCAGGTTCAGGTAGGCGTAGATGCATCGTGTACAGAATTAGAAGATGTTACAGCTGTAATATCTTCTAATTGTATATTGGAGTGGTTTGAGGGTTGTGAAAGTTACTATTTGCAAAAGTCATTAAATGATATTTATACAAAAGGTGGTATCCCAGGGTCAGTCCAAATATATATTAATATTCCAAAAGATTTTGAAGAAAAGAAGCTTGGAAGAATTATTAGGAATTTTAATGCGGCAGTTGAAGAAAAACGTTTGGAGATAGTCAGTTGCAAAACATATGCTTCAAACATAAATAAACCAATAGCACACATCAATGTTTTAGGTAATACTAAATACCATTTTTCAACGCAGGACATAACAGAAAAATATGATTTAGTGATGGCAGGAACTCTTGCCATAGGAACAACCGCCATAATGTCTGAAAAGTATAAGAAAAAATTACAGGAAAAATTTCATGGAAAATTTATTTCTGACTGTATGGAGTTGAAAAAACATATAGATATAAAAGAAATGACAGATATAGCATTAAATCATCAGCCGGTTTATATGCACAACATTTCTGATGGTGGTGTGTTTGGAGCAATATGGGAAGTGGCATCAGCAGTGGATAAGGGTGTTACGGCAGATGTAAAAAAAATACCTGTATGGCAGGAAAGTATTGAAGTGGCAGAGATAATTGGGTACAATCCATATGTAACAGATGGAACAGGTGCCGTCCTGATTGTTATTCCTGATGGCAGTGATTTGGTAGAAGATTTACAAGACAAGGGATTTTTTGCAGAAGTCATTGGAAAGATAACATCAGGAAAAGACCGTGTAGTAACAAACGGTGATGAGAAGAGATTTCTGGAGCCTCCAAAGGGCGACGAGATATATAATTGGTTATAAATTATCACAGTTAACTACACTTATGATTGGTTCTAAACTAGCACAGTTAACTACACTTATGATTGATTGTAAATTATCGGTTAAGATAGCCTTTAAAATTTATTATATGGTTGTTAATTAAAACAATAGTGTTTTGCAAAATATTAAAATCAGGATATAAACCAGTACATAATGGTTTACATAAATATTTAAAAGAAAGGAAAAGTATAACCAAAAGTGGTTATACAGGATATGGCATGAGAGAAGAAATTTTAAGATTAATTGAAAACAAAAGCAGAATTGACCTAAAAGAAGCCGCGATTTTACTTGGAATGGAGGAAGCAGAAGTCGCCAATGCCATAGCCGAAATGGAAAAAGAAAAAGTAATCTGTGGATACTACACAATGATTGATTGGGAAAAAACAAATGAAGACAGAGTTACAGCTCTAATTGAAGTTAAGGTTACTCCACAAAGAGGAAGAGGATTTGACGATATAGCAGACCGTATTATGAGATATGATGAGGTTAAGGCAGTTTACCTTATGTCAGGTGGATTTGACTTTACAGTTATTATTGAAGAAAAGACAATGAAAGAAATTGCACAGTTTGTAACAAGCAAGTTGTCAACGCTTGATTCAATTTTAAATACAGCAACTCATTTTATTTTAAAGAAGTACAAAGATTACGGAACAATTCTTGTTGAAGACAAAGAAGAAAGGATGTTGGTGACACCATAATGAGAGACCCATTGGCAAAGATAATGACAGATATAAAGCCATCAGGTATCAGAAAGTTCTTTGATATTGTTAGCGAGATGAAAGATGCTATTTCACTTGGTGTTGGAGAGCCTGATTTTGATACTCCATGGCATATAAGAGAGGAAGGTATTTATTCTTTAGAGAGAGGACGTACTTTTTACACATCCAATGCAGGATTAAAAGAATTAAAAATAGAAATTTCAAAATATTTAAAAAGAAAAATAAATGTAGAATATGACTATGAACATGAACTTATGATTACGGTAGGCGGTAGTGAGGCAATAGACATTGCCATGAGAGCAATGCTTGACCCGGGAGACGAGGTGCTTATTCCACAGCCAAGTTACGTTTCATATGTTCCATGTGCACAGCTTATTCACGCAGTTCCTGTACCTATTGAGTTAAAAGAGAAAAATGAATTTCGTCTTACAAAGCAGGAACTTTTAGACGCAATTACAGACAAAACAAAGATGCTTATAATGCCGTTTCCTAACAACCCAACAGGGGCTATTATGGAAAGGGAAGATTTGGAAGAAATCGCAAAAGTATGTGTTGAAAAAGACATTTTTGTATTGTCAGATGAAATTTATTCAGAACTTACATATAAGGGAGACCATGTATCAATTGCATCAATGCCTGGCATGAAAGAAAGAACAGTTGTAATAAACGGATTCTCAAAATCTTATGCTATGACAGGATGGAGACTTGGATATGCAGCAGCACCGGCAGTGATTTTACAGCAGATGCTTAAAATTCATCAGTTTGCAATTATGTGTGCGCCTACAACAAGCCAGTATGCAGCAGTTGATGCCTTAAAGAACGGCGATAAAGATGTAGAAAAAATGCGTGAAGCATATAATCACAGAAGACGATATCTGATTCATGAATTTAGAGATATGGGACTGGAATGTTTTGAACCATACGGAGCGTTCTATGTATTCCCAAGTATAAAAAAGTTTGGGCTTACATCTGAAGAGTTTGCTACAAGGCTTCTTGAAGAAGAAAAAGTGGCAGTGGTACCTGGAACAGCTTTTGGTGACTGTGGAGAAGGATTTCTTAGAATATCCTATGCGTATTCTTTGGATAATCTAAAGATTGCTCTTGGAAGAGTGAGAAAATTTGTGGAAAGACTGGAGGAAAATAAATGAATATAGTTTTATTGGAACCGGAAATTCCACAGAACACAGGAAATATAGGAAGAACATGTTGTGCTACAGGCACAAAACTTCATCTTATTGAGCCTATGGGATTCAGAATAAATGAAAAGGCTCTTAAAAGAGCAGGCATGGATTATTGGGATGATTTGGATGTAACTATATACGACAGTTATAGAGATTTTGTAGAACAAAATCCAAATGCCAAAATGTGGTATGCAACAACTAAAGCAACAAAAAGATATTCTGATGTAGAGATTGGACCAAATGATTTTATTATGTTTGGAAAAGAAAGTGCAGGAATACCTGAAGAAATCCTTGTAGATAACAAGGAACAGTGCATCAGAATACCAATGAACCCTGAGATTCGTTCATTGAATCTTGCAAATTCAGTAGCAATTGTTTTATACGAAGGACTAAGACAAAACGATTTTGCAGGAATGCAGATGGAAGGACATCTTCATCATCTTCACTGGAAGTAAACTTTGGGGTTATTCTCCGGTGGTGGGTAAATTTATTACAAAAAAATTATGTTATTTATAGAAAAGGAAAACAGTGTTATTTTTACAGCACCGATGCAATTTGTGCAGAATTTTTGACAAATTCTACACTCAGTGCATCTGAAACAGCAATTTGGTGATTGCTGTTTCTCTGCAAAATCTAGCACTGTTTTTCTTTTACAAATAATCATACAATTTTATAAAGTAATAAATTTACCCACCACCGGAGAATATTCTTAAAGTATACAGAAAAATTAAAAAGCGTTTACATTGATTGGTAAGGACGATGGATAGCTTTTTGTTGAAATAAAAATGATATTTTGATAGAATTAAATCGTTTAAGGTTTAATACGGAAATTGTGATTTTACCAAAGACAAATCAAACAAGGGAGGATTTGACAATGTCAAACGAAAAAATCAACGTTGGTAAGGAACCGGTGTATGATGCAAGAAAACTTGGCACAAGCAAAATGCTTGTTTTAGGATTTCAGCACATGTTTGCTATGTTCGGAGCCACAGTAACAGTACCACTTTTAACAGGGTTGGATGTGCAGACAACACTTTTAATGGCAGGTCTTGGAACAATCTTATTCCACTTGCTTACAAAATTAAAAGTACCAGCATTCCTGGGCTCATCATTTGCATTTCTTGGGGGCTATGCAGCAGTTGCACCAATGAAGGACGGTGCAGCCAATGTAGAAATGTTACCATATGCATGTTTGGGTGTAGCATTTGCCGGATTATTATATTTAATATTAGCATTATTTATTAAGATAATTGGTGTATCAAAAGTTATGAAACTTTTTCCACCTGTAGTTACAGGACCAATTATCATTGCAATTGGACTTTGTCTTGCACCATCAGCATTAAACAACTGTGCGTCATGTTGGCCCCTTGCAATTATTGCACTGGTTATTGTTATCATCTTTAACATCTGGGGAAAAGGAATGGCAAAGATTATACCTATCTTAATTGGTGTAGTTGGAGCATATTTAGCGGCTTTAATTCTTGGAAACTTAGCAGGGCTTAGCTGGATTGAACCAATTGATCTTAAAAAAATCGCAGATGCAGCATGGATAGGACTTCCTGTTCATTGGGAGCAGACAGTGTTTGGAGGCGTAGACTTCTCACAGACAGCAAAGATTACAGCAGCATTAACAACAATGATTCCTATAGCAATTGCTACAATGATGGAACATATCGGCGATATTTGTGCTATCGGGGCAACAGCTGAAAGAGATTACATCAATGATCCGGGACTTCACAGAACTTTAGTAGGTGACGGACTTGCAACAACATTATCATCATTATTTGGTGGACCTGCAAATACAACATACGGAGAAAACACAGGTGTACTTGCGTTATCAAAAGTATATGACCCACGAGTAGTAAGAATTGCAGCTTACATTGCAATTATCTTCTCATTCTGTCCAAAGTTTGCAGCAATTATCAGTGCAATGCCAATGGGAATTGTAGGTGGTATTTCATTTATCTTATACGGAATGATTGCTTCAATCGGTGTTAGAAACTTAGTAGAAGCGCAGGTTGACTTCCAGAAGTCAAGAAATGTAATAGTTGCAGCTATTACCGTTGTATGTGCACTTGGTATTAAGTTTAGTTCGGGAATGGGCGCAGATCTTGCAAGTAGCATTGACGGCACAGTTTCATTTAATATTGCAGGAGTAACTATTAGTCTTTCAAGTTTGGCAATAGCAGCTTTGGTTGGTATTATTCTTAACCTGCTATTCCCTGACAAGGATGAAGTTAAAACTGTAGAAATGAAATAATGGAAAGTTATAAAAAATAACTTGAAAAAGATATAGATAAAATAACTTGAAATGATATAGATGAAGTAACTTGAAATGATATAGATGAAGTAACTTGAAATGATATAGATGAATTAATAGAATATCATACAAGTAAAATAATAGAGCTGTGTTGGCTATTGCCGATGCAGCTCTTGTTTTAATATAAAATGTTGCTTTTTTAGCATTTGCGGGAAATGGCAGCCTTTTGAGAAAATTTTTGCCCTATTGGATGTTTGTTTGCAAAATGGAAGTATTTCAAACTTTGAAATTCGCAAAAAATTACAATTTTTTCGGGAATTTCCACCCCTTTGAGGCAATTATTAATTCCTAGGGTGTAAATTTTTGATATGGAGCATCGTAAAAACTGAGATTCATCAGAAATTTCCACCCCTTTGAGACAAAATTCTCAATTGGGGGTGGATTAAAAAAATACAGTTTTTTTCAAATGCATTTCACATTGAAATTTAAAATAAATCGGTTTTGAGCAGAGTTACTTTTCTTTTATTCAGGTCTAAAATCTTTTCATCCTTTAATTTCCCAATTTCCCTGCTCATGGCGCTACGGTCAATGGAAAGATAGTCAGCCATGTTTGTGATAGTAAATGGAATTTCAAATGTCATGCTGTTATTTTGTCTCGAAAGAATATCAAAATAGCAAAGAAGTCTGTCTCTGATAGAACGCTGACTTAAAACCTCAAGGTGTTCACAAACCTGTTTAGTCTTTTCCTGAATCATAATCAAAACATTGTTTACAAGCTGACTGTGATGGGCACAGGCATTTTCACAACGCTTTATAAGGTGGTCATAATCAATAAATCTGACAGAACAGTCTTTGGTTGCTTCGACAAAAATATTTCCACGATTTGCGTGAAAATAAAATAACGAACCGAAAATATCTCCTTCTAAAAGATTTTCCAAAATTGTACGTGTACCTGATACAGATTCGTGAACCACAGAGGCACTGCCGGATTCAACAATTCCAATTCCAAGATTGTTTTCATCATAAAAAGAAATAATTTCACCGGATTTGTATTTTTTTACTGTAGTTTTAAAACAATTAATCATTGAAGACTGCTGTTCTTCGGTAATATTATAAAAAAGCTGACTTTCGTTCATAAATACCTCCTAAAAACTGAATATATTTCAATATAAAATGTAATTAATAATTTTCCAAAATAAAAGAATAAATATAAAAAAATAAACAAAAAACAATTCAAAAATTTCAAAAATTAGATATAAATATCATAAAACTTTGAAAAATAAAATGATACATAAAATTATAACAAGAAAATGAAAATGTTGCAAATGCAACAGAAAATATAAGCCAAATCATTATAATAAAAATTGTAAAGATTACATATGTAATGCACTACAAAAGTGGGTAATAAATTACACTAAACTTAGTGAAAAAAAGAAATTTTCAAATGAAAAATATTTTTTTCTAATCGTTGCAAAACCATTTATAAAGTGTTATATTATTCACAGTTAGTGAAAATGACGTTTTATGTGTGATAGTGCGTTTATTTGACACAACGTAGCACCAGTGCGTATGCTAACTAAAAAAGTAGGAGGTATACTTATGGATGCTATTACATGCATAAAAACAAGAAGAAGCATAAGAGAGTTTACATCTAAAGAAGTTTCAAAAGAAGTTATTGAAGATTTAGTGCAAACAGCATCATTTGCTCCATCTTGGAAAAACACTCAAACTACCCGTTACATTGCCATAACAAACCAGGATATCAAAAAGCGTTTGGCAGACGAATGTTGTGAGGCTCACAATCAGAAGATTATGACAGATGCACCTGTATTGGTTGCAACAACAATTGTAGACAAGCGTTCAGGTTTTGAAAGAGACGGCAGTTTTTCAACAGTACGTCAGGACAATTGGCAAGCCTTTGACAATGGTATTGCTACACAGACATTTTGTCTTGCAGCACATGAAAAGGGACTGGGTACAGTTATAATGGGCTTGTATGACATTAACAAGGCACAAGAGATAATAAACGTTCCCCAGGGACAGTTACTTATGGCAATTATTGCTGTAGGTTATCCTGCACAGGATCCACCTGTTCCAAAGAAAAAGACCGTTGAAGATTTGCTTACGTTTTGTTAGTCATTCACTAAATATATATTAAGCTTTACATTTATTTTTAGGAGGAAAAAAAGAGATGAGAGAAGAATGGAAAGGATTCAAAAATGGCGCTTGGGAATCAGAAATCAACGTCAGAGATTTTATCCAGAAGAACTACGAACCATATGATGGTGACGCTAGCTTCTTAGCAGGACCAACACAGAACACAACAGATTTATGGAATCAGGTACTTGATCTTCAGAAGAAAGAAAGAGAAGCCGGTGGTGTTCTTGACATGGACACAAAGGTTGTATCAACAATCACATCACATGGTGCAGGATATTTAGATAAAGATAAGGAAACAATCGTAGGTTTCCAGACAGATAAGCCTTTTAAGAGAAGTTTACAGGTAAACGGTGGTATCCGTATGGCTATGAAAGCTTGTAGCGACAACGGATATGAAGTTGATCCTGAAGTTGTAGATTTCTACACAAACTACAGAAAGACACATAACGCTGGTGTATTTGATGCTTACACACCAGAAATCAGAACATGTAGAACAAACCACATCGTAACAGGTCTTCCAGATGCTTACGGTCGTGGACGTATCATCGGTGACTACAGAAGAGTAGCATTATATGGTATTGATACACTTATCGTTGATAAGGAAGCTCAGAAAGCAGGAACTCCTACAGAAATGAGACCTGATGTAATCCGTGACAGAGAAGAATACTCAGAACAGATTAGAGCTCTTAAAGAATTAAAAGAATTAGGAAAGATTTATGGTTTTGATATTTCAAGACCTGCTCAGAACGTAAAAGAAGCTATTCAGTGGTTATACCTTGGATACTTAGCAGCAGTTAAGGAACAGAATGGTGCAGCTATGTCACTTGGACGTACATCAACATTCATCGACTGCTACGCTCAGAGAGACTTAGCAAACGGAACATTTACAGAAGAACAGATTCAGGAATTCATCGATCACTTCATCATGAAGTTAAGATGCGTTAAGTTCGCAAGAACTCCAGAATACAACTCAATCTTCGCTGGTGATCCAGTTTGGGTTACAGAATCAATCGGTGGTGTAGGTATTGACGGACGTCACATGGTTACAAAGACATCATTCAGATACCTTCATACATTAGAAAACTTAGGTGCAGCTCCAGAACCAAACTTAACAGTTTTATGGTCAACAAGACTTCCAGAAGAGTTCAAGAAATACTGTGCTAAGATTTCTATCGAATATTCATCAATTCAGTACGAAAATGATGACTTAATGAGACAGTACAATGGTGATGACTATGGTATTGCTTGTTGTGTATCTCCAATGAGAATTGGTAAAGAAATGCAGTTCTTCGGAGCTAGAGCAAACCTTGCTAAATGTTTATTATACGCTATCAACGGTGGTGTTGATGAAAAGACAAAAGTACAGGTAGGACCAAAGTACAGACCAATTACAGCAGAATATCTTGATTATGATGAAGTAATGGATAGATATGAAGACATGATGAAATGGTTGGCTGGAGTATATGTAAATGCTCTTAACATTATCCATTACATGCATGATAAATATTCATACGAAAGAATTCAGTTAGCATTACATGATGCTCACGTTAAGAGATGGTTCGCAACAGGTGTTGCTGGACTTTCAGTAGTAGCTGACTCACTTTCAGCTATCAAGTATGCTAAGGTTAAGGCTATCAGAGATGAAGATGGTCTTGTAGTAGACTATGAAGTAGAAGGTGATTTCCCTAAATATGGTAACGATGATGACAGAGTAGATAGTCTTGCAGTTATGATCGTTGACAAGTTTATGGGTTACTTAAGACAGAACTACACATACAGAGACAGTGTTCCTACACAGTCAATTCTTACAATTACATCAAACGTAACATATGGTAAGAATACAGGTAACACACCTGACGGAAGAAAGGCTGGACAGCCATTTGCACCAGGTGCTAACCCACTTCATGGTAGAGATACACACGGTGCTGTATCATCACTTGCATCAGTTGCTAAGATTCCATTTGAGAATGCTAGAGATGGTATCTCAGATACATTTACAATAGTTCCAGGTGCACTTGGTAAAGATTGTGATGTATTCACAGGTGATCTTGATGCTGATGAATTAGGATTAGACATTGATGAATTAATCAAATTACATCAGTAATAAATAACTTAAATAGAGGTTTTCAGAATGGCAACAGGAATAATTCATTCAATTGAAAGTTGTGGAACAGTAGATGGACCAGGAGTAAGATTTGTAGTATTTTTTAAAGGATGTCCTATGAGATGTGCGTACTGTCACAACCCTGACACATGGTCAATGGCCGGTGGAACAGAGATGACAGTAGATGAGATTCTTGATCAGTTTGAGAAGAAGCGTCCTTTTTACAAAACAGGTGGAATTACTGCCACAGGCGGTGAACCTATGGTACAGATTGACTTTTTAACAGAACTGTTTGAAGAATCACACAAAAGAGGAATTAATACCTGTCTGGATACGTCAGGAGTAACATTTAGACCTGACGATCCAGAATATCTGAAAAAGGTTGATAGATTATTGGCAGTTACAGATTTGGTTATGTTGGATATCAAGCATATTGATCCGGAAGAACATATCAAACTGTGCCAACGGCCAAATGACAATATTTTGGCATTTGCTCATTATCTCAATGATAAGGGCATTACAATGTGGATTAGACACGTAGTTGTTCCACATCTTACAATGAACAAAGAGTATTTATATAAATTAGGTCTTTTTATTGGACAGTTAAAGATGGTAAAGGCACTTGATATTTTGCCTTACCATGATATGGCAAAGAAAAAATACAAAGATTTAGGTATGAAATATTCTTTAGAGGATACACCGCCAGCTACAAAAGAGATGGCGATGGCAGCAAGAAAAATAGTTTTACAGGGATTCAAAGAATCCAGATTAAAATTGTTAGAAGAACAAAAATAGGAGGTAACAAAAATGGCAGCAAGCACAAAGCAGGTTGAAAATTTAGTTTCTTTAATAGACGGATATGCTCAAGAAGGAGGATATCATCTTAACGTTAATGTATTAAACAGAGATACATTATTAGATGCTCAGCAGCATCCAGAAAAATATCCACAGCTTACAATCCGTGTATCAGGATATGCTGTAAACTTCATCAAGTTAACAAAAGAACAGCAGGATGATGTAATCAGCAGAACATTCCACGGAAGTCTATAAGATAGAGCTTAATAGGAATTGATGGGGCTGGTGCCAGACGTTTAAGTCGCCTTGGCGCCAGTCCCTTTTTGTTATATGGGTGTTGAATCTTAACACTTAATAAGTTAAAGTAGGTGCTGACATACCACCTATTCCGGTCGCAAAATACATATAGGCTTGATAAAAATCTTATAAAGTATATAATTAATAAGGTAGCAACAAAAAGAAAAGGTGAGGAAGATAAAATGTATAATATTGTATCAAAATTAATAATTTATGGAGATATGGACGAAGAGTCAATATTGATGAAACTGAGTAATATTATCAGAAAATATAAAGAGACGGATTACAAAAAAGACGAAGTTATCACTGAATTGTACTGTCAGGTAAAGAGAATATTGCAGGTGTCTACAGATTATGGTTTTGATGACAATTTATGGCATAACTACCTTACATATTTGTTAATAACAGATGAAAACCCATTTAGTCTTACATGTGAAAAGATGGGAGCAAATGACGGCAGTGTCAATCATTTTGCGGAAAATGACTTTAAACAGTTTAAGGCATTATTTGATTATGACTTTACAGAAATGGAAAAAACTTTAGGTATTGATTGCTTTACACAACTTGAGCACTACAAGGCAATTGGAAAGCCTGAATTGATGTACAACAAAAATGTAAGTGAAAAAGTAAGAACATTAAGCAAAAAACTGTCTGATTCAAAGGATGAAAAGGAATTCTTTGACCATGTGACAGATTTTTATAAAGATTATGGTGTGGGAATGTTTGGCTTGAATAAAGCATTTAGAATCACAGATGAAACTCCATTTAAATTCCATGCCATCAACAATATGGACAAAGTAACATTGGATGATTTGGTTGGCTATGAGATTCAGAAAAAGAAACTTGTGGACAACACAGAAGCATTTGTAGAAGGAAGAAAGGCGAACAACTGTCTCTTATTTGGTGATAGTGGTACAGGCAAATCTACAAGTATCAAGGCTATAGTAAACCAGTATTATGATAAAGGTCTTAGAATGATTGAAATATACAAGCATCAGTTTAAGGATTTGTCTAATGTTATTGCAGCAATAAAAAATAGAAACTACAAATTCATTATATATATGGATGATTTGTCATTTGAAGAGTTTGAAATTGAATATAAATTTTTAAAAGCAGTAATCGAAGGTGGTGTTGAAACCAAACCTGAAAATATATTAATTTACGCAACATCAAACAGACGTCATCTAATCAAGGAAACATGGAATGACAGAAGCGACGTGCAGGTGGAAAATGGTATGCACAAGTCAGACACAATAGAAGAAAAATTGTCATTGGTAAACCGTTTTGGCGTAACAATCAATTACTCAAAACCAAGTCAGAAGGAATACTTTGATATTGCACTTCAGTTGTGTAGAAGATTGGGAGTAACATTGTCAGATGACGAAATAAAGGCAGAGGCAAACAAGTGGGAATTAAGCCACGGTGGAATTTCAGGACGAACAGCCCAGCAGTTTGCAAATTATCTGGCAGGACAAAACAAATAAGTAAGACTATTTTGTAAGAATAGACATTAGATTTTCAATGGAAAATGTATTTAGTAATATACATTAAGTAGAACGGAGATTGTTGATGGAAAATGTATACAAGTTTGCAGGGATTCCTGTATTGGTAAAATATAGGGGTAGATATTTTGGAGAAGTGTGCAGCGATTATCTTTCTGACGAAGAACCAATATTTGAAGTGTTAGCAACAGATGATGATTTGCAGTACGAAAGAGAGCATGCAGAAGAGAATATGGAATACTCAAAGTCCTATTTGGAACATACAGCTGTGTATAGAAAGTTTTGTGAGAAGGCAATAGATTATAATGTTGTTTTATGCCACGGCAGTGTGTTAGAGTATAATGGTGATGCATATTTATTTACAGCACCAAGTGGCACAGGAAAATCCACTCACACAAGATTGTGGAGAGAATATTTTGGTGAAAAAGTCACTATGATAAATGACGACAAGCCATTGCTTAGATTTGAAGAAGATGGAGTGTATGCTTACGGCACACCATGGGATGGCAAGCATCATATTTCGTGCAATAAAAAAGCAAAGTTGAAAGGTATATGCTTTTTGAAAAGGGCTACAGATAACAAAATATACAGAATTGATCAAAACGATGCTCTGCCAAGACTGATGAATCAGATTTATCGACCAAGACAAACAGAGGGATTGCTAAAAACTATGGATTATGTCAACAAACTCCTTGAACAGGTGCCTATGTATATATTAGAATGTAATATGGACAAGGAAGCAGCAAAGGTTGCTTATGAAGGAATGAACAAGTAAAAGGAAGGTTTAGAATATGAAAGTTAAAGAAGGATTTATGCTTAAAAAAATGGGAAATCAGGCAGTAGTTGTGGCAGTTGGCACAGCCAGCAAGGTTTTCAATGGAATGATAAAATTAAATGAAAGTGGCGAAATGATGTGGAATCTCCTAGTTGACGGTGCTACAGAAGATGACCTGTTAGAAGCAGTATTGGAAGCTTATGAAGTTGACCCACAGGTGGCTATAAAGGATGTAGAAAAGTTTATTGAAACATTAAAGAAACCGGGAATTATTGAATAAGTATAAGTAAGAGTATGCGTAAAAATTCGCAAAATGGTTAGTTAATGGCCGAAAAATAGTTTGTGAATGGCTGAGAAAATGTTCGTTAATAGCCGGAAAAGTAATAAATATTGAATAGGATAGATATATGGAAAAAACAACTATAGAAAAGAGCCTTGCAGAAAATGGATTTCATATAGCAACAGTAAAAGGTGACAGTATGATGCCACTATTGCGACAGGGAAAAGACTTGGTAAAGGTGGTGCCGGTAACCAGAAAAAAGTTGCAAAAATATGATGTGGCACTGTTTAAAAGACCAACAGGGGAATATGTATTACATAGAATATTTTCCATAAAAAAAGATTATTGCATTATATGTGGCGACAATAGGTTCTTAAGGGAAAAAATACCCTTTGAGTGGATTATCGGCGTAGCAGAATCAGTTTACATAAATAATGAAGAAATCAAAATGTCCGGCGAAAGACAGATGAATTATGCAAAGAAAATATACAAAACTTTCTGGTCAAGAAGAATCAAACACTGGATAAAAAAAGTAGTTTGTTGAAGTAATAAAAACATTATATCGTAATATATAGGAAATAATATATTGAAAAATTAACACTTGTTTAATCAGGTGTTATTTTTTTGCTCAAAATCATACTATTTTAGTGAGGTGATAGTATGGCATATTGCATATATTTAAGAAAATCCAGGGCAGACAAAGAAGCAGAACTGGCAGGAAAAGGGGAGACATTAAAAAGGCATAAAGATACATTGCTGGAACTGGCAAGGAGCAGAAATCTGGTAGTGGAAGAAATTTATCAGGAAGTGGTATCCGGAGACAGCATTGAGGCACGTCCTCAGATGAAAAGGCTATTAAATGATGTGGCACAGGGCAAATGGGACGGGGTCATTGTAATGGAAATTGAGCGACTGGCAAGAGGAGACACCACAGATCAGGGCGTAGTTACCAAAACATTTGTATACTCAGATACCAAAATCATTACTCCGTTAAAAACATATGACCCTACCGACGAGTTTGATCAGGAATACTTCGAATTTGGGCTGTATATGTCAAGAAGGGAATACAAAACCATCAAACGCAGGCTGTATGCAGGAATGATTGCCAGCTGCAAAGAGGGAAACTATATTCACAACAAACCTCCCTTTGGATATGAAATTGTAAAAAATGAAAAGGCAAAAGGGTATAGGTTGGAACCAAAACCGGGAGAGGCAGAAATAGTCAGACTGATATTTCAGTGGTTTGCATTTGGCGAACAGGATGAAAATGGCAGATTGGAGAAACTGGGAGTGGGGCAGATTGCGGAAAAATTAAACAAAGAATATATAATAAAGCCTGCCGGTGGAAAATGGACGGGCTCCACAATCTCTACAATGCTAAAAAATGAACATTATCTGGGGTACATTGTATTTGGCAAATCAAAAAGACAGAAGGTAATAAAAGATGGCAGGGTGGTGGAAAAATGGAAATGCAATGATGTAGGAGAATACCAATTGTTTAAGGGAAAACATCCGGCATTGGTAGATGAAAACACTTTTAGGCTGGCAGGAAAAAGATTTAAAACTGTCACAAAAAGACCAAACTGCACATTGGCAAACCCATTGTCAGGAATAGTGAAATGTGGAGTGTGTGGAGCAAATATGTACAGAAGACCATATGGGAAAAATGGAGAAAAGCCCATCCTAATGTGTAGAAAAAAAGGTTGCAATAACGTTTCGGTTTCATATGAGTTGGTTGAAAAAGCGTTGCTGGAGACAGTTAAACAGTGGATGGGTGAATATGAAGTAAAGGCATCAGCAGAAAATAATATGGGAATTGTGGAAACAAAAAAATCACTGATAAAGGAAATGGAAAAACAAATAGACCAATATAGACACCAACTGACAAAAGTATATCAGGCATTTGAAAATGAAATTTATAATGAAGAAATATTTGCAGAGCGAAGAAAGATACTGGAAGAAAAAATCACGGAAGCCGGGAAGTCTTGTGAAAAATTGAAAGAAGAAATTGATGGAGATAATAGTTTGGAAGAACCAATGGTGATAGGTAGAAAAAATAACTCGGAAGAGGTGATTAATAGAAGTAGAAAAAGCAACTCGGAAGAAGTAATGAATAATTCTGTGGGGAGAAACAATATATGGGACATAATCGAAAATGCAGATGCACAACAGAAAAATAATATTTTAAAATTAATTCTGGAAAAGGTGATTTACACCAAAAAGGCTAATGGTCACTACAAAAATCAGTCGCCAGATGATTTTACATTGGAAATATATCCAAAGCTACCTAAAAAATAGTGAAAAGCAAATGGTGTCAAAAATCAACATAAGGTCGGTAACTGATACAGACTACATACGGGCGAATTGTCCCATTTGGAAATTGTAGGAACAATAGTGCATCAGTTGGTAAAAGATTTACCTTGCGATGACGTGGACATTGCAGGATTTGAAAAATACTTTGTAGACCATACTTTGGGTGTATGGCCACAGTCAGCAGGAGGAGTGCCTTTTACAGCAACAGAATTTCAGTCATCAGGCGATCCTATAGCAGACTTGTTTGAAGATATGGCAGCAGAGCAAAAAGCAAGAAAAACTTATGATAACATACTTTCTCTTGTAAAAGACTGCGAGGTAGCAGATCCTATTAAATTCCTTAGAAAAAGAGAAATCATTCACTTCCAAAGATTTGGTGAGGCGTTACGAATGGTTACTGAAGAACTTAATAACAAAAACTTTTATGCATACAATCCAAGTGGATGTATCAAATGCTAATTTTGTGGTGGCAGACCTGTGGTGGGTCTGTCATTTTTACATATTAAAAAAACCACATGACTAAATCATGTGGTTTAAAACTGGCCCACAAGGATTCGAACCTTGAAAATGCTGGAGTCAGAGTCCAGTGCCTTACCATTTGGCGATGGGCCATTGTCTCGCGACAGAGAATATCTTAACACAACACATTATACATTGCAAGCACTTTTTTATCTTTTTTTAGGTTTTTCCAAGATTTTTCAAAAAATCTATTGGTACATAATACACCTGGAGATATTTAAGTGTGGCAGAATGAAGTATCACATGTCAACATAATATAAACTAAAGAAAAATAGGGAATTGATATGGTAAAAGAAGAAATAAAAATAGGCAATGTTAAGGTATTGGTAAATGATGAGTATGTGGTGGGGGAAGATGAAGTGGAGGAAGTGCTGGAGGAGGTAGGGAAAATATGTAGAAATGTACTGGGGAATACATAATAAATGATTGTCAAAGACTGTAATATTTTGATATAATAAACGTATTGTTATAGTGTGCGGAAATAAAGATATAGAAGAAATAAATTTTAGAAAAACATTTAGAAAAGCTTTTTAAAAAAAGTTAAAGAGTTGAAATTTTTAAATTTAAGGAAAATGAAAAATAATTGAAAAGTTATTTAAATTTAATCAAAAAGTTTGTACAAGTCCCAATTATTGGACTTGACATGTTGTATACTATGTAAAAGGAGGTCAGAATTCTTTTAAGGTTAGTTACAATAAAAAAAGACTTATAAAAAGTCTTTTTTTAATCCACACGATGTGGGCCTTACGGCAATTTCGGATAAATCCTTATTTGAACTCACCTTGTAATTTACAAGTTAAGTTTAGCACAGATTTTATTTTTGTCAATATAGGAGGGAAAAAACATGGCAGAAAAACATTTTACAACAGATAGAACATACTATCTAGGATTAGATATGGGTACATCTTCTTTAGGATGGGCAGTTACAGATGAAAAATATCATTTACTTAGAGTAAAAGGGAAGGATTTGTGGGGTGTGCGTTTGTTTAGTGAAGCAAATACAGCAGCAGAGCGTAGAACCCATAGAACAGCAAGAAGAAGATTACAAAGACAGAAAGCAAGAATCGGTTGTTTAAAGGAATTATTTGCAGGTGAAATAAATAAAATTGATCCAGGATTTTATCAAAGATTGGATGACAGCAAATATTATATAGAGGATAAAACTGTACATCAAAAGTTTGCTTTGTTTGCAGATACCGGATATACAGATAAAGAATATTATCAGAATTATCCAACAATCTATCATTTGAGAAAAGAACTGTTGGAGTCTGATAAAAGTGGAAAAATATATGATGTAAGATTAGTGTATTTAGCAATATTAAACATGTTTAAGAATAGGGGACATTTTTTAAACGCAAATCTTGATGATAAAAGTGGTGGAAGATTAGATGACAGTATAGTGTCATTCTATAAATACTGTTCATTTAACAATATAGTGTTTGAACAAAAGCAGACATCAGAGATAGAAGAAATCCTTTCAAATAAAGATATATCTAAAAGTGCAAGGCTGGAGCAGTTATTAGAGTTGTTTCATATTTCAAAAAGCAAAAATAAAAAAGAGGCTGAAATATTAAAAATGATATGTGGAATGAAATGCACAATATCAAAAATATTTGATGAACAATCCTTTGAAGAAGATTTTAAAAAGTTTTCTATATCATTTACAGATAGCACTTTTGATGAAAATATATTACAGGTAGAAGAAAATCTTGATGAAGAACAGTATGAATTTGTCTTATTGTTAAAACAAATTCATGATTGGTCCGTGCTTTCACATATTATGGCAGGTGAAGAATACTTATCAGTTGCAAGGGTTAAAACTTATGAAAAGCACCAAGCTGATTTGAAAGTGCTAAAGAAATATTTCAAAGAAAATTCTATGGTAGAATATAATAAAATGTTTAGAGAAATGAACAATAATAATTATAGTGCATATGTAGGATCTGTGAAATATAAAGACAAAAGTGAGAGAAGAGGCGCAAAAGCAAACCAGGAAGATTTTTATAAGAATATTAAAAATATAATAAAAACATGGGATGAATGTGAAACAAAAGATTATATTATAAATGAAATAGACAAAGGAACTTTTTTACCAAAACAGTTGACCTCAGAAAATGGTGTTATCCCAAATCAGGTTCATAAAAAAGAGTTAAAGCAGATTTTGAAAAATGCTTCACAGTATTTAGAATTTTTAAATGAAAAAGACAGTACAGGATATACCATAAGTGAGAAAATAGTAAAATTGTTTGAGTTTCAAATTCCATATTTTGTAGGACCAATCAATTTTAAGGTGGGAGAAAGTGAAAACTCAAAGCACAGACATAACATGTGGTCGGTGAGAAAAGAAGCAGGAGCTGTGTATCCATGGAATTTTGAAGAAAAAATTGACATTAAAAAATCGTCAGAAAAATTTATTGAAAACTTGGTAAATCATTGTACATATTTGAATGATGAAAAAGTTCTTCCAAAGAATTCTTTATTGTATGAAAAATTTACTGTTTTAAATGAACTAAATAATTTGAAAATTAATGGTATAAAAATGAGTGTGTCATTAAAACAACAGATATTCAATGAACTATTTAAAACTGGTAAAAAAGTCACCGGCAAAAAAGTTATAGAGTTTTTGAAAAAAGAAGGAATTGTTGACAATGATGGAAATGTAGAAATTTCAGGAATTGATGGGGATTTTAACAACAAATTATCAAATTACAAAAAGTTTCTGGATATTTTTGAAGTAGATACATTGACATATGAGCAGGAACAGATGGCAGAGAAGATTATATACTATTCGACTATTTATGGAGATTCTAGAAAATTTTTAAAAGAAAAAATAGAAGAAGAATATGGTGATAATTTAAGTGAAAAACAGTTAAAACGTATACTGGGAATGAAGTTTAAGGATTGGGGAAAACTTTCAAAAGAATTATTAATGCTGGAAGGCGCAGAAAAAGGAGCCAACAACGAAATAGGTACATATAAAACTATAATTTCCAGAATGTGGGATGAAAATTATAATTTTATGGAATTGGTAGGTAATGATAACTTTACATATGCCGGTGATATTCAGAAAAAAACAAAAGTTATAGAAAAAACATTGTCAACCATAGAATACGAAGATTTAGATGAATTATATATATCTGCACCTGTTAGGAGAATGGTATGGCAGACTATATTAGTTCTTAAAGAACTTGAGGAAACCTTGGGTTGTGCACCAAAGAAAATCTTTGTGGAAATGACCAGAGATGGAAAAGTTGCAAAGGAAAGAACTCAAAGTAGAAAAAATAAATTCTTAGACTTATATAAGGCATGTAAGAATGAGGATAGAGATTGGAAAGGGGAACTGGAAAGTAAAGGCGAAGCAGAATTTAGAATTAAAAAAGTTTATTTATATTATACTCAAAAAGGAAGATGTATGTATTCAGGAGAGCAAATTGACTTGGACAAGTTATTAACAGATAACAATGAATATGATATTGACCATATTTATCCAAGACATTTTGTTAAAGATGACAGTATTGAAAACAATTTGGTTTTGGTTAAAAAGCAGATCAATGCTCATAAGAGTGATACATATCCATTAGAGGAAGAAATCCGTAGTAAAAGACATATAATGTGGAAAATACTGAAAGACGGTAATTTTATTACAGCAGAAAAGTATAATAGGTTAATGCGTAACGAACCATTCAGTGATGAAGAAAGAGCAAACTTTATTAACAGACAGATTGTTGAAACAGGACAGGGAACAAAAGTTATTGCTGAATTATTCAAACAGACATTTCCGGAATCTAAAATTGTATATGTAAAAGCAGGTAATGTAAGTGATTTCAGACATAAATTTAATTTAATAAAATGCAGAAATGTTAATGATTTTCATCATGCAAACGATGCTTATTTGAACATCGTGGTTGGAAATGTATACAATACAAAATTCACAGATAATGCGATGAATTATATCAAAAACTATAAAAAAGACCCTAAAAAATATGAGTATCATTTAAACAAATTATTTGACTATCCTGTTTCAAGGAATGGAGAAAATGCCTGGGTAACTAATGGTGGAGAAAGCATAAACACTGTAAAAAAAATTATGGCTAAAAATACTCCGTTAGTAACTAAAATGAATTACGAAGCTCATGGTGGTATTGCAGACCAGACAATTTATAGTGCAGATGAGGCTAGGAAAGCAAAAGGTGTAGGATACATTTCAGTAAAGAGTTCTGATGAAAAAATAAGTGATACATTAAAATATGGTGGTATGAAAAAATTTACAGGAGCATACTTCATATTAATTGAATACTTAAAGAAGGGCAAGAAAGTAAGAAGCTTAGAGGCTATGCCTTTGTATTTGAAGAAACAACTGGATACAAACGAAAAGATAGAAAAATACTTTGAAAAACAGTATGGCTATAAAGAAGTAAAAGTTAGATTTAATAAGATAAAGATGTATTCTCTTATCAAAGTGAATGGTTTTTACTTGTATTTGACAGGGAGATCAGGAAATAAGTTGTTTGTTTCCAATGCTGTTCAGTTAGCATTAAGTACGGAAGAAGTTGAGTATGTAAGAAACATAACAAAGGCAAATGAAAAAGATTTGTCGACTGAAAAAATAATGAAAGATAATATTATATCAGAACAGAAGAATATAGAATTATATGATAGATTAACAGATAAGCATTTAAACAAAGTTTTTAGTAAACGTCCAAATCCTGTTGGAGAAAAACTTGCAGAATGGAGAGAAAAGTTTGTACAACTGGCTATAAAAGAACAAATCTATATTTTGATACAAATAATTCAATTGTCTCAATTAAGTAATATGGGAGCAGATTTAATATCTATTGGTGGTGTTAAAAAAACAGGTGTAGCAACACTAAATAAAGTTATATCTGATAAAGAAGAATTTAAACTTATTAATCAATCTGTAACAGGTCTATACGAGAATGAAATTGATCTGCTAACAGTATGAGTTGGCGAACAATTGTAGTATCAAATAATTCAAAGTTAGATTATCAAATTGGATATCTTGTTGTCAGAGGAGAAAAAACAACAAAAGTTCACTTAAATGAGATAGGAACATTGATTATTGAAAGTACAGCTGTATCAATGACTTCTTATCTCATATGTGAATTAATTAAAAATAAAGTTAAGGTAATTTTCTGTGATGACAAGAGAAATCCAAGTTCAGAATTGGTGCCATATTATGGTAGCCATGATACAAGTGCTAAGTTACGAAAACAAATTGAGTGGACAAAAGATGAAAAGGCTCATATATGGACAGAAATAGTGTCTGAAAAAATAAGACAACAGGCTATTATATTGCAAAAATATGGAAAGAAAGAGTCAGATATGCTATTGCAATATATGGGCGATGTTGAATTTGGAGATATTACAAATAGGGAAGGTCATGCAGCAAAAGTATATTTTAATACACTTTTTGGAAAAAGTTTCACCAGGACAGAAGAAACACCAATAAATGCAGCTTTAAACTACGGATACAGTATTTTATTGTCTTTTTTTACCCGTGAAATTGTTTCAGCAGGATATATCACACAAATAGGTTTATTTCATGATAATATGTTTAATCAATTTAATCTGGCTTCTGATTTAATGGAACCTTTTAGACCTTTAGTGGATGAAGTGGTAGTAGAATTAAAACCGGAAGTGTTTGAAAAAGAGGAGAAACATAAGATATTAGAAATTGTCAATAAAGAAGTACAAATTGGAGAGAAAAAAGAAGTATTTGGAAATGCAATAAAAATATATTGTAAAAGTGTATTTGATGCATTAAATGAAAGAGATATTTCTATTTTAAAATTTTATAATAATGAGTTATAGATACATGAGAATTATAGTAATGTTTGACTTGCCGGTAGTAAGTGCAAATGACAGAAGAGAATATACAAGATTTAGAAAGTATTTGATTAAAAGTGGATTTTTAATGTTGCAGGAAAGTGTGTATTGCAAGTTGGCAAAAAATTCTACAGCAGCAGATTTGATAATACAAAATTTAAAGAAGAATAAACCACTTTCAGGATTGGTTCAGACCCTCAAAATTACAGAAAAACAATTTTCGAGAATGGAATATATTGTAGGTCAAAAGGAAAGTGATGTTTTGGACAGTGATGAAAGGTTGGTGTTCTTATGAAACTTGTAAACAGTAAATATAATTTGAGTATGGAGTGGGAGGAGAATAAAAGTACCACTTTGATTGTGGAAAACAAAGATAATATGTTAAATATTATTAATAGCTTAATAAATCAATTGTCAGGACAGGAGGGGGATTTCGTCTTGTCAGATGAGGTTAAGGTAAAGTGGGAAAAGCAGGTAGATTTTATATTGGAGCCTTTCACAATTAATTTTAATAATAAGAAAATTCTCTCAAAATTGTATGAGCAAATGTTTGATGTTTCTAAGGATGAAATAGAAGATTATAATTCTATAAACAATGTTATAATCAATGCAATAGACAAAGTAACGCAAAGAGTTGAATATAATAATATTGTATATAATTTAGATTTTGATTGGAAAAATATTTATAAATTGTATGATGTGAAAATCGGAGAAGATTATGAGAATTTGTCTGAAAAAATAGAAGAGTACATTAAAATTATTGCAGATGTGTTGCATATCAAGTTAGTCATCTTTCTCAACTTAAAGGAGTATTTGTCTAAAATAGAATTGAAAAATATTCAACAAATATGTTTTTATAAAAAAATAAACCTTTTGTTATTGGAATCAGAAGAAAGAGAAAAAATAGAAAATGAAAAAACATTTATTATAGACAAAGATAGATGTTTAATTGTAAAATAAAAGAGAAAATAAATTACGATACTACCAAGTATATAGGTTCGGTGATGACCATTTGAGGTTTGAGAACCTTGTAATTTATGAAAAGAGTAAAACCTTTCTGCCGTTCCTCTTATTGGGCGGTATGTTTGAGAACCTTGTAATTTATGAAAAGAGTAAAACAAATTTAAAACTTTATAGTGATGTTGGAGAGTTTGAGAACCTTGTAATTTATGAAAAGAGTAAAACTGCCGTTGCCCAATACCCTGCCGTTGCCTGGTTTGAGAACCTTGTAATTTATGAAAAGAGTAAAACTTCCGGGATAATTCGTTCCCAATTTCCGTCGTTTGAGAACCTTGTAATTTATGAAAAGAGTAAAACTGGTATCTATTACATAGATAAAAGCCACAGGTTTGAGAACCTTGTAATTTATGAAAAGAGTAAAACAGCAAGTTAAAAAAAGAATATGGAACACCCGTTTGAGAACCTTGTAATTTATGAAAAGAGTAAAACGATTGAAGGAAGTGAAAGCCATAGCAGACGGTTTGAGAACCTTGTAATTTATGAAAAGAGTAAAACTTGTTCCGTCGGATTTGTAAATGTTACGCTGTTTGAGAACCTTGTAATTTATGAAAAGAGTAAAACAACAAATATTAATAAATAACACCCTACCCCCTCCCATCCCCTGAATAATCAAATAATTTTTCATATTTTTAAAAAATCTCCCTAAGTCCCATTTATTGGACAAACTATGAGTATAATAGGAATCAAAGGAACCAAAGGGAGACTTTCTCCCCAATGAAACATTAACATTTGATAGAAAATACAGGAGGACAAAATAATGAAGGATTGGATGGATTTTAATGATGATCAGATTGAAAATGATGAAGTAATGTTTGCTAAAGAAAATCTCTACATAAGCAATGAAGAACACAGAGTATTATTTGGAGATACAGGTCTAATTGACGATGAAGAAGAAAAAGATTACGAAATGGACCTTTTGATGGCTGGAATAGATGCCAACAATCTTGAAGATATGGACCCGGATGAAAGAGCAGAGGTACTGGAAGATGCCGGATTGGATATTGATGATTATGATATGGACTATTAAAAAATTGTCATATATTCGATAATTAAAAATGAGAAAACAGTTGAAAAGGGAGTAGCTTATGTATCTTGAAACTTTTAAATTGCCAATAGATCAGGAAGACATAATTATTGATAGTTACATGTCTACACATAGTTATGTAGAAAATATATATCCTTGTGGGATAATGAGTGAAAATCAGTTTCACGAGATTAATTTTGCGGATGTAACTATTTTGTATGGTGGAAATGGTTCGGGCAAAAGTACTGTGTTGAATTTAATAGCAGAAAAACTTCAGTTAAACAGAATTGCACCTTACAATTCAAGTGACATATTTAATGCATATGTAGCAGCATGTAAATATAAGATGGCTTATGATGATGAAGGTTTTGCACAAAGAGTTCCAAACGGAAGTAGAATTATAACAAGTGACGATATTTTTGATACTAAACTTAAGAATGACACACATTTCCCACGGGTTCTTCCGTAGCAATGTCATTTAGCAAGCCGGCAACCCGTGGGTTTTTAAATGTGAATTTTTGAGCCATATATCGCATAGATGCCCCCATTTCGCCGTCAGGACCACCATATTGGCTTATTATCACCTGAGCAATTTTAGGGTTTCTTGTTTTTATGTCTACAGGACACTGTAATCTTTTTTCATATACATACATTAGCAGCTACCTCCTTCCCAAGGCATAGGGCCTTTGTTCCATTCCCAGTAGTCTTCGTCGTTTACCTCATAAAAAGACAGCGGACCAAATTTGTCAGTATATTCGCACCAGGCTTTCTGGCGCACTTCCCACATCTTGTTGTAATACATGATAGCCTCCTGACAGTTGGGATGAGTATCCAAAAATAGTCGGGTGTCGTCAAGGGCAAAACTTGCCTGAGTAATAATTTTCATCAATTTTTTCTTATCCATATTCATTATTTGACTTTCCTCCCTATATAAGGTTTATCAAGTTGGGCAAAAATAGTGCCATGGCAGAGAGCTTCTTCCATATTCATAATATCTTCCCATTTTTGCCATGGAACATAAGCCATAGCTGGTGTCATATGATCCACATACTCGGTTCCAATATTGCAACCATCATTACCACAGCCACGTCTGCCACAGCCACATGTAGGAGTGGTGTCGTTGTGGTTTTCCATATGATTATAGTTTCTGTTCATTCCATAATTCCCGGCACATTGAGTATTATTAAAGCCGGTATTTCTACCCATGTTTCTATCAGAATTACAATTCATATTTTTGCCTGAATTACAATTCATACCATTCATGTTTCTGCCTGAATTACAGTTCATGCCGTTGTTCATATTGCAAGCCATCTAAAAATTCCTTTTCTTTTAAGTTTTACATTAATAATGTATGCATATTATGGTGTATTTGTTAAAAATATTCAGGTTGGTTTTTGTTAGATTCTGGGTTATACTTATAGTGATTAATTATGCAGTTGGAAATCATCAGGTTTATACTACCACACAAAATACGGTGTTAGGCAGCCTATGAAAACCAACCAAAATTCGGAGGAAATAAAATGAGAAATTGTTTAGTAGCCCAGTCGGGCGGACCTACAGTGGCAATTAATGCCAGTCTTGCAGGTGTTATTCAGGGAGCGATAGAAAGCAAATATTTTGATACAGTATATGGTTCGATTAACGGAGTTCAGGGACTTTTAAATGGACGTCTTATGAATCTTTCAAAGAAGATGGAAGATACTCCAATGTTTATTGAGTTACTAAAAAAATCACCTTCCATGTATTTAGGTTCATGTAGATATCAGTTGCCTGAATATGAGGAAGATGATGCACCATATGCTTATATATTCAATAAGTTTAAGGAGTATGACATTGATGCATTTTTCTATATTGGTGGAAATGACTCAATGGATACAGTAGACAAGTTGAGTCAGTATGCAGAAGCTATTGGCAATGACATCAAGATTATTGGTATTCCAAAAACTATTGACAATGACCTGTGTGTTACAGACCACACACCGGGATATGGTTCAGCTGCAAAATACATAGCTTCTACATTATTAGAGATTGGTCATGACACATCAATATATCCAATCAACAGCGTTACCATTGTAGAAATTATGGGAAGAGATGCAGGTTGGCTTACAGGTGCTTCGGTACTTGCCAGAAACAAATACAATTTTGCACCACATCTTATTTATCTTCCTGAGGTACCATTTGTTGAGGAAGAGTTTATTGAAGACGTAAAGGCTGCAATGGACAGATACAACAACGTAGTTATTGCGGTATCGGAAGGTATAAAGGACAAAGATGGCAAATATGTCAGCGCCACAACAGCTGTGGAGGATACTTTTGGACACAGCCAGCTTAGTGGTACAGGAAAGTGTCTTGAATACATTGTAAAACAGAATATTCAGGTAAAGGTACGTTCTATAGAGATTAATATTCTCCAAAGAAGTGCTGCTCATATGTCATCTATTACTGATATTGGAGAGGCATTCAGACTTGGTCGTCATGCTGTAGATATTGCAAAACAGGGCAAGACAGGAGTGATGGTTACTGCTATCAGAAAAGCAAATGATCCATACAGTGTTGCAATGGGTGACACTGATGTTAAAAATGTTGCAGGGCTTGTAAAGCACGTTCCAAGAGAATGGATTAACGAAAGAGGAAATGACGTTACACAGGAATTTATAGATTATGCATATCCACTTATTTTAGGCGAGCCGGTTGTTAAGTATCAAAGAGGTATACCGGACTATTTGGATATTTCACATTTATTCCCTAACAAGTTTGACGAATAAAGTCACAACCTACACGAAAAGACTTTTGTAAAAACAAAGAAATAAATATACAAATCAGGATTTTATAAACAAAACAAGAAAGGATAAAAATGAAAGGGTTACTTACAAAATTTAATATGACAATGTTTGTCGTGGCAGTATTGTTTGGTTGCATGGTAGTTGGTTCAACACCTGTTAAGGCTGACCAGTACAAGCTAGTGTGGAGTGATGAGTTTAATGGAACTGAACTTGACACTACCAAGTGGAATTACAATTATGGCAATGGTGATGGTGTCCCGGGATGGGGCAACAACGAGTTGCAACAGTACACAGACAGCAAGGACAACGTTAGAGTTGAAAATGGCAACCTGGTGATTACTGCAAGAACGGAGAGAGACGAAAACGGAAAGTTTAAACGTTTTACATCAGGTAGACTTAATACTAGTGGCAAAGCTTCTTTTAAATATGGAAGAATGGAAGCAAGAATTAAAGTCCCTTCTGTAACAGGTTTGTGGCCGGCATTTTGGATGCTTGGACAAAATGAACCAAAAGGATGGCCATATTGTGGTGAACTTGATATTCTTGAAACATGGAATACATTTAATTTTGCCCAGGGTACAGCTCACTGGGAAAATGAAAAGGACAAGCCGGGAAGAGATTCCTACGCTGCATTTTCTACAAAGATGAAAAATAAAGCCACATGGCACATTTATGGAATGAACTGGGATGCAAACAAAATTGAATTTACTGTAGACAATAAGGTTTTTGGAACATTTAGTTTGAAACAAAGCCACAAGTCAGAGCTTAAAAAAGAATTTTACTTTATTATCAACTGTGCAATGGGTGGAAATCTTCCATATTATGCGCCTGATGATGATTTCGAATCAGCAGAAATGTTGGTTGATTATGTAAGAGTTTACCAGAAGACAAGCCAGAAAGGTTCTATGACTGCAAAGTGGACTGCTGAAGAAAAAGCAGCTATTCCAAGAAGAACAGTTACTTTTAAGAATGGAAGCAAGGTACTTTC
>OJUG01000603.1_pt1 | contig 53851 bp, 39 predicted proteins | sample 1599841 | NCBI WGS metagenome assembly OJUG01 (sample SAMN04168659, study PRJEB22393) | human gut metagenome | biome: human gut microbiome; feature: stool | host: Homo sapiens | collected 2014-05-12 | reverse complement strand
GCTATGGAGATGCAAAGCTGCCGGAAGTCATTATTGCGGATATGAACGAGCAGTTGTCTACCGGAAATACAACAGCATTCAGCAATGAGCTGATACAGGCGCTTGAAGAAAACTTGCAACGAAAAGAACAGTCCATTTTGTTGCTCAATCGCAGAGGATATCACACCTTTGTTTCCTGCAAACATTGCGGAGAGGTGGTCACTTGCACAAGCTGCAGCATTTCTTTGACTTATCACAGTGCAAATCATCGGCTGATGTGTCATTACTGCGGCTATTCCGTTCCTTTTACGAAAGAATGTCCCAGCTGCCACGAACCGGAGGTGCGTTATACCGGTTCGGGAACGCAAAAGGCGGAAGAAGAATTATGCACATTATTTCCCAACGCACGTATTCTAAGATTGGATGCAGATTCTACCATGCGCAGGCATGCCTATGAAACCAAAATGAAAGCATTTTCCAATGGGGAATATGACATCATTATCGGCACGCAAATGGTTGCAAAAGGATTGGACTTTGAGAATGTTACGCTGGTGGGGGTGCTTTCTGCAGACCAAGTTTTGTACAGCGATGATTTCCGCAGCAATGAACGTGGTTTCGATTTGCTGACTCAAGTAGTGGGACGTTCGGGACGTGGTACGAAAAGGGGCAGAGCCATCATACAAACGTATACGCCGGAGAATCCTGTCATTGCACTTGCATCGCATCAGGATTATGTTCACTTTTATGAACAGGAGATTTTGTTCCGCAAAGCAATGCTCTATCCGCCGTTTGCAGATATTGTCGTAATCGGTTTTGTAGGGGAACAGGAGTCCAAGGTTGCAAAAGCAAGTCAATTATTTTTAGAAATGCTGAGTCATTTGGCATCAAAAGAATACAGTGAGCTGCCGATTCGTGCATTGCGTCCTACACCGGCGCAAGTAGCTAAGGTAAGCAATAAATATCGGTATAAACTGATGATAAAATGTAAAAATAATCTAAAATTCAGAACGATGCTTTTCCGCTTGCTTGTAGCATGCGGAAAAGAAAAAGCATTTGCTGGGGTTACTGTTTATGCGGACAGCAATCCTGATATGATTTAAAAGGAGTAAAGAGAACATATGGCTATCAGAGAGATTGTAATAGAGGGCGACGATATTTTAACAAAAGTATGCCGTCCTGTTGAAAAATTTGACGAAAAACTTGGAATTTTATTGGATGACATGAGAGAAACCATGGTTGATGCTGACGGTGTTGGTCTTGCAGCACCGCAAATCGGTATATTACGCCGTGTTGTGGTAATCGACATCGGTGAAGGCTTGGTAGAACTGGTGAATCCTGAGATTATCTATGAAGAAGGAGAACAAGAAATGCAGGAAGGTTGTCTTTCTTGTCCCGGTGTATATGGTATGACAAAGCGTCCTGCAAAAGTCAGAGTGTCTGCTCAAAACAGAAACGGAGAGCGTTTTGAGTTTGAAGCGGAAGAATTGTTTGCAGTAGCATGCTGTCATGAAATTGACCATTTAAACGGCATTTTGTTCCGTGAACATGTAGTGCGTATGGTAGCGGAAGATGGTCATGAATTGTCATAAGATGATGTATGATTTGTGTGTTAAAATACAAAAATAGTAAGGGTGACAATTATGCGTATCATTTTTATGGGAACTCCGGACTTCGCGGTACCTTGTTTGCAAAAGTTAATTGATGCAGGTCATGATATTTGCGGTGTATTTACGCAGCCTGACAAACCAAAGGGAAGAGGATATACACTCATGCCGCCTCCTGTCAAAGAGTTGGCATTGCAGCATGGATTGACTGTATATCAGCCAACCACTTTGCGAGACGATAAAGTACAGCAGCTAATAGCAGAGTTACAGCCGGAATTGATTGTGGTTGTAGCATATGGGAAATTACTTCCAAAAGCAGTATTGGATATTCCGCCAAGAGGCTGTGTGAACGTACATGGCTCTTTACTGCCAAAATATCGAGGCGCAGCGCCCATTCAGTGGACCGTATTAAACGGTGATGCCATTGCGGGCGTAACTACCATGTTTATGGGAGAAGGCTTGGATACAGGTGATATGCTGCTGAAAGCAGAGACACCTGTTGGAGAAAATGAAACTTCAGGCGAATTGTTTGAGCGCCTTTGTCGTTTGGGTGCAGATTTGCTTATGGACACCATAGAAGCCTTAAAAGATGAAACGATAACGCCAATTCCTCAAAATGAGGAAGAAGCAAGCTATGCAAGTATGCTGAGCAAAAAAGATTCTCCCATAGATTGGAATAAAACGGCGCAGCAGGTGCATAATCAAGTAAGAGGCTTGTCTCCTTGGCCTGTTGCCAATACTATGTATCACGGAAAACAATTAAAAATTCATCAAACATTGGTTTCTTCTAAGGAACATGGTAATCCCGGCGATGTAATAGAGAAAAATAGCAAATTTTTCGTTTGCTGTGGTGACGGTGCTGTAGAATTGGTAACGGTTCAGTATGAAGGCGGTAAAAGGATGTCTGCAAAAGATTTTTTCCGAGGACGGCCTCTGAAAGAAAACGAAAACTTACTGACGCAATAAAGAAAGGTGACTTCATGGGCTTTTACTATTTCGATTATACGTATTTGTTATTTTTGGCACCTGCAATTATCATTACAATGATTGCGCAGATTGGTGTAAAAACAACATTTAATCAATATTCCAAGGTTTTGAATATGAAAGGGCTGACAGGAGCTGCCGCGGCACAGCGTGTTTTGGAACACGGTGGCTCTTTATTAACGCAAGTACAAATGACAGGCGGACATTTAACTGACCATTTTGACCCCAAAACCAATATCATTCGTTTGTCACAAAGCGTATATGGCAGCGCAACTGTATCAGCTGTTGGGGTAGCAGCCCATGAAGCAGGTCATGCGGTTCAGTATGCAACAGGGTATGGACCTATCAAATTTAGGACTGCTATTTATCCTATTGTAAGTATTGGCTCTAATTTATCCATGCCGCTGATTTTAATTGGTCTGCTGCTTCCTGTACAATATAACTTTGTGGTGTATATCGGAATTGGATTATATAGTTTGTCTGTCTTGTTCAGCCTTGTAACATTGCCCGTAGAATTTAATGCAAGTTCCAGAGCGCTGCGCTATTTGGAGGAGACAAACTCATTAACGGCAGATGAATTGGTTGGAGCAAAAAAAGTACTGCGTGCGGCAGCGATGACATATGTTGCTTCTACATTTGTAGCATTGCTGTCGTTATTAAGACTGATATTAATTTTTGGCAACAGAAGAGGAAGACAATCATGAAAAATGCCAGGACCGCAGCCCACGCGGCGTTACTCCAAGTGGATGTAAATGCGGGTTATTCCAATATTGTAATTGATAAGGCAATCAAAGAAGCAAATTTGGACCAGAGAGACGCTTCTTTGGCCGCAGCCATTTTTTATGGTGTGCTGGAACGCAGAATTACATTGGACTATATCATCAATCAGTTTTCCAGAATACCCGCAAAACAGATGTCGCCTGATATTTTAGAAATATTGCGTATGGCGTGTTATCAAATTTTATATATGGAAAAAATCCCTCACTCGGCTGCTGTAAATGAAGCTGTTAATATGGCAAAGCAGAGCAAGGGAGGAAAATCCCCCGGGTTTGTAAATGGAGTGTTACGTGGACTGCTTAGGGGCAAAGAACAAATACAAATGCCCGATGAGAAAAAAGAACCTTTGCATGCTTTGAGTATCGTGTATTCTTGTCCCCGGTGGCTCATACAATTATGGCAAGAGGCTTATGGCAAAGAACATACGCTGGGAATTTTAAAAAGTTTTTTTGATAAGCCTCCCCTGTATGCCAGAGTGAATACAACCAAGATAACAACCGAGCAGTTAATTGAGCGTTTGGAAACAGAAAATGTATGTGCAAAGGCGGTATCGTGGCTTCCGGGAGCTGTTGAACTGGAACAGACCGGTTCTGTGGCGCACTTACAGGCATATGAAGAAGGCTTGTTTCATATACAAGATATATCATCTCAATTGTGCTGTTCTATCTTGGATCCAAAACCGGGACAAACCATTGCAGATCTTTGTGCAGCTCCCGGCGGCAAAACATTTACTATGGCAGAGCGAATGGAGAATCAAGGAAAATTGCTTTCGTTTGATAAATACAAAGGTAAGGTAGGTTTGATTCGACAAGGAGCAAAACGATTGGGATTATCCATTGTAGAGGCTTCCATTCGAGACAGCAGCAATCCAAAAGAGGAACTGCTGTTTGCAGACGGCGTATTGTGCGATGCACCTTGTGCAGGTTTGGGAATTATTCGCAGAAAGCCGGAAATCCGTTATAAACCTCAGGAAGAATTAAAAGATTTACCCTTGGTACAACGCAGTATTTTAAAAGAAGCGGCAAAACAGGTAAAGCCGGGAGGAACTTTGGTTTATTCCACATGCAGTTTAAATCCCGCTGAGAATGGCGAAGTAGCAGATTGGTTTTTAAAAGAACATTCGGACTTTAAGGCCAAGCCGTTAAATTTACCTAATCATATCAAACCGGTGGTGGATCAATCGGACAATCAGATTACATTATTACCCCATATTCATGGAACGGATGGATTTTTTATTGCCGTATTTGTAAAAACATAATATAATATGGGGAAAGGAGTGATTTTTCAATGGAGCTGCAGGATATCAAATCGATGACACTTGCGGAAATACAAGAGTCGTTTACAAATGATAAACTGCCTAAATTCCGTGCGTTGCAGGTATATCAATGGCTGCATCGCGGCGCAGAATCGTTTGACGAAATGTCGAATTTATCAAAAGAACTGCGTGAGCAATTAAAGGGAAAATATTACATATCTGTAGCAACTGTTGAAAAAAAGCTTGTTTCCAATTATGATAATACAGTAAAATATCTGTTTTCTTTTGCAGATAATTGTTGTGTTGAGTCGGTGGTAATGCAATACAAGCATGGTTACAGTATTTGTATTTCCACACAAGTGGGCTGTAGAATGGGCTGCACATTTTGTGCTACAGGTAAAAGCGGCTTTAGCCGCAATTTAACTGCTTCAGAAATGTTGGCTCAAATACAAAGCGCACAAAAAGATTTGGGGATTCAAATTTCAAATATTGTTTTAATGGGAATGGGAGAACCATTGGACAACTACCAACAGGTATTACGCTTCTTAGAATTGGTATCGTCGGATGAGGGTATGAATATTGGAATGCGACATATTTCGGTTTCCACTTGTGGTATTGTAGATAAGATTTACGATATGGCAAATCGAAAATTGCAGTGTACACTTTCTGTTTCACTCCATGCTCCAAATGATAACCTTCGTTCACAAACGATGCCCATTAATAAAAAGTGGGGAGTTGCGCAGCTGCTGAAGGCCTGTAAGTATTACAGTGATACGACAAGACGCCGTATTTCATTCGAATATGCTATGATTAGCGGTCTTAATGACAGTGACGCCCAGGCTAGAGAACTTGCAGGAAAGCTAAAAGGAATATTAAGTCACGTAAACTTGATTCCCGTCAATGATGTCACGGGAAATCATTACAAAAAAAGTTCGGCGCAGAGGCTGCATGCTTTTTGCAGTATACTTGAAAAACATGGTATTACAGCTACTGTCAGAAGAACATTAGGCTCAGATATTCAGGCTTCCTGTGGTCAGCTGCAGCGCAGGTATAAAGAGGAGGTGAACAACATTGAAAGTGCACAGTCAAACTGATGTTGGCTTGGTAAGGACTCTCAATGAAGATGCATGCCGTACCGGTTTGTTAGGGGAAAACGGGGCATGGGCAGTCGTTTGCGACGGCATGGGCGGTGCAAACGGCGGAGAAATTGCAAGCGAAACAGCGGTAAAAAGTATAGAAGAACAAATTCTTGCTTCTTATGAAGAAGATTTTAAAAGCGAAGAAATGAAACGGATGTTAAGTACGCTTATTTTTCATGCGAATTCTGCTGTTTATGATATGGCGCAGGAAAATGAATCGTTAAAAGGAATGGGCACTACGATTGTAGTGGCAATTGTACTTGATAATGTTGCTCATATTGCCCATGCGGGGGACAGCAGGGCATATTTGCTTCACAACGGTAATATTATGCAAATTACTACGGATCATTCTATGGTTCAGGAATTGATTAAAAACGGAGACTTAACTGTGGAACAAGCCAAGGTGCATCCGCAAAAGAATATCATTACCAGAGCTTTGGGAGTGAATCCGGTCGTAGAAATTGATTATGAAACAGTGCCTTTGGCAAAAGACGATCGTATTTTAATTTGTACAGACGGGTTGACCAATTATATTGAACCGGAAAAAATCAGAAACCTTGCCGATGCTATGGATTCTGTTTCTTTGGCCGATAGATTGGTTGCACTGGCAAAAGAAAATGGCGGCGGAGATAATATTACAGTTGCGATACTCGATAACTGATTGGAGTTGATAACATATGGATAAGTACACAGGAAAAAGACTGGACGGCCGCTACGAAATTCAAGAATTAATTGGCGTAGGCGGTATGGCTGTTGTATATAAAGCATATGACACAATAGATGACCGAACGGTAGCGATTAAAATTTTAAAAGATGAATTTTTGGGCAATCAAGAATTTATCCGCCGTTTTAAAAATGAATCAAAAGCAATTGCCGTATTGGACCATCCTAACATTGTAAAAGTTTACGACGTTAGTTTCGGAGACCGTTTACAGTATATTGTAATGGAATATATTGACGGTATCTCATTAAAAGAGTATTTGAATCAACAAAAAGAAATCAGATGGAAAGAAGCCTTGCATTTTACCATGCAAATCCTCAGAGCATTGCAGCATGCCCATGAGAAAGGTATTATTCATCGTGATATTAAACCCCAAAATATCATGTTGCTGCAAGACGGTACCATTAAGGTAACGGACTTTGGTATTGCCAGATTCTCACATAGTGAAACACGTACCATGACAGATAAAGCCATTGGTTCTGTACACTATATTGCTCCCGAACAGGCAAGGGGAGATTTTACAGACGATAAAGCAGATATTTACTCTGTAGGTGTTATGCTTTATGAAATGATTACGGGACAATTGCCGTTTGAGGCTGACAATGCAGTATCTGTTGCAATTATGCAGCTTCAGGCAGACCCAAAACCTCCGAGAGATATCAATCCAACCATTCCGATTGGCCTTGAAGAGATTACATTAAAAGCAATGCAAAAGACGCCTGCTCAGCGTTATCAATCTGCGGCGGAAATGATGCAGGATATTGAAGCGTTCCGCCAGAATCCATTGATTACATTCAATTATAAATATGACCAAGAGGAAACTGCTACAAAATATGTGGATGCAACCACTGCAAACTCCACTACAGGTCCAATTCAATATGATGACGATTTTGAATATATTGATGATGATATCAGCAGTTATTCCAAAGGCGGCAAATCAAAAGGCGGAAATAAAAATAAAGTTCCTATTATTGTGGTAAGCTGTTTGGCTGCTGCAATCGTCATTGCATTGGGTGTTGGTGCATATTTCCTATTTTCTTCTATGGGAGGCGGCGGCAATACCAGCAGTCAATCCAGCAGTGACGAAGTAGATTTGCCAAACTTTGTAGGACAAAAATTAGAAGATATTCAAAACAATGACGAATATAAAAACTTTAACTTCAAAGTGGAAACAAAAGAGGATAACACAGTGGAAGAAGGCGTTGTTATCAGCCAAAGCCCAAGCGGCTCCAAAAAAGTGAAAGCAAATGCACAAATTACTTTGACTGTAAGCAGCGGCAAAAAACAAGTAGAAGTTACAGACTTAAGCAATATGACACAGGCAAATGCGGAAGCAGCCTTGAAAAAATTAGGCTTCAACGTGAAAGTACAAGAAATCAATGACGATACGGTTGCAGAAGGTCAGGTAGTCAAAACAGACCCACAAGCAGGAAGTACTTTGGCATATGGCAGTACGGTTACTTTGTATGTAAGCAAAGGTCCTGAAATCAAAACGGTTTCTGTACCTGCTGTAGTTGGTTCTGACCTTGATTCTGCAAAATCCGCTATTACAAAAGTGGGTCTTAAAGTTGGAAACATTACGTATCGTGATGATTCCAGAACAAAGGGAACTGTTTTGGAGGTAAGTCCATCAGCCGGAACCAGTGTAACACAAAATACAAGCATTGACCTTGTTGTCAGTTCCGGTGCCACTGAAAAAACTGCAAATATTACCTTTGATTTGCCAAGAGTATCTCATGACGTTACCATATATGTGTATTTAGACGGTACACAATATCAATCACCTGTCACTGTAAATCCTGAATTAAAGGGATATTCTTATAATCTATCCATCACCGGAAAATCAGGCGTAAAAACATTGTCTATCAAAATAGATACTACAAGCAATTACCGTGTATTCAGTTTGGATTTTGATAAAGGCACTTGGAATCAAACAGGTTCCAATTCATATGTAGATACGCAAACAAGTACCGGAAATGATTAGGTGATATATGGTAAAACAAGGACGTATTCTGAAAGGAATTGGCGGCTTTTATTACGTAGAAGCTGAAGAAACAATTTATGAATGCAAAGCAAGAGGCGTGTTCCGCAAGCGTGGAACCACGCCTCTTGCGGGTGATTGGGTGCAAATTTGCATTGATAACGATACAGGTACCATTGAAGAAATTTTTCCAAGAAAAAATATGCTGGTGCGTCCGCCTTGTGCAAACATTGACCAAATGTTTTTGGTTACATCTGTATGTAATCCATCTCCAAATTTGTTGGTATTGGATAAAATGATTGCTGTTGCAGAAGATCAGGAAATGGAGCCGATTTTGGTAATATCCAAAACCGATTTGCAGTCTGCTGATGAATTGGAACATATTTATCGAAAAGCAGGTATTCAAGTGATAACGGTGTCTTCTGTCAATGGTCAGGGAATTGAACAAATAAAAACATTGTTAATAGATAAAATATCTGTGTTCACAGGCAATTCGGGAGTCGGCAAATCATCGCTGCTCAATTGTATCAGTCCTGAATTTCAGCAGGAAACAGGAATTATCAGTTCAAAGTTGGGCAGAGGAAAGCATACGACACGGCAGGTAGAATTATTAAAATTGCCATGCGGCGGTTATGTTGCAGATACACCCGGTTTTTCTACTATGGATATGGAGCGCTACAACATTGTAAAAAAAGAGCATTTACAATATTGCTTCAGAGAGATGAAACCTTATATTACACAGTGTAAATTTTCTTCTTGCTCTCATACTTGTGAAAAAGGCTGTGCCGTTTTACATGCGGTTGAGCAAGGAAAAATTGCAAAATCCAGGCATAACAGTTATACAGCGATGTACGAACAGGTAAAGGATAAAAAAGAATGGGAACGAAAGTAAAAACTTGTGTTGTGGTGGGAGCTTCTCCAACGACAGACAGTACGTTTATCAAACCGATATTAAAACAAGCGGATTATATTATTTGTGCAGATGGTGGTTGGAATCATGTATATCGTACGGGAGTAAGCCCTCATTTGATTGTAGGTGATTTTGATTCTGCCTGCGTCATTCCCCAAGAGATAGAATCTATTTCACTTCCGACGCAGAAAGACGATACAGACTTATTAGTCGCAGTAAAAGAAGGACTGAAAAGAGGATATACTGATTTTGTAATATTGGGTGCTTTAGGCGGCAGGTTAGACCACACATACGGTAATATATGCGTGCTGCAATATATCTTACAGCACGGCGGCACTGCTGTATTGCAAGATGAGGATACACAGGTATATTTGTTAAATGCCAATCATGATATAGAATTAACCAACGTACTGGGTAATACTGTGTCAGTGTTTCCATTTGGATGCGATAGCTGTACGCTTACGTATGATGGTTTGGAATATCCTTTGAATCAAGGTACTTTGGTTAGTTATGCGCCTGTTGGCATTAGTAATGTTGCGGAATGTCATACCATTCATATTATTTGTCATTCGGGTACGGCTGTGATTATGGTGCTGACCTCAAAAGCAGAAGCATAACTTACGCACCAAATTTTCCCCTAATGTATATACTATAGTAAGACTGTGAACTGCCACAGTGATCACTAGGGGGAATTGCAATGAAAAAATGCTGTAACAGAAGATTTAAATGTTCCGGAGGTTTTTGCTTTTATGCAATTGCCTTTGGCTTGGGACTGGTAGTTTCTTGCTTTTGCCCCTATGGATTGATTATGTTCATAGCAGCAGTGATTATTGTTGCACTGGGTATATCAGTTGCCCGCTGCAAAACATAAGTATGGAGGGCTGACAAATGAAAGTTGTAATTGTAGACCATCCTAAAATCCTGGGTTTTCTTTTGAGAATGTATTATCACATTCCAAAAGTAAAAGAAGAGCAAGTTTAACAAAAAAGGCAGCTGAAGTCTCAGCTGTCTTTTTTGTATTTTTATCCCTTACATATCATATGATAATGAGGATGAAAAGAAAAATTGCGCTGTCTTTTTATTTATGGTATAGTGATAAAAGCACGTAGATAGGATAAATGGGACGAAAGTCCTGCAACATGGAGTATAGTATGTCAGAAATTACAAAAAAATCATTAGCGAATGCATTGTATCAAAAAATGAAAGTAAAATCCTTAGATAAGATTACAATCAAGGAAATTGTAGATGAGTGTGGACTAAACCGTCAGACCTTCTATTATCATTTTCCTGACATTTTTGGTTTGCTGGAATGGATGTTCCAACAAGATGCTGAAAAGCTGATGAAAAAATATAATAATATAGATGTATGGGAACAAGGTTTTATGGAACTGCTTTGCTATATTAAGAAAAATAAAGCGGTTTGCATGTGCACCCTACATTCTTTGGCAAGAGATGAACTGGAACGATTTGTTTATAAAGATGTACACCGGTTAATATTGGGAATTATGGACGAGGTGGGAGGAGACCTTATTGTGCAAGAAGACGGCAAAGAGTTCGTTGCCCGATTTTATACTTTATCTTTATGTTCCCTTGTTGTACACTGGATGAAAAACGGAATGAAAGAATCCCCTGAAGATTTAATAGAAAAATTGAGTTTAACCATACAAGGTAATATTCGTTCTGCTATGGAACGCTTTGCAAAATAAAAACCATGTAAGCCCAACGAATGATTCGTTGGGCTTTTTTTGATAGACGTAAATAAATTTAAAATTGCTGTACCTTTCCGATTTGATTATGCTGATATAAACATATCTTTTATGATAAAGAAATAGGAGATAGAAAATAAATAATTCTTTTGAAAAAATTTTTTAAATTGAAAATGCCGCAAAATAGGGGCTGTCCGAGGGTAAAGCATTGAAAACCTGCACTTTTTTTCAAGTGCGGGTTTTATTTTTGGTATAAATGGGACAGGATACGAATACAAATTAGCTAGTAAAGAAAAAAGGAGAGAACCTTTTATGGAATATCATTTGAGAACTGAGGTGTTACAAGGTACAGAGGTTGTATTTGACGGGTGTCAGGAACAACCTGTTGATTTGACTCTTTCTTTACCTGATTATTGCCCGGATATTCAGCGTATTCTAAAGTGTCAAATTTATCCTTGTATTACCAGTAAAAGCATTGTTGGAGACAGTTTGGAAGTAAACGGTAATACCATGCTGCGTATTTTGTATGTTGACTCTGTAGGACTGCCCATTCGCTGCTGTGAAAAAATCAGCACATTTACCACTAATATCCCAATGAAAAAGACATTGGATAACCCAATTGCATTTGTAAAAGCAAAAGTAGAATATGTAAATTGCCGGGCAACCAGTCCCCGTAAGTTGGATATTCACGGTGCGTTTTCTGTTTGTGCAAAAGTGCTGGAGCATGTACCACAGGATATTTTATGTGATATTGAAGGCGATGATATCCAGCAAATGAAGTCGGAAATTGAAGCAAGCAATATTGCAGGTATGACGCAGGAAGCGTTTTCGGTCAGTGAAGTGCTGGAAATCAGCAGCGGAAAGCAAGCTGCCGAAACCATCATTCGTTCCGATTGCTCCATTACTATGGACGATATGAAAGTGCTTGACAATAAGTTGATTTTACAGGGAGAAGTCATTGTCAAAATTTTGTATTCTTCCGGTATGGGAGAAACACTTCCGGAGCATATGGAGTATACCATTCCGTATAGTCAGATGATTGATTGCGCGGGAGTTACAGAACAGTGTATGTGTGATGTACGTGTGGAAGCAATGGGGGCCGACGTCCAGATTAAAACGGATTCAGCAGGAGAAAATATGCTGTTTGAAGCAGAGGTACGGGCAATGGCTCATGTAACCGCTTATATGAATGAGAGATTCACGGTTGTAACAGACGCTTATTCCACAGAACATAATTTGAATTTGGAATACAAACAGCACACTTTGCATAAGTTGGTAGAAATTATAAAGGACAGTGATGTTCAGAAAAATAATTTTGAAGTAGACGATATTGGCATTTCACAGGTGATTGACGTATGGAACGAAATGAAATCTGTAACAGCTTCGATTGATGAAGGAAATATTGTTTACAGCGGCAAATATAATGTTTGTATTCTTGCAATGGGAAGTGAAGGCAAACCATTCTATTTTGAACGTATGGTAGATTTTAAATGCAGTCATGACTGGTCAAACACTTCAGACAGTATGAAATGCGATGCAATGGTACATATCAAAAGTATGAATTACCGAATCACAGGAAATTCAGGGATAGAAGTAAAAGTAGAACTTTCATTGACAGCAGCTATTTTGCAGGAATTTTCCTATAAAGCCATTATTGCAGCTTCGACAGATGAAGAACATCCGGTATTAAAAGACAGCAAGGCAGCTTTAATTATTTATTATGCGGAAGCCGGAGAAAGTTTATGGAATATTGCAAGACAATATTATACTTCGGTGAATGCAATTAAGGAAGAAAATGATTTGTCAGATGATAACGTGGTATCAAAAGGTATGTTGTTCATACCCGTGTAAACGAACATCGCAAAACCCATTTTCCATAAAAATGGGTTTTTATCAAATACTTTTTGATGGAAAATGGGGGGTATAAAAATGGGAAATTCAATTTATCGAGACATTGCCGAACGTACAAAGGGCAGTGTATATATTGGTGTAATCGGTCCTGTCAGAACGGGAAAATCTACTTTTATCAAACGGTTTATGGATACCATTGTCATTCCGAATATGGACGGAGATTTTGAAAAAGAACGTGCCATTGATGAAATGCCGCAGTCAGCCGCAGGCAGAACTATTATGACAACGGAACCAAAATTTATTCCGGAACAGGCAGTTGCCGTGCATTTGGATGACAATGCTTCGTTCAATGTGAGAATGATTGACTGCGTAGGCTATATTGTGCCAAGTTCTCTTGGTTATGTGGAAAATGACGCGCCGCGTATGGTGATGACGCCATGGTTTGAAGAGCCGATTCCATTTAATATGGCAGCAGAGATAGGTACCAAAAAAGTAATTACGGAGCATTCTACCATTGGGCTTGTCATTACAACCGATGGCAGTATCAGTGATATTCCGAGAGAAGAATACGAGGAAGCGGAAGAACGGGTGATTACGGAATTAAAGGAAATTGACAAACCTTTTATCGTTTTGGTCAACTGCACCAATCCATACAGCGAAGAGTCACAGGCATTGTGCAGACGCTTGCAGGAGCGTTATCATGTGCCGGTGGTGGCAGTAAACTGTTTGGAGCTAAGCGAAGAAGAAATTAAAAATATTTTACAAAAAGTATTGTATCAGTTCCCTGTCAAAGAAATTAAGGTGGATATGCCGCAATGGCTTTGCAGTTTGGAAAAAGAGCATTGGCTGCGTTCTGCGGTATTTACTTCTATCAAACAATCGGCAAGTCATATTTGCAGGGTAGGTCAAGTGGGAGATATTCATACCCAAGTAATGTCCTGTGAGTATGTATCCTCCTCCAAAACCACTATGATTGATTTGGGAACGGGTCATGCAAGAATTACCATTGATTTAAAACAAGAATTGTTTTTCCAGGTACTTGGAGAAAAGACCGGCATGAAGATTGAAAATGAAGGTGCCTTGTTATCCTGCATGATGCAATTTATTCATATGAAAGAACAGTATGATAAATTGAAAGACGCGTATGATGACGTTTTGGAAACAGGATATGGTATTGTAATGCCGGGGATTGACGAACTGACTTTGGAAGAACCTGAAATTATCAAACAAGGCGGCAGATACGGTATTCGTCTAAAAGCGGCGGCGCCGTCCATACAAATGATGAGAACCAATATTACCACTGAAATTACACCGATGGTTGGATCTGAGCAACAGTCTGAAGATTTAATTGCATATTTGATGAAGGAATTTGATGAAAATCCATCTCAAATTTGGCAGTCTAACATTTTTGGAAAGTCGCTGCACGAATTGGTAAACGAAGGCTTACATAATAAATTGTATCGTATGCCGGTAGAGGCCAGAAATAAAGTGCGTCAGACCATTGAACGTATTATCAATGACGGATGCAACGGTTTAATTTGTATCATTTTATAAATAATATACTATTTGTTTTATTCGGAGTGCAAAATTTTGCACTCCGTTTTTTTATTTTTATGGTAAAAATATTGTAATAGTTGTAAAAAAATTATACATATATGAAATATTTAAGATATAATGAATAAAAACAATAATCGAAAAATGTATATTTTACTATTTGTAAAATAGGGATGCTTGTACTTTTTTGTAGTAAAAATGTATGTATTTACTGGGTTTATCATATAATGAAATAAATTTGATGAAATTTTTGGAAAGTAAATTTGACAACTTTTTATCCAAATAGTATAATAATAACTAATTTATGAAGAAACTGTGTACAACTATTTTTATTTTTGAGATTGAGTGAGAGGTAACGGAGAATATGAAAATAAAGAAAAAACACGTGCTGATAGCATCTCCGATTGTAGTAGTGCTATTATTGGCGTCTTTTGTGTTTTTCTACGGCATGAGCCGAAATTATGAGGAACCGGAGGACACCGTTGCGGGCGTCGGATTGTCTGATATTATGGCAAAACCGGATTCGGGAACGCCTGCGGATTATACACCGCAGGAAAATGCGGCCATTGCACTTGGCGTAATACGGGACATTGGTAAATATAACACTGAAATGACCGGTGATATTAATGCCAATATCGGTTTTATGACCTATGTGCAAAATATGAAAGATATTAAAATTGTCAATGGGGATGAAATGTACCAAGAATCGGTCAGTTTAAGCTCTATGGCAAACGTTGCGCAGCAAAAATATATTCAGGATAATAATAAAATTTTCTTGGTGCGCAGTGCAGATAATATTTCGGGTCAAAATGTAACTTGGTCCGATGATATTACACCGATTTCGGAAGAAACGTATACCGATACTTACGGATTACTGCCAAATGGCATTTCTCCTTATGTCGTATCAAAAAATACGATTTTATCGGCCAAAGCAGTGGAAGAAAGCGAAGACAAATATGTTTATACATATGAGTTGGATCCCGAAACAGCTCCTGCTTACTACCGCAGACAAGTAAAAACGCTGTCGGGTTCCCAGAAAAATCCGTTATTCCATTCTGTTCAACTTACCATTGAAATGGATAAGGATTGGAAACCGATAAAAATTACCATGAATGAAAATTATGATATTTCCATTCCTGTTTTAGGCAGCGCCAATTGTACCACAGAATATACCGAAGTATTCAAAGATTACGGAGAAGAACAGGAAATTCCGGATAAGGATTTATACACCACATTCATTCGTGATAAGTATGACCCCAATCATTTAGGTTCTTTAGACGGCTCCGGAGAAACCGATATGAAGTCCTATTTGGGAAAAGTGTTTGGTGCCGATGAAAATGGTTTGTTTGGATTAGAAGCGGATGTAACCATAAACGGTACGTCTCAAAAAGCTTATATTGAAGGCAACTTGCAAACAGACACCTATCAAATTCAACTTGGCGATGTATTTGCATGTTTAAAAGGTGACCGTCTGTATTTAAACTACGGGAATTTAAAATATTACATTACAGTAGACGGATTGATGGAAGCAATGGAAAGCATTGCGGATGCCGCAGGCTTCCAAATTCCTGATATGGATTCCGATTTCATGAACCAGTTCATGGAAAATATGACTACCACGCAAAAAGATGGTATGCAGGAAATGACCATGAATGCCGACGGCATGAACTTAGTGGTTCATTTGGAAGACGGCACCATGAAATTAATAGATACAAGTTTGCAGGTAAACATGAGTGGTTTGCAGCTAAATGCATATGTAAAACCCAGTGCAACAGGCCATGCTTTCCCACGTATTGATGCAACCTATGAGAATATGTTGCCTTTGATGGAATACATCAATCCGGTAATTTATTTAGTGAATGCAGACAGCTGGGAATTTGACACCAACTTTACCTTAACCGGTGAACCGAATATCACACAAAATGCATATGTAAAAATGGTGCGCACCAACAGAGGTATCAATGCACAAGTGGATACCGATATTCTGGGACAGCATTTAACCGTTCGTTTGGTAAACGGTATGGCATATGTTGATTACGGCAACTTGAGGGTTTCATTGAACACAACAGATATGGATGAAATCTCAAAAGAACTGCAATCTATTTTGCCGGCAGCGGCAGGCGGCTTTTCTCTGACAGATATCCTCCCACAGGCTTATTTAGATTTATTTGCAAATCCTGATATTGAGAGTCTTGTCAGAAATATGACGCCGATTCAGGTGCAAGGAAATACGGTTTCCCTTGGATTTAGAATCGGAAATGACACCGTTCGTTTCTCTGCAACGAAAAAAGGAAATATCCTGACCGACTTTGTTTTGGATGGCATCTCTATCAGCAATGCAAAGCTAAATGCCAGTGTAAAATTAACTGCAATGAATGCTTCCAGAACAACAGTGAATACCAATACTTCCGGTTATGTCAAATTGGAGGATATCCTTTCCTATGTGGAACCTCTTATGAATTTGGCCAACGGAAAAACAATTGATTTAACAGCAACGCTTATGCTGAGGGGCGACCTCAATTATAATCAAGACGTTCACGTGCTTTTGACGAAAAACGGAAACAGCTTTGATGCATCTTTGTCCGCAAATGTATTGGGAACACAAATTGATTTGAAATTTATCAATCAAGTAGCATATGTTGATGTTGGTAATTTGAAATTAAAATTACATACCACCGATATCAATGAAATTATGAATGAGCTTCAGCAAATTGTTCCGGTCGGAGACGATTTGCCTGACCTTAGCGAATTATTCCCGCAAGAATATATTGATTTAATTACAAACTTCAATGTGGCTGATATACTGCAAAGCATTCAAAGCTTGCAAGTGGCGCATAACAAATTGACACTTGTTGTTGGAAACGGCGGCTTACGTTTAGAAGCAGTACGCAGGGGAGATGAACTTGCTGCCTTTGGATTGTATGATTTATCCATGCAGAACAACAAAGTGAATTTGTATGTGAAAGTCAACTCTTACAGTGCACAGCAAAGCAATCTTTCTGTTGACGAAGCTGCATATACAGATTTGGCAGATCTTGCTCAATTTGCACTTCCAATCAAAAATACCATGAATTCCACCAGTTTTGTATTTGATGTGGAATTGAATATGCAAGGGCAAACCTCTTTGGCACAAAATGCCCGATTAACAGTCGTTCGCAAAGGCAGCGCAACTGACCTGGAATTGACTGCAGATGTATACGGCAATCCGTTAAGCGTAAAATGGATTGATAACATAGTTTATATCCAATACGGTACAATTAAAATCAGTGCAGATCAATATACCTTGAGCGATACTTTGGAAAAATTGCTTCCGGGTGCAATTCCTCCTGAATTTGCAGACTTTATGACCAATATGAGTATCGACTCTATCTTAAATTCTGTACAGTACCTGAATGTAAACGGTACAACGGCTTCTATGGGAGTTGTGCTGGGAGAACAAACATTGTCGCTGGAAATCAGCCGCAATGATGAATTTATCACTTCCGGCCGTTTGACAGGGCTCAATGTGGGCGGCAATCAATTGGATATTTCCATGCGTGCCTTGTATATGATGCCTGAACAACTGCCGATTACGGTCAATGCAGACGAATATACAACAACAGATGAAGCAACTCCTACGATTCGCGCTATTATGAATACAGTAAGCGCTTCCAATTATCAATTTGATGCGCAGGTTGCATTAAGTGGTGAACAAAATCTGACTCAAACCGCAAAGGTAAAATTAAGCCGTTCTGACATCGGCATGAATGGTGAAGTGGAAACCATGATTGCAGGTCAGTTGTTAGATGTAAAACTAATTGATGGAATTACCTATGTGGAATACGGTAATATCAAAGTCAAATTCAATCTTGACGATATGGAAACCATTATCAACGGTATCAAAGAGATATTGCCGCAGGATGCTCAAAACTTTGATATTTCTGCATTGCTTCCTCAAGCTTACATTGATGCCTATGAACAATTGGGCATTAACGATATGGTAACTGCATTCCAGTCCAACAACATTACAATAGAGAGTTTACAGCCAATCTTTGCTTTGGTGGGTCAAATTGAAACATTTGACTTAGATGTAAACGGTGCAGCAGTAACAGTAAACTTTGGTGGGGATATCATTTCTCTAAAAGCAAACCGTTCTTATGATTATATTTCAGAGCTTCATGTAGACGGTGTAACCGTACAGAACAGTAAACTGACATTGGATTGCACCAATGGTGTAGGCGGAAAACGTTCTTTGCCAATTCGCTTAGGAAATGGTGATTACGCCGATGCTTCTGATTTGGTTGGCTTTGTAAAACCAATTCAAAATCTGTTGCAGGCAAACAGTTTCGACTTTGATGTAAATATCGGTCTAAAAGGCGATATCAACTTAAATCAAACAGCCAATGTCAAACTGGTACGTGACGGCTCCAATATCAAAGCCGAAGTTTCCACCGACCTTTATGGTGAAACACTAAAAGTAACCTATATCGATGGTATTACTTATGTTGCATACGGCAATTTAAAAGTAAAAGTGGATTCCAATGATTTTGAGGAAATACAGCAAGCAATCAAAGAACTGATTCCGCAAGGAACAGAAGATATTGATATTAGCAAATTAATTCCGCAGTCTTATTTAGACTACTTCCAAAGCGAATGGACTTTCACTAAAATTATGAACTCCGTTGAAGGTATCCATGTCAATGGTAATAACGTTTCAGTTGATATGAAAATTGGCGATGATGTGATTACGGTATCTGCAATCAGAGACGGAGAGCAACTCACCAATGCAACCGTAAACGGATTGACAGTGATGAATGGTTCGTTAACACTGGAGGCAACTCTCAATCAAACCAGTACGGAAATTTGGGATATTTCTGTAAATTCGGATGAGTATTTTGATATCAAGCAACTGTTATCTTTGTCAAATGCAGTAAAACATGCAGTGGATGCCACCAGCTATGAATTTGATGTGAATGCGGCTCTTTCCGGAGAGCAACCATTCAATGAAACAGCACATGTTCGTTTGGTACATACCGAACAAGGCGTGCAGGCAGAAATTTCTGCCGAACTGGAAGGCGCAACCTTATTGGTGCAGCAAAAAGACAGCACCACCTATATGCAATACGGTGAGCTGAAAGTAAAATTGAACAATGCAGATGCACAAGGTATCATCAATACATTGAAAGAGATTCTGCCTGAAAGTTCTTTGAACATTGATTTGTCTAAGTTTGTACCGCAATCTTATATTGATTGGTATAACGGATTACAGATTGGTCAGTTTATTCAAGATGTACAGTCAGGCAACATCAATCAAACAACCATTGAACCTGTATTTAAAATGTTGCAGTCAATTGCATCTGTGACAGCAGACGACACTTCTGCTACCGTTTCGGTACAGGTAGGTGAAGATTTGATTCCGATTCATGTTGTTCATGACGGAACCAACTTTACCAATGTATCTTTACAAAATCTGTCTGTTCTGAACAGCAAACTAAATTTAGAGGCTTCCGTAACCAATATTACAACAGAAACATTGCCTCTAACACAACTGAATGATGCGGAATTTGCAGACGCCAAACAAATTGTGGACTTTATGCCGTCTGTTATGAATACCATTGAGGCAAACCGCTACGCATTTACGGGTAAAGTACAAATTGGCGACCGAACTGTAGATGCCAACATTACTGTCATTAAGAACGGTACTTCTGCAGACGCACAAGTAACTACCATGATTGGTGGTGCTGAGCTGACCGTACAGTATATTGGAAATACAACTTATGTACAATACGGTAATATCAAATTCATGCTGCACGATGCAGATTTACAAACTATCATAGATGAAGTAAAAGCTGTACTTCCTGCGGATACTCCTGCGTTTGATTTATCTGCAATCTTGCCTCAGGCTTATTTGGATGAAATCAATGCATTAGGATTGGAACAATTCATTTCCGATATGCAGGCAGGCGATATCAATAGAGAATCGATTGCTCCGATTTTGAAGCTTGCACAGAAGGTGCAAGTTCAGGCACAGGAAAATCAGTTGACTGTCTCTACCGAATTGGGTGAAGACAGAATTCAGTTGAGTGTAACAAGTCAAAATGGCTTACTGCATACAGCAGAACTAAGCGGTTTGACAGTGATGGGGCAGCCATCGGTTATTTCTGCACAGATGAATCATGTAGATAACGGAATTCCTGATATTACAAATGGCGGAACCGGTTATGTGAATATTGCAGACGGTATTGGCTTTGTAAAACCAATTGCACAGTTGGCAACCGCCAATACCATGGAATTTACCGTAAATGGCATTGCAAGCGGAAAGGTCAATGAGACACTTTCGGCCAATGTACGGATACAACGTACTGAAAACGGTGCAAATGCGCAGGTAACTGCAAACCTTTACGGTCATGATTTATCAGTCAAATTAATTGATAACATTACGTATATCGATTATGCAAATATGAAGCTGCAGTTAAATACAGCGGATATCAATGAAATTGCAGATGAAATCCGTGGAGTACTTCCACAAGACAGTGATTTTGACTTGTCTCAATTCTTACCGCAGTCCTATATTGACTTGTTTGAAAACTTTGATGTAGTTACATTAATGCAAAAACTTGACAATATTACAGTGTCTGAAAACCAAATTGGTCTGGATTTCAGATTAAATGACAATGATGTAATTCATCTCACAGTCAATAAGGATGAAAATCAGACACTGAGTGCCAATGTAAGCGGCTTGAGGATTTATGATAGTGACGTCACTGCAGATATTGCAGTTGTAAATATCAATGAAGAATTTACGATAGAAGCACAGGGTGATTATGCAGATGTAAAACAGCTTGCATATTTTGCTCGTCCCGTTATGAATGCAGTCAATGCAAACAGCTTTCGTTTTGATGCCAATATTGTGCTGGATGGTAAGATGAATATCAATCAAACTGCACATGTACAGCTTGTTTTGAATAAAGATGAAAACGGCGCAGTACAAGGCGCAGATGTTCATGCAACCGCTGAAATTGAAGGCCGTACTTTGAGTATCAAAGTATTGGGTAATATGACCTATATTCAGTATGGAGATATGAAGCTGAAACTGAACTCCAATGATATTGATACTATCATGACAAGACTGCGTGAAATTCTGCCGGAAGGCACTTTGGGAGAAGGTGCTGATTTATCCGCAATGCTTCCAGCGGCTTATCTGGAATTGATTGATAGTTTTAAAAACGGAACTGTCAATATAGAACAACTGATTGGAAGCATTTCCAATATTTCCGCAACAGATACAACAGCAGGTGCTGATATACAAATTGGCGATGACGTTATTTCAGTCAAACTCACCAGAGATAGGGAACAATTGACAGGCGGCAGTGTACAGGGAGTAACGGTTTCTGACAATAAATTAAATGCAGTTATCAGTAACTTATCAACGGAACCTGTTGCAATTGATCCTGTAACAGATGCGGAAAGCTATTTGGATGTTGCAGAATTGGTTGACTATGTAGAAGCCGGTATGAATTCTTACCAGCAGCTGAATAACCAGATATTCAATGTGAAAGCAGATTTGAATATCAACGGTCATGAAGTAAAAGCAACCATTGTAAATAATCAGATGTACTTGTATTATCACGACACCACCCAATATAAAGTGGGCGGAGCTCCGTATACAGGTATTAAAATGCAAATGGATTACAATGCGTTGTTAGACCTTGCAGCTACTGGTGTGGACTTATTGGAAATTGATTTGCCGGAAGATGTAAGGCAACATATTTTAGGCAATCGCGTACCGTTGGATACCAGTGTATTAGACGCTTTACCAATTCCAACTTTGGATGAAATATTGGCTTCAAGTAATGTGAATGTAAATGTAAATATCCTTAATTTGATTAAAAATATTCAAAAACAAGGGGACACATTGACTGTAACATTAAGCAGCAAAGAATTGTTTGGCGATGCTTCTATGCCGGATACGGTGATTACAGTAACAAAGGCAAATGATGGAAGCAAAAATGTGATTTCTGCTGTTACAGTAGAAAATACAGGCAGCGGCGATACTTCTATTGCAGTTCCTTCTGATGCTGCAAACTATATGGATTTATCTTCTTTGACTACATTTGCGGATAGTCTGATGAAAACAGCGGATTTAAAACAATATCGTATTACGGGTACTATCAATGCGAATATGAGCATTATTGGTATTCCGATTAATGCAAACATTCCAATGGACTTCCGCTTGAAGTTGAACGCTGATAATACCGTACAATCTGCATACATTAATTTAGACGTACCTTACTTTATTGGTGTTTTACAGCAGGATATGACTGCGAAAGTATATTATGAAGATGGTGTTTTATACTTCGATAGAAATTGGGAAACCAGCACGGGTGCTTTGTGGTGGAAAGAGTACTATGACCACCATGAATACATGAAGTGTACGATAGATGAATTTATGGCGAATCCGATGAAATACGTGTACTTCTGCACCAACTTCACCAGTATGGTAGAAAATGCAATTAATGATGCCATTGCCAAGAGCGATCAAAAAGCTGTGCGTACAGGCAACATTATGTTTGAAGAAGCTTTAACAGGATTTCATTATAATGGTTCTAATCAATGGAATGTAAACCTTGATGCGGCACATTTAATTAACAATTCTGACTTCTCAGATCAAATGTCCATCACAGTAGGAAAAGGCAGCAACGGAATTTTAAATAGCATTAGTTTATCTACCCGTGTGCTTGATATGATTAATCTACAGTTAAATAACGGACAGTTGGTAAATGCCGATAAATCCAATGTGGATATGAGTGTCATTCCTACAGGCTTAAGCAGCAATCCAAACTATGTATTTGGCGAAGTAAAAGTAGTGGAAACGAAAAAATAATGAATGAAAAGTGGTGAGTGTTTGCTCATCACTTTTTATTTTCCACTGTATTTTCTTTTCCAAACAATATGACGTGTTTTTCTAATTTATCCCATTTTTCTAACGAGATAAAAAAGGATTCAAGTCAATTTATCAGAAATCAGGCAGAATTTTGTTGTTTTTCCTGTTCAACATTACAGTATCTCAATCGCAGTGCATATTTCCGGCTGTTTTCCTTGATATTTTAAGCAATTTCCATTACAATAAAAATAATGCCTTTTTGGGCATATGAGAATGAAGGGGAAATCAACATGTTTCAAATCGTTGAAAAACGTAGTTTAAATCCTTCAATGACCTTGATGGTTGTTAAGGCTCCGTATATTGCAAAAAAAGCAAAGGCCGGTCAGTTTATTATTTTGCGTGTGAACGAAAAAGGGGAACGTATTCCGCTGACCATTGCCGATTATGACCGTGAAGTTGGAACGGTTACCATTATTTTTCAAATTGTAGGCAAAACTACTATGATGTTGAATCAATTAAACAAAGGCGACGCTATTTTAGACTTTATCGGTCCACTGGGTAAAGCTTCCGAATTGGAAGGACACAAGCATGTGGCTGTAATTGGCGGCGGTGCCGGTTGTGCAATTGCATATCCCCAAGCGAAAGCACTGCATGCTATGGGCACCACTGTAGATATGATTGCCGGTTTTCGCAATACAGATTTAATCATTTTAGAAGATGAAATGAGAGCCGCATCAGAACATTTATATTTAATGACAGACGACGGTTCCAATGGACATAAAGGATTTGTAACAAATGCGCTCCAAGAAAATATTGATAACGGAATTCAATACGATTTGGTAGTTGCAATCGGCCCTTTGCCTATGATGCGTGCAGTTTGCGATGTCACGAAAAAAGCAGGTATTAAGACAATTATCAGCATGAATTCCATTATGATAGACGGCACAGGTATGTGCGGTTGCTGCCGTTTGACTGTTGACGGAAAAACAAAATTTGCTTGTGTTGACGGTCCTGATTTTGATGGTCACTTGGTAGACTTTGATGAAGCAATCAAACGAGGCGCTACTTACAGAAAACAAGAAAGAGAAGCGGCAGAAGAATATAAATGCCACTTATTTGAGGGTGTTGACAATGCCTAATATGAAACCTGAAAAAACACCAATGCCTGCGCAAGATCCCATTGTTCGCAGCACAAATTTTGAAGAAGTGGAGTATGGATATACCCACGAAATGGCGCTGGAAGAAGCGCAAAGATGCTTGCAGTGTAAACATGCACCTTGTATGACAGGATGTCCGGTACAAGTTCAAATACCCAATTTTATTAAATGTATTATTGACGGTGATATGGAGTTGGCTTATGATACCATTCGCCAAACCAGTTCTTTGCCTGCGGTATGCGGTCGTGTATGTCCTCAGGAACGTCAGTGTGAAAAAATATGCGTACGAGGAATCAAGCATGAAGCAGTTGGTATTGGACGTCTGGAACGATATGTGGCCGACTGGAAAATGAAAAACGGTTCGCTTGAGATTAAAAAGGCAGAACCAAATGGACATAAAGTTGCAATTTTAGGTGCAGGCCCTGCCGGTTTGACCTGTGCGGGAGATTTGTGTGCAAAAGGATATGATGTGACTGTTTTTGAAGCATTACACACTGCAGGTGGCGTTTTAATGTATGGTATTCCTGAATTCCGTTTGCCTAAAGAAATTGTACAGAAAGAGATTGACGGTTTAAGAAAAAGCGGTGTAAAAATAGAGACCAATATGATAATAGGGCGCGTGCTTTCTGTAGATGAATTATTTGAAATGGGCTTTGAAGCTGTATTTATCGGTACAGGTGCAGGATTACCGCGTTTTATGAATATACCCGGAGAAGGACTAAGCGGTGTTTATTCTGCAAATGAGTTTTTAACACGTATTAATCTAATGAAGGCATATTTACATGATTATGATACGCCAATCAATCGTCCCCAAAGTGTAGCTGTTATTGGCGGTGGTAATGTTGCAATGGATGCTGCACGCAGTGCAAAACGTTTGGGTGCAGAGAAAGTTTATATCGTTTATCGACGCAGTGAGGCTGAAATGCCGGCTCGTTTGGAAGAAGTGCATCATGCAAAAGAAGAAGGAATTATTTTTCAGTTGTTACACAATCCGGTTGCAATTCATGGTGATGAAGAAGGACACGTAACTGCAATTGAGTGCGTAAAAATGGAATTGGGAGAGCCGGACGAATCAGGGCGCCGTTCCCCAATTGTCGTGGAAGGTTCCAATTTTAATTTGGACGTGGATACTGTCATTATGGCAATTGGAAATTCACCAAATCCTTTGATTTGTCAAACAACGGAGGGGTTGGAAGACCGCAGAGGTTGCATTGTAGTAGATGATCATATGAAGACTACCAGAGATGGAATATATGCAGGCGGCGATACCGTTACAGGTGCAGCAACTGTTATTTTGGCTATGGGAGCAGGTAAGGATGCTGCAGCCGCTATTGATGAATATATAAAATCAAAATAGGGATTATTTGCTCTGACACTGCTGAGCAAATAGCATAAAAATAGGGACTGAAATGGCTAACTAACTTTGTTTGTTAGCCATTCTACATATGGTTCTATTTTTCAGATAAAATTTAGAGAGTATTGTGCGAGGAGAAAAAATGAGAGAAAAATGGATACGCTTTGTTTCCCTCTTTTTAGTGGGAGTACTATGTTGTTCAATTTTTGCAGGCTGTTCTTCCCAGAACTCTGGGGCAGACAATCAAGGACCGGAGGAGATATCACAAGGAAAAGTGACTCAAGAGTCCGTTTCAATTGTACAGGGAGAAAATCATTTGACCCTGTCCAGTGATGAAATATTTTTGGAGGATATTGTCAATCATTTAGATGCAGTTGTCATCGATTACGGTTGGGCAACATGTAATCCTTCAAAGGTGACACGAACAGATGAACATACATTAGAGCTGTCTTTTGAAGCAGAGCCTGCATCGGAAGATATGGAAGCGGATTACGCTGATGATATGGGGCATGTTATAGTTTCGGGGGAACAGTTGCAAACCGGAAGGGCAGTTTCTGCAGACTTCTCTATCAAGTCTCCTGTTTTAACCAGTCATAGTACAGTTGCCCGTGATGCTTCGCAACTGACGTTTGATATGACATTGGAACATGCGGAATTATCCCAGACAATAGGCACTGAAGATATCACTCTTTCCAAAGCGTTTGAGGGTATGGAGGTGACCAATGTCGAGAGAAAGAGTGAAACGGAACTATCTCTTACTTTAAAGGGTGAGATGAAAACAGAAAATGAACAGCTGGTTCCTTATTTAGAAGGCGGAGTTGCGATAAAACCTGAAGCTACTACAGCAGTAGTTGAAGGTTACGGAGAAATTCCTTTGGTTTCTGTATCAGCATATTTGTCTGAAACACCTATATTTCATGATAACAAAACACTAACCGTGGGAGTTATGCTGGAGAATTGTCAATGGAGTTCAAGTGTAGATGCTTCGCAGATTACGCTGACGGGAGCGTTTGAATCTGCGACAGTGCAAAAGGTTGTTCCATCTTCAGAGAATCCCCAAAAACTAGAGGTTGTATTGTCTACGAATCAGGAAGAAGGAGATGGCGTCGGTTCCATTGTCTTTTCTGATAAAGCTACCAATGCAGGACAGACGGTAGGCGTAGATGTACAATTTGATAATGCCGGATTTTATGTAGTAGATAAATCTGTAACAGAAACAAAAGACAAAGCTACATTGGTTATTTCAGCAGATTCTCATGGGATGCAGCTAAACCGTACACTGTCGCCCGAAGATTTAGTATTGTCTGATGAGTTTGCTCAAGGAACAGTGGAAAAAGTAGAACAGAATGAGGAACATAACTTACTGATTACTCTTTCTTTTTCTCCTGAAGTATTTGCTGAGATGAATGAGTACAAAGGAGGAACCATTACACTACCTTCTTCCTGTGTAGAAAGTAATTTTGCCAATATAGATGATTTTCCTATTGTTATTTGCGTCAATATGTTTAAGGAAAAACAGAATGATACAACCGAAATGGCAGATACGGCAGATAGCACTATGATGGCAAATGCATTGTCTATCCAACCATCAGCTGCGAATGCAGTATCCATGCAGTCGTTAAGCAGCGGCGACACAACAAGCTTACTATGCGACTTTGTGGGAAGCAGTTTAAAAAGTCTTGTTACAGGCGGCTTCAGCGGTGTTGGAAGTGTTATTTCCGGAAAGCTTCTTACCTGGCTGGGAATCAGCGGTGAAGCTGAAACGATGAAAAAACTAAATGAAATTGTTGACAAACTGGATTCTCTGACCGAACAGGTAAACCGTCTGGAACAAGGTATCAATAAACTCATTGATGCTGTAGAAACTTCTGCATTTAAAGAGCAAATGCGTGATATTCAAGCCAGCGTATTAAAATTAAAAGCAAGAGTTTCCGGCTATCAATCTTCTTTGGCGGCAATCAGTAAATTGGATTTAGGTTCTGAAGAATATCAAAATGAGTTAAAGATACTGGCAGATAAAATCAATCACACCAATGGCATAGATTTTCATACGGAAACGTATGCATTAGGTGAAAAAATTCTTTCAGATGCGGCAGGAACGGCAGATGGCGCTTTGAAAGCGCATTATGACAGAATTACTACCATGAATAACTGGGAACAGCAAACGTATGACGAGCGTGAACGTTTTTATCTCTATTCAGTAGGTACTTATACGCAGGCAGTCATATTAGACAGCATTGCCTTGGAATATATTATCGAGACGTCCAACAGTACGGTTGAAAAAAGTGAAGCAAAAAGCAACTTGGAAGATTTGAAGGCTCAGGCCAGCCGCGTTTCTTCTTTAGCTGAGAAATATCAGGTAAAACGTTTAAAAACAGGCTATAATCGCAATTTACGTACAGGAACTATTTTGTCTACGGATGTAACCATTGGGACATATGATTCCAATCACCGTTTGGTATCCAATGATGAAGTATATCGTTTGATGAATCAAAAATTGATTGATAATACAAAGCCGGGGCGTTATACGCTTGGTACTGGAAAAGAAACTTTTACTTTGCCTGATTCTTTAGGATTGTTAACAGAAAAAGAGGCTGTTGCTCTTATGAAATACAGCAGTAAAGGTAGTTTGTTGGAAGAACTGAAAAGTGCCGGTTTTACTATCCCAGCCGGTTGTCCGGATACTGTGATGTTAAGAGATGTATATATTGAAAAATCTTTAATACGTACCGGTACCAGCCCAACTCGGTATTGCTTTGCGGTATATTATAAACCTTTCTTAAAAACTGCAAACAATACATATTTCTCCAATATGTTTGTGTATGCATCTTCGGAATTTGTAAATAATATTCCAAAGACCGATTTTAGCAAAGTTTCTAAACTTTGGGAAAAGGATTGGACTGTAAATACAATTAAGTCAGCAGTTGTAAAAGTGGTTGCAGATGATAAAGATTTATATGTTGTATAAAAATGGAAACGTTACTTTCTGATATTTCATAAAGTTTAAAATATTGTACAAACAAAAGACAGACGAATGTTCGTCTGTCTTTTGTTTTGCAGATTCATTTTGAGATTCAGAAATGATATAGATAATAAGAACAAAACGAACTATAAAATAGGGTATTTATTTCTATTCATAAAAATTTTATTTCATCTCTAAACTATGAACACTTCCTTTTCTAAAGTTTTTTAAAAGCGCTTTTATTTTGTTGGCAATAGATAAAAGAAAATACGCAATACTTATACCTTGTCTAAAGAATGCGGTATGAAATGGTACTTGCTGTCATATGATAGACAAGGAGGGATTGTTCATGTTCAGGAAGAGAAGAGCACCAAGTATGGAAGAATTACGCGCATTGGAAGAAATGGACCAAAAATCAAAACCAATCAGAAGAAATGAATTGATTGATGAGTCTGAGCCGCAACCATCTCAAATCGCAGAAGAAGAGGAAACGGAAGAAACAGAACCGGAGGAAAAGAAGAAAGATCGTAAAACAGGAAAATTACTACGCAGCAGATTTTTAATCTCCATTCAAGTAGGAGCGTGTTTGATCATTCTGGTTGCTGCTTTGGGAATACGTTTATTTGGCGGGTCAATTTATGAAACAGTAAAAAGGTGGTATGTAGGTTCTGTGAATGAATCTATTATGGTAAACGTAACAAAAGATGATTTACTGGAGATTTTTCAGAAAAATACATCTTCTGTTTCTGATACAGATGTAACACAGACAGGAGCAAAACCTCAAGCGAATACACTAGCGGTTACATATGGTAAAAATAAAGAAGGGCCTGTTACATTGTCTGTTTTGTTAAAGTCTCCTGTTGCCAATGGGACTATTTCATCTGCCTTTGGAGAAAGAGATGGCAAATTTCATCAAGGATTGGATATTGCTGCTGCAGATACTCCAATTACAGCTTCCTTAACAGGAACTGTAAAAGAGGCCGGAGAAAATAACTCATATGGAAAATATGTTTTACTTGACCATGGAAGCGGCATTGAAACTCGCTATGCTCATTGTAATTCAATTTCTGTCAAGCAAGGAGACCATGTAAATATGGGAGATGAAATTGCAAAAGTCGGAAGCACAGGAGATTCTTCCGGGTCTCATGTGCATTTGGAATTATTAATTGACGGCACTCCATACAATCCTCAAACAGTGTTGCAGAAATAATGAACTTTCAAATCAAACAATGTGAGATAAAAATAGAATATTTGTTTTTTGCCGTCATTGCATTTTTATTATTTACAGATACAACCGGAGTAGCTTTGCTGGGTATAGCCGCAACCGTACTGCATGAAGCAGGACATTTGGTTATGATGCTTTTGCTGGGTGGTTCCGTGAAAACGGTTCGTTTTCACGCATTTGGTGTGGATATTGAGGAAACCGGAAGAGGACGACGCAGTTATTTATCAGATGCATTGGTTGCCTTGGCCGGTCCCTTTGCCAATATGATTTTTTGTGTGGCATCGGCAGTATTATATTCTTTTTGGCCCAACCATTTGGTTTGGGAATTTATTTTTGTTAACAGTACCATTGCTTGGTTCAATATATTGCCTGTGGAAGCTTTGGATGGAGGTCAGGCTCTTTATGCATTGCTGTGCAATAAATTTTCTCAAAAAACATCAGAAACAATTGTTGCTGTCGTTTCTTTTTTTGCATTGCTTCCTGTAGCAATCATTGGATTTATGATGCTTTTACAGTCAAAACATAATTTTACTCTGTTTTTTATCAGTATCTATCTTATGATTTTATTGGTATTGAAACGTGGGCGTTTTTTTTAGATTCTGTACATTGTTTTTCAGTAGTATAATGCAGTTCCAATTTGAAATATACTCATGGTTATCACAGTTTGACAACAAGTGCAAAATCATAGATTTTAATTGTTGCCCAGAACGTTTTAACGTTTAGATGTTAAAAATTGCGAAGCAATTTTTCTATGTTATAACAACCTCATAACAACGGCAAAATTAAAAATTTTGATTGTTATGAGAACGTTTTAGCACTTATTAGTTAGAAATTGCAAGCCAATTTCTATTATGCTATAATACAAGCGTATGTGATATATTTACTTTCTATAAGACCGGATGAAAGGATTGGATTCAGCTGCAATATTTGTAACTGAATAAGAAAAATTATGAATCAGAAAATTGAACGTATATTGGCAAACGTACAAAAACCGGGCAGGTATGTGGGCGGTGAACTGAATGCCGTCATAAAAGACAAGGCAGATGTAAATGTACGGTTTGCATTTTGTTTTCCCGACGTTTATGAAGTGGGAATGTCTCATCTGGGCATGAAAATATTATATAGTGTATTAAATGAACAGCCCGATATTTGGTGCGAACGTGTATTTGCCCCATGGGTAGACATGGAGCAAGAGATGCGTAAGCATGATATTCCACTATTTGCTTTGGAAAGCGGCGACAGTGTCGCCGAATTTGATTTTATCGGATTTACACTGCAGTATGAATTAAGTTATACCAATATTTTAAATATGCTGAATTTGGCTGGTATTCCCATAAGGGCACAGGACAGAACAGATTTATTTCATATTGTGGTTGCGGGTGGTCCTTGTGCCTGCAATCCTGAACCTCTGGCAGATTTTGTCGATTTGTTCTTTATTGGAGAAGGTGAGCAAGTAGATTTAGAAGTTATTCGTTTATATCAAGCTTGCAAAAAAGAGGGAAAAAGCAAAGAAGAATTTTTACAAAAAGCCGCACAAATTCAGGGGGTCTATGTACCGTCTCTTTATTCGGTGACGTATCATGACGACGGTACCATAAAAGAAATGATTCCTCATGCGACAGCTCCCCAAACTGTCCGAAAACGTTTGGAATTGGATATGGATAAAGCATATTTTCCCGAGAAATTCGTAGTGCCGAGTATTGAAATTGTGCATGACAGAGCTGTTGCGGAAGTACAGCGTGGTTGTATTCGTGGATGTAGATTTTGTCAGGCAGGATTTATTTATCGCCCTGTAAGAGAAAAATCAATTGATATGATTAACCGTCAATGCCGTTCTATTTGCGAGCATACAGGTTATGATGAAATTTCTCTTTCCTCGTTAAGTACCAGCGACTACAGCCAAATTGAAGATTTGTTAGACACTTTGCTCAGTTGGACAGACAATGAAAAAGTGAGTGTATCACTTCCATCCTTGCGTGTAGACGGTTTTTCCAATGAGTTGATGGACAAACTGAAAACGGTCCGCCGCAGTGGTCTGACATTTGCACCGGAAGCGGGTACTCAAAGGTTACGCGATGTAATCAATAAGAATGTAACAGAAGAAGAGTTGATGAAAACGGTACAGACTGCATTTGAAGGTGGATGGACTACGATTAAATTGTATTTTATGATTGGCCTTCCCACAGAAACAATGGAGGATGTGGCAGGCATCGCCCATTTGGGACAGCAGGTTGTGGAAGCGTATTACAGTAATCCAAAACGAGCGAAGGGAAGAAGCGTAAAGGTAACGTGCAGTGCCTCCTCGTTTGTGCCAAAACCGTTTACTCCGTTTCAGTGGGAGCCACAGGATTCGATTGAGACGTTGCATAAAAAGCAGGAACATTTAATTGGTTGTGTACACAGTAAAAAATTAACGTGCAACTGGCACGACGCAGATACCAGCTTTTTGGAAGGTGTGTTTGCGCGCGGTGACAGACGTCTGGGAAAAGTATTGGAACAAGCATTTGAACATGGATGCAAATTTGACGGTTGGTCCGACTTCTTTTCTTTACCGAAATGGTTGGAAGTGTTTGAGAAATGCGGTATTGATCCTACTTTCTATAATCAAAGACGCAGAAGCTTTGATGAAGTATTGCCTTGGGATCATATTGATTATGGCATTAAAAAATCGTTTTTAAAAAGAGAATGTGAAAAGGCCTATCAAAATACTACCAACCCAAACTGTCAGGAAGCTTGTTCGGCATGCGGCGCAGCTTGCTTTAAAGGAGGGATTTGCGTTGAAAAGTACTAGAATTTGGTTTCATAAATTTGGTACAGCAAAATACATCTCTCATTTGGATTTGAATCGTTGTGTAGCGCGAGCATTTCATAAAGCCAAACTTCCTATGTGGTATACAGAAGGATTTAATCCGCATGCATTTGTTACATTTGCATTGCCGCTTTCTCTGGGTGTAGAAGGAAAACATGAGTCTATGGATATTCGCTTGTTGGAAGATATGCCAAAAGAAGAAATCATTCACCGTTTAAATGATGCTTTGCCAAAAGATATTCGCGTTTATGATGTAACAGAACCCCAAATGAAGCCTGGAAAAATTGCTTATGCAGATTATGAAATACGCTATGCTGCAGATGAAAGAGACCCACGAATTCTGAAAGAAGCGTTAGAGGCGTTGTTTGCAAAAGACGAAATATTGGTAGAAAAGAAAACCAAATCAGGTGTAAAAACCATTCATTTAAATGATTACTTGGATAAGTATAAAATGACAGTAGAAGGTCATGAAGTGGTGCTGAACATTGTATTGCCTGCCGGCAGTACAGAGAATGTAAATCCCTCTTTAATCGGAGAGGCAATTCAAACTTATTTGGGATACTCTTTGTATGCAGTGATAATACGTTCGCACTTATATGATGCAGAGTTTCATATCTTTGCCTAAAGTATGATTTTTTGTAAAAAGTGATTGCATCTTTGCTGCGATTGTGGTATTATATACAGGCATCTTTATGCCGTCAGACCTCTGACGGGAGTTGATGCCCGGCTGAAACCGAGACATTAAAGCTGACAGTCCTCTATCCTGCGTGATATGAATGTCTGAAAATTTAGGAGGATTTTATTCATGGATGCACTAAAATTAATTGCACAAGATTCTATGAAAGCTGAAGTACCAAATATTGAAATTGGTGACACAATTAAAATCGACGTTAACATTCGCGAGGGCGAAAGAGAAAGAATTCAGGTGTTTGAAGGCACTGTAATTGCTCGTAAAGGCAGTGGTGTTTCTGAAACTTTCACAGTTAGACGCGTTTCTTACGGTGTTGGTGTTGAAAGAGTTTTCCCAATTCACAGCCCGAATGTTAAAGGTGTTAAATTGGTTCGTAAAGGTCATGTTCGCAGAGCAAAACTTTACTACCTACGTGACAGAGTTGGTAAAGCAGCTAAACTGAGAGAAAAAATCAGATAATTTGAAAGGAGGCATATTTTATGTCTCCTTTTTTATTTGCGTTCATAAATTTTTATCATTTTATTGTGTGTGTATGAAAAAATATTTGCAGGTTTATTTCATTTTTTGTACGAGCCGCAGAAACCATAGTTTTGGTTGCAAACAATAACACAATATGCTAAAATTGTACTAATATTGTAATGCTTTTTTACAAATATACATTTAGAAAGTAATGGAACTTTTCTTACATATTTTGTAAGAAAAGCAATTTTGTTTTATTTCGTTTTTATGGGAATGATAATTCGTATAAAAAGAATCACATTAAAATAATGATTATAGACGAAAAGGTGGAGCACATAGTGGAAAAAACTTTAAGCATATCAATTGCTGCATATAACGTAGAGAAATTTTTAAAAAATACATTGGATTCTTTGGTAGCGCCTGAAATTATGGATGATATTGAAGTGTTGATTGTAGATGATGGCTCCAAAGATAATACAGCGGTAATTGGTAAAGAATTTGAAGATAATTATCCAAATTCTTTTAAAGTGATTTCCAAACCAAACGGTGGTTACGGTTCTACGATTAATGCTGCTATAGATGCGGCTACCGGAAAATATTTTAAAACATTAGATGGTGATGATTGGTATGATACGGAAAATTTTGTAAAATTAATCTCTGATTTAAAACGTATTGATGCAGACATGGTTATTACTCCATTTACATTCGTCAATGAAGTTACCGGAGAAAAAGAAGTGGTAAAATCCGATAAAAAATTTGTAGGAAAGCTTACGACGTTTGAAACACTTCCTTTTGAGCTGCATCCGAAAATAAAAATGCACTCTATCACTTATAAAACAAGTTTATTAAAAGATAATCATATTCGTATTGGAGAGCATTGTTTTTATACTGATATTGAATACGTTATATTTCCTATGGTTCATGTAAACAGTGTTTATTTTTTGGATTACAGTATTTATCAGTATCGAATTGGTTTGGAAGGTCAAAGTGTTAGTTGGGAAGGCTTTAAAAAGCATTATAAAGATCATTTAAAAGTGATAGAACGTATTTTAAAGTTTTATAACGAAAAACAGAAAACTGCCTTGTCAAAAGAAAAGAATGTATTTATATTTACTATTTTACAAGGCTTAATCAGTACGCAATACCGTATTTTTTTGCAGATGGATAATACGGTACAAACTCGGCAGGAACTTGTAGATTTTGACAAAATGATCAAAAATGAGAATCATATGTTATATAAAACATCGGGCGGAAAACAAGTTACTATGCTGAGAAAATGTAATTTTAAATTATTGGGTGCTTTTCACCTTTACTCAAAATGGAAAGAGTAAAACTATAAATAGAAACTAGGTGTTTACATGGGTGGTGCTCCAACACTGAAAACGAAGTCTGTTAAATTTAATTTTATTATGAATATGATTTTAACAGTCTCTTCTTTTATATTTCCTCTTATTACATTTCCATATGTATCTAGAGTTTTACTGGTAGAAGGAAATGGATATGTTTCTTTTGCAACCTCAGTTTTAACCTATTTTACCATGTTTGCTTCTTTGGGTATTCCTTCTTATGGTATTCGTGCTTGTGCTCAAGTTAGAGACGATAAAAGGGAACTCTCTAAAGTGACACAGGAATTACTGATTATTAATATTGCTACCACTGTTTTGGTATCAATTGTTTTTGTTATTACGCTGTTTACTGTACCTCAGTTTAAAGAACAGCAAACTTTATTGTGGATTAATGGAGCTACGCTGGTTTTAAATGCAATTGGTGTAAACTGGTTGTATTCAGCATTGGAGCAATACACATATATTACGGTACGTTCTCTCATATTTAAAATACTTTCTATTATTTTAATGTTTATTTTTGTTCGTCAACAGCAAGACTATATTATTTATGGTGCAATTACCGTATTTGCTGCCGGCGGTTCAAATATTTTGAACTTTATTAACATGCGTAAGTTTATTTCGCTCAAACCGGTAGGAAATTACAATTTTAAACGGCATCTAAAACCAATTCTCTATTTTTTTGCAGCATCAGCCGCTACCAGTGTATATACCAACTTAGATACAGTTATGCTGGGTTTCATTGGCTCGCAAGAATCTGCTACGTATCAAGTAGGTTTATATAATGCAGCAGTCAAATTAAAAACCATTTTAGTAACTGCGGTTACTTCTCTTGGAACGGTATTGCTTCCTCGTCTATCCTATTATATTACGCAAAAGATGGAGAATGAATTCAAAGATATGATAGTGAAATCTTTTAACTTTGTTCTTATTTTTGCTGTACCATTATGCATATACTTTATTCTTTTTGCTCAGGATACTATGTTATTACTGTCAGGGGAAGCGTTTTTAGGTGCGGTTGTGCCGATGCAAATTTTAATGCCTACATTGGTATTTATCGGATTATCCAATATAACAGGTATGCAAATTTTAGTACCAATAGGAAAAGAAAAATTTTTATTAATATCCATTGTGGCAGGTGCAATTTTAAATTTAATTTTGAATGCCGTATGGATTCCTATGTGGGGAGCAATAGGTGCTTCTATTTCAACTTTAATTGCAGAAGTGCTTGTTCTGATTGTCCAAATGTGGTTATTAAGAAAACAATTAAAAACTATTTGGAAGCAGGTAAGCTTCCGCCATTTAATTATAAGTAGTATTCCTGCACTGGGAGCAGGATTTGCAATTTTTTATTTGGTTGATTTACAGCCGGTTTTCCGTTTGCTGATTTCTGCTTTTGCATTTTTTGGTTTATATTTTATTGCTTTATTTATACAAAAAGAACCATTTTTAACAGGTACCATTACTTCGATTAAAAATAAAATTTTAAAAAGGAAGTCTCCTGTACAAGCAGAAGAGCAAGAACCTAAAGAGGAAATTTTTACGGATGAAGCGTTAGAAAAAGAAACTGAAAACAAACAAATTGAGCAAATTGTAGATGAGATTGTAGAAGAGGCTAAGCATACCAAAACAGAAGAAGACGATAAAAAATAATTATGCATGAAATGGCTGGAGTGTTTGATATTGCAACAAACAAGCAAGAATCATCATCAAACAAGCGAATGGGAAACAGATAAAACTCCCCAGAATCCGAAGAAAATATCAAGACGAATTTGGCGTGTTATAATATGGATATCTATCATTTTAGCGGTATGCTATGCTGTTTATTTTGCTTCCTGTAAGTTTTTTATCTCAACAGTAGAAATTACGGGACATTCTATGCAGCAAACTATTTTTGATGGTGATAAAGTGGTTTTGAATAATCAAAATTATGAACCAAAGCAAGGGGATATTGTAGTAATAGCGGAGAATGGTACACAATTAGATACAGCGATTATCAAAAGAGTCATTGCGGTTGCGGGACAAACTGTAGATATAGATTTTCATACAGGAACCGTATATGTAGACGGAGTGGCTTTGGATGAATCCGAATATACCGAAAACGGCAGTACTACAAAGGATGAAGGAATGCAATTTCCACAGACGGTTCCGGACAATTGCGTATTTGTGTTAGGGGATAATCGCAATGTTTCGGAAGACAGTCGAAATCCTAAAGTGGGTATGGTTGACAAACATTTTATTTTAGGAAAGGTAACAATGGTGATTTATCCGCTTCACCATATGAAATTTTTCTAAATGATAGTAAGGAGCAGAACAGTGAGCAATCCATATAAAGGCGGTAAATATGCTGCCAAAAACAAACAAAATATCCAGGAGCCTGAACAAAATAATATAGAACCCCCAAAAAACGGCAGCATAAAAAGCAGCGGAACAGTTGCTTGTTTTGACTGGACCGAATCTTTGGTTATTGCTGTAGTTGTGGTTGGTTTGATTTTTACTTTTGTCTTCCGCATTGTAACAGTAAGTGGCACTTCTATGGACCCTAATTTACATAATGCGGACAGAGTTGTCATTTCCAGCTGGAGTTATAAACCTCAGCAGTTTGATGTAGTGGTGCTGAAACGTACCGTTGGATTAGACGAACCGATTGTAAAGAGAGTGATTGCTACAGAAGGTCAACGTGTGTATATTGACTATGATGAAGGTGCAGTATATGTGGACGGAGAAAAGCTGGATGAAAGCGCTTACCTTTCGGAAAGTGTGAAAACGACAAAACCATTGTCCAGTGAAAAACTGATTGAGTTTCCGGAAGAAGGACTGGTGGTACCGGAAGGCCATATTTTTGTTTTAGGGGATAATAGAAGTGTTTCTCTGGACAGCCGTTTTGAGGCAGTCGGAATGGTAGACGAACGGTACATTTTAGGTAAAGCTTTATTTAAAATTTATCCGTTTAACCATATAGGTACGATTAAGGGCTAATCGATATTAGGAAAGGATGTGACGGCGATGGGAGAAGCACAATCTATACAATGGTTTCCTGGTCATATGACAAAAACAAAGCGTCAAATGGAAAAAACACTGAAGCTTGTAGATGCTGTTGCTGAGATTGTGGATGCGCGTATTCCAATTAGCAGCCGTAATCCTATCATTGACCAAATTATACAACAGAAACCACGTGTGATTTTGTTAAACAAGGCCGATATGGCAGACCCTGCACAGACAAAACGCTGGATTACGTTTTATCGCTCAAAAGGAATTCTGGCAATGCCAATTGACTGCAAAAGCGGAAAGGGAATTCAAAATTTTATTCCTTTGGTAAAAGAGTTGCTAAAAGACCGTATTGCTTCTTGGGAATCAAAGGGAATGGTATGCAGAACCATTCGCGTTATGGTAGTTGGCGTTCCGAATGTAGGTAAATCATCTTTGATTAACCGTATGAGCAAACAAAGCAAAGCGAATGTGGAAGACCGCCCCGGGGTTACCAGGGAAAACCGTTGGTTTACCATTGGAAAAGGATTTGAACTGCTGGATACCCCCGGTGTTTTATGGCCTAAGTTTGAAGATAAACAAGTTGGAGAGCACTTGGCGTTTACAGGTGCGGTGAAAGATGAAGTCGTGGATATAGAGCATTTGGCATGCAGATTAATTGAAGTGCTGCAAGAAATTTATCCAAATGCAATTTCGCAGCGTTACCAACTGGAGGAGATGGATTTATCCCAGATGGAATCTTATGCAATTCTGGAGGCCATTGGTAAAAAGAGGGGTATGCTAATGTCAGGCGGCGTAGTGAATACAGAGCGTGCAGCTATTGCTGTTGTAGATGAGTTTCGAAGCGCCAAGCTTGGAAAGATAACTTTGGAACAAGTGAGGGAATCGATATGAATTGGTATGCTTATGAAGCAGCTGCAAATGAAAATGGTTATCAGCATATATGTGGGATTGATGAAGCAGGACGCGGCCCTTTGGCCGGTCCTGTTTTTGCTGCCGCAGTTATTTTACCTCAAGGTCTTATCATTGACGGATTAAATGATTCCAAAAAAATGACTGAAAAAAAACGGGAAGAATTGTTCGAAGTGATTCAGAAAGAAGCAATAGGATACTCGATTGCATTTGCTACGGAGCAAGAAATAGATAAGATTAATATTTTACAGGCAACTTTTTTGGCAATGCGCCGTGCATATGAAGGGTTAAACGTGCCTGTAGATTATGTTTTGGTAGACGGCAATCGTATGCCCGATTTAGGAGGAGTTTCCGGTGAACCTGTTGTGAAAGGTGACGCGCAGAGCGCTAATATTGCTGCGGCTTCTATTTTGGCTAAGGTAAGCAGAGACAGAGTTATGGCAGAGGTGGATAAGTTATATCCGGAATATCAATTTGCAAAACATAAAGGATATGGTACCAAATTACATAGAGAACTGCTTTTGCAATATGGCATGTGCCCCGTACACAGAAGAAGTTTTATGAAAAAAATTTTGGGAGAAATCCATGAATAACAGTTCCGGAAAGATAGGAGAACGCTACGTTGTGCAGATGTTGTTAGAACAGGGTTATATGTTCATAGATGCCAACTATCACAGTCGTTTTGGTGAAATTGACATAATCGTAGCAGATGATAAGTATATTGTTTTTGTTGAAGTAAAAACAAGGGATACAAACAGCAGGTCAAAACCTTTGGAAGCGGTAACATCTGGGAAAAAGAAGAAGTTGATACAAACAGCTTTGCTATATTTACAGGAACATGAAGAATTACAGCATCTTCAGCCAAGATTTGATGCTGCCGGGATTATCACAACGGGAAAAAATAAGGAAATAACAGAAGTTCAATACATTACCAATGCCTTTGACGGAGGAGGATTGTTTTGAAATTTTTTGATTTACATTGTGATACCATCGGTGAATGCTATTTACAAAAGCAGCCGTTGTATCGCAATCATTTGCATTTGGACCTGTCACGAGGAGCTGAGTTTTCTGCTTGGACACAATGCTTTGCCATTTGGATTCCGGACGAAATCAGAGGGCAGCAAGCACTGGATTATTTTAAAGCAGTGCACCAAACCTATGAAAGAGAATGTACCCAAAATAAAATGTTAGTCACACCATGCATAGAAAATGATGACTTTGTCAGAGCAGAACGGCTCGGTACATGCGGAGCCGTTTTGACAGTAGAAGGAGGGGCTGTATTAGGAGGAAATCTTGAAAATATTTCCTATTTGGCTTCCTGCGGAGTAAGAATGTTAACGCTGACATGGAACGGAACCTGCGAGTTTGGAGATGGTGCAATGGTAACACATCCAAAAGGGCTAACAAAGTTTGGAAGGCAGGCGATTCCAAAGTTGGAACAGCACCGTATTGTGGTAGATATTTCTCATGCCAGTGAGCCGTTATTTTACGATGTGGCTGAGATTGCAAACAGGCCATTGGTAGCCAGTCATTCCAATGCCAAAGCAGTATGCAATCACCCTCGCAATTTAACAAATGAACAAGTTCAAATCATAAAACAAAGCGGGGGACTCATCGGACTGAATTTTCATCCTCCTTTTTTAAAAGAAGATGGCATTGCAACAGTAGATGATTTGATTGCTCATACAGAGCATTTTTTATCTTTGGATACTCAAGATAGTTTGGCAATCGGCAGCGATTTTGACGGAGCAGATTTACCCCGAGGGATTTGCGGAATCGAAGGAATTTATGCTATTTTCGAGCGTTTTTTGCAATTAGGATACAGTGAAACGCTTTTAAACAAGATTTTTTACACAAATGCACAGAAATTCTTCGTTTCTCTTTGACATTACAGTAGTTCTATTATAAAATAAAAGAGATTAAACAGAATTAGAAAAATTCAAATTACGGAGGGAATTACCTTGAATTATAAATGCACAAGGAATCAAAACAGTCAGGTAACTGCCGCACAGGCAATTGTACAGGGAATTGCAAAAGACGGTGGTTTATTTGTTCCGGAAACATTACCGCAATATACCCACAAAGATTTTGTAGAGATGCAAAACGGTACTTATATTGACAGAGCAGTTAAAGTTTTGTCTGATTTTTTGCCTGAATTTACAAAAGAGGAAATTAAAGAATGTGTTTCTGCTGCATATGCAGAGGAAAAGTTCTCCGGCGGAAATCCGGCTCCTATTTCTGTGGTACATTCTGATAAAGCAGATATGAACATTTTGGAACTATGGCATGGTCCTACCTGTGCGTTTAAAGACATGGCGTTACAGTTACTGCCTCATTTATTGACTCACTCATTGAAAATTACAAAGTGTGATAAGACAGCGGTTATTTTGGTAGCAACTTCAGGCGATACAGGAAAAGCGGCTTTGGAAGGTTTCAAGGATGTTGACCATACCAAAATGCTTGTATTCTATCCTGAAAACGGCGTAAGCCCTATGCAAAAACGTCAAATGAATACACAGGAAGGCAATAATGTCAGCGTATGCGCCATTGAAGGTAATTTTGATGATGCACAGACAGGCGTGAAAAAGATTTTTGTGAATGAAGAAATCTGCAAAAAATTAGAAGAAAACGGCATGACCTTCTCCAGTGCAAACTCCATTAACTGGGGCAGATTGTTACCTCAAATCGTGTATTATTTTTCTGCTTATTGTGACCTTCTGAAAGCAGGTACCATTAAAGAAGAAGGCGATAAAATCAATGTGGTGGTTCCCACCGGTAACTTTGGCAATATTTTGGCAGCGTATTATGCGAAAAAAATGGGTCTGCCAATCCATAAATTAATTTGCGCTTCCAACTCCAACAATGTATTAACCGAGTTTTTAAAAACAGGTGTATACAATCGCAACCGTGAGTTCCATGCAACGATTTCTCCGTCTATGGATATTTTGATTTCCAGCAACTTGGAGCGTTTGCTGTTTGATGTAACCGGTCATAACACAGAGAAAGTAGCGGGATGGATGAAAGAATTATCCGAAACAGGACGCTACCAAGTGGATGCTGAGACTTTAGCTGCAATCCAGGAAGTATTTGCTGCCGATTATTGCGATGATAAGACAACAGAAGAAACCATTGCAGAAGTTTATGAATCTACTCATTATTTATGCGATACACACACTGCGGTTGCTGTAAATGCTTACGAGCAATATTTACAAGAAACAAAAGACGACACTCCTACTGTTGTTGTATCCACAGCCAGCCCGTATAAATTTACAGATTCTGTTTTAAAAGCTGTTTCCAAACATTATGATGCAGCTATGGATGAGTTTGCAAAGGTTCAGCAGTTATCAAAAGAAACCGGTACTGAAATTCCGGCTCCGATTGCTGCATTGGAAAGCAAAACAGTTCGTTTTCAAAATGTTTGCACACCGCAAACCATGAGCGATGAATTGCTGAAATTGTTAAACTTACAATAAAGCGGATGAATTGAAAAGAGGCTTTCATGTCACTGTTTGTTATTGCGGATTTACATCTTTCATTTGGATGTAATAAACCTATGGATGTTTTTCCGGGCTGGAAAGACTATACACAGCGATTGGAACAAAATTGGCGCAGCTTGGTAAAAGAATCGGATACAGTTGTCATTGCGGGAGACATTTCTTGGGCAATGAAGCTGGAGGAAACGGAACAGGATTTTGCATTTATCCATCGTCTGCCCGGACAAAAAATTTTAATGAAGGGCAACCATGACTATTGGTGGTCCACCAAAAGTAAAATAGAACGTTTTTTACAGGAAAAAGGTTTTACTTCCATGAAGGTATTACATAATAATGCTTATATTGTAGAAAATGTTGCTGTTTGCGGAACCCGAGGCTGGCTTTACAATTCCGAGACAGAAGAAGATGTAAAGATTGTCAACAGAGAAGTAGGGCGTTTGGTGGCATCTTTGGATGACGCGGTCAGGCAAGATGCTCAGGCACAGCCGATTGTATTTTTGCATTATCCACCGGTATATGGAAACATGGCTTGCGCGGGAATTTTGGATGTACTGGAAACACGGCATATTGAACAATGCTATTTTGGGCATATTCATGGCAACCAAGCCTCAAAAAAAGCGGTACGAGGAAATTATCATGGAATCAAAATGCATTTGATTTCTTGTGATTACGTAAATTTTATGCCGATTTTGGTCAAATAAATTGTATATGGAAACATATTTATTTTATGTTATAAATTGCAATGAAAAATTTTTTATGTTATAATTAATAAGATATTTGCGATTTAGCAGGAGGAAGTATAAATTATGAACCTGAAGTCTTGTAACAAAGTTGAGACAAACCGTTATCAATTAGAAGTTGAAGTAGATGAACAATCATTTAACGACGCGTTAAATAGAACATACCATAAAGAAATTAAAAAAATCTCTTTGCCTGGCTTCCGTAAAGGTAAAGCTCCCAGATCTTTCGTTGAAAAATATTACGGCGAGCAAGTATTCTACGAAGGTGCTGTGAATGATATTTTCCCAGTTGCTTTTGAAGAAGCTGTAAAAGAATCTAAATTAGACGTAATTACAGACAACAACGATTTTGAAATTGTTGAAATTGGTAAACAAGGTTTTACTTTTAAAATTTCCGTTATTACAAAACCGGAAGTAAATATTGCAAACTACAAAGGTCTAAAAATCGAACCAAAAGATCCGGAAGTAAAAGAGGAAGATATTGATGCTGAAATCAATAAAACTTTAGACCGTTATTCTCGTATGGTAACTATGGATAAAGCAGCTGAAAATGATGACATTGTTGTTATGGATTTTGAAGGCTCCATTGATGGTGTTCCGTTTGAAGGCGGCGCTGCTGAAAACTATAGCCTAACACTTGGAACAAAAATGTTTATCCCTGGCTTTGAAGATCAATTGTTGGGCCACAAAGCCGGCGATGAAGTAGATGTAAACGTTTCTTTCCCGGAAGATTACCATGCGGCAGAATTGGCTGGCAAACCTGCTCTGTTTAAAGTAAAAATTCATGAAATCAAAGGTAAAGAAACACCTGCATTTGATGATGAGTTTGTAAAAGATATCAGCGAATTTGATACTGTTGCAGAGTATAGAGAAGATGTAAGAAAGAAATTAGACGCAAAAGCACATGCAGACGTTGCTGCAGACATTGATAACCAATTGATGGAGCAACTAAATGACTTATTGGAAGCTGAAATTCCAGAGGCTATGATTGAACTTCAAATTGATGAAGAGCTTCGTGCATTTAACTTCCGTTTACAGTCTCAAGGCTTAAAGTTAGAAACATACATGCAATTGACCGGTACAAATCCAAAATCTTTGCGTGAACAATTCAGAGAACAGGCAGAACGTCAAGTGAAAATTCGTTTGGCTCTTGAAAAAATCGGTCAGTTAGAAAATATTACTGCTTCTGATGAAGAAATTGAAGAAGAGTATAAAAATCTTTCCGAGCTGTACAAAACAGATATTGATAAAGTAAAAGCAATTATTTCCAGAGAAGGTCAGACAAAAGATATCATTGCAAGAAAAGCAATGAATCTTGTACGTGACGAAGCTGTTGTGGAAGTCAATAAAGACGAAAAGGCTGCAAAACCTGAAAAGACAACAAAATCCACAAAAGCAAAAGCTGCCGATAAAGAGGCTGATGCAGAGAAAGAAGCTGCACCAAAGAAAAAGCCGGCAGCAAAAAAGACAACTACAAAAAAAGCAGCAGATGGTGAAGAAAAACCTGCTGCCAAAAAAACAACAAGAGCAAAAAAGACTGAAACAAAAGACGCTGAATAAGTGTTGTGTTTTCAGCCAATGCTGAACAAATAGAACTGATATATCCATCTGTTTCCTACCATGCAGGGAGGCAGGTGGGTTCTTCATATCAAAAATATTCGACAATTTGCGTGGAGAAATGGTGGTATCATATGAGTTTAGTACCTTACGTTATTGAACAAACAAATCGTGGTGAACGTTCTTACGATATTTTTTCCCGTTTGCTAAATGATAGAATCGTTATGCTGACAGATGAAGTAAATAATACAACAGCCAGCTTAGTGGTTGCACAGCTTCTATATTTGGAAGGTCAGGACCCTACCAAAGATATTCATTTATATATCAATAGTCCGGGCGGTTCCGTAACTGCAGGCATGTCTATTTTTGATACCATGCAATATATTAAATGTGATGTTTCTACCATTTGCATGGGGATGGCTGCAAGCATGGGTGCGTTTCTACTGGCAGCCGGTGCAAAAGGCAAACGCTATACATTGCCAAACAGCACCATTATGATTCATCAGCCAAGCGGCGGTGCACAGGGTCAGGCAACAGACATTATGATTCACGCTGACTATATTGTGAAAACAAAACAAAGACTGAATCAAATTTTGGCTGAAAAAACAGGTCAGCCAATTGAGGTCATTGCCAGAGATACTGAGCGTGATAATTTTATGGATGCAGAAGCTGCACTTGCATACGGCTTGGTTGACAAAATTATTTCTAAATAATAGCTAGGTGGGAGAGAACATATGGCAAACAATGAAGAACTCAATCGCGAAATTTGCTGCTCCTTTTGCGGTAAAGCACAAGATGAGGCACGCAGATTAATTGCGGGTCCGGGTGTTTATATTTGCGATGAGTGTATTGAGCTATGTATGTCTATTTTGGAAGACGAAGCAAACCTGTCTCAGCGCAAACCAAATCATCATAATGAACCTGTCGCAACATTGCTCAAACCAAAAGAAATTAAGGCGTTACTTGATGAATATGTTATTGGCCAAGATGACGCCAAGGTAGCATTATCTGTTGCGGTTTATAACCACTATAAACGTATTTATTACGGTGTGGAAGACGGAGAAATTACAAAAAGTAATGTGCTGCTGCTAGGGCCTACCGGCGTTGGCAAAACTTTGCTTGCTCAAACACTTGCAAAGCTGTTGGATGTACCGTTTGCCATTGCAGACGCAACTACCTTAACAGAAGCCGGCTATGTTGGTGAAGACGTAGAAAATATTTTGCTACGTTTAATTCAGGCGGCAGATTTTGATATTGAAAAAGCAGAACGTGGCATTATTTATATTGATGAGATTGATAAAATTGCCCGTAAATCTGAAAATCCTTCCATTACACGTGATGTAAGCGGCGAGGGTGTTCAACAGGCTTTACTGAAAATTTTGGAGGGAACCGTTTCTAATGTTCCTCCTCAAGGGGGAAGAAAACACCCTCAACAAGAATTTTTGCAAATTGATACCAAGAACATTTTGTTTATTTGCGGCGGTGCATTTGACGGTCTTGAAAAAATTATTGAGAAAAGAACCTCAAATTCTACCTTAGGTTTTCAAACAGAGGAGACAGAAAAGCAAGAAATAAATGAAAATGAATGGTATAAAAATGTAATTCCTCATGACCTTGTTGTGTATGGAATTATACCGGAATTGGTTGGTCGTCTGCCTGTTATCGCTTCTTTAGACGGGCTGGATGAAAAAGCGTTGGTTCGTATTTTATCCGAGCCTAAAAACTGCTTGGTAAACCAATATAAAAAGTTATTTGCGTTGGATAAAGTAGATCTTGAATTCCAACCGGAAGCTTTAACCGCAATTGCGAAAAAGACAATTGAGAGAAAAATTGGCGCAAGAGGACTGCGTTCCATTATGGAAGAACATCTCAATAACCTGATGTACGAAGTACCTTCAGATTATACGGTAGAGAAAGTGCTCATTACGCCAGATGTGATTAATAAAGGTGAACCACCGGAGATTGTGTATAATAAAGACCGCAAACCTGTGCAAATTAAATTGCCTCAACCGAAAAAAAGCGGTCATAAAAATACAGCATCTTAATCAACAACATTTGGCTGTTGCACTGAGAGTATTCACACTCTCTGCTTTGCAACAGCCTTTTCTCTTTCAAAATAGACGCATCTGTGTTAAAATTCCTTTATGATTTCCTATGAATTTCCTATATTATGCACACAGGTGCAGGAGGAGAGATAGATAATGACAACCAAATTAGATGAAACTTTGACAATAGATCAACCGCAAAAAGAATTTATGGAACAGCTGGTAATGCCTGTGATTGCATTGCGAGGTCTTGTAGTATTTCCGGGTATGTCTGTTCAATTTGATGTGGGAAGAAAGAAGTCCATTTTGGCAGTAAACCAAGCAATGGACATCAATCAAACTGTTTTTTTGGTGGCCCAAAAAGATTTGGAAACCAGCGACCCAAAGCAGGAGCATTTGCATAAAGTTGGCGTTATTGCGAAAATCAAACAAGTATTTCGTAATACAGAAGACGGTCTGCGCCTTTTTGTGGAGGGAATACGCCGTGCGGAACTGCTGGATATTATGCAGGACACACCTTTTTTATTAGGTGATTTGGCTTTGATTGATGAAGTGGAATCCGCCCAAACACACCGTTCTCAAGCTTTGGTTCGCCGTATGAAAACGGTGTTTGAACAATATATTCAAAACTATAAAAGTGTTCCTCCGGATATCATTATGAATGTGATTAAGCTGAAAGAAAGTGGTGAATTGGCAGACTATATTGCCGGTAATACTGCACTGGATTCAGAGTTAAAACAGGAGGTTCTGGAAACTTTAAATGCAGATCAGCGTTTGGAATTTCTGATTGATATTTTGCAGGATGAAATTAAGATTCTGGAGATAGAAAATATCATCAGCTCCAAGGCCAAAGAGCAAATGGACCAAAATCAACGTGAGTACTATTTGAGGGAGCAAATACGAGCAATTTACAATGAATTGGGAGAAGATGAATCTCCCGAAGAAGAGCACGAATCTTTTAAGCAACGTATTTTGGCTCTGCATCTTCCCGAAAAGCAGGAACAGAAACTGTTGAAGGAATGCGACCGTTTGGCAAAAATGCCATCAGGTTCTCATGAGGGAAGTGTGGTTCGCAATTATTTGGAAACTTGTTTGGAATTGCCTTGGAATCAATCAGGTAAGGCTGTCATCAATCTGAATAAAGTTGAAAAAGTACTAAATAAAGAACACTATGGTTTAACCAAAGTAAAAGAGCGTATCTTGGAATCCTTGGCTGTACGTAAATTAAACCCTCATATGAACGGACAAGTCATTTGTCTGGTGGGTCCTCCCGGTGTGGGTAAGAGTTCCATTGCAAAATCCATTGCACATGCAATCGGTTTGGAATTCGAGCGTATTTCATTGGGCGGCGTACGTGATGAATCCGAGATTGTGGGACATCGCAAAACATATGTAGGTTCTATGCCGGGACGTATTATTTCTGCTGTGAAACAGGCGGGAATCAATAATCCTGTGATTCTGTTGGATGAAATTGATAAACTTTGCAAAGATTTCAGAGGAGACCCTGCTTCCGCTTTGCTGGAAGTTCTGGATATGGAACAGAACAGTACGTTTACAGACCATTACATAGATATGCCGTTTGATTTGAGCAATGTTATCTTTATTACAACAGCGAACGATGCCAGCACCATTCCTGCGCCTTTGTTTGACCGTATGGATGTGATTTCATTATCCAGTTATACACATGAGGAAAAATTCCACATTGCAACAAAACATTTGATTCCAAAACAGTTAGAAAAACACGGCATTGCAGCGAAACAACTGAAAATAACACCGGCGGCAGTTCATGCCATCATCGACAATTATACAAAAGAGGCCGGCGTACGTGGTCTGGAACGCAGAATTGCAGACATTTGCAGAAAATGTGCGAAAAGTGTTGTGGAACATCCGGAGAAAAAAATCACAGTCAATGACAAGCAACTGGAAGAGTATCTCGGCCCTAAAAAATATAAAAAAGACGACGTTGCTAAGACTGACGAAATTGGATTAGTGAACGGTCTTGCTTGGACAAGCGTTGGCGGAGAGATACTTCCCATTGAAGTAGTAGCCCTTGACGGAACAGGTAAAATAGAACTGACGGGTAACTTAGGGAATGTAATGAAGGAATCTGCCAAAACCGCAGTCAGCTGTGTACGCAGCCGTGCAGATAAATTAGGAATTATGCGTGAATTTTATAAACGTAAAGACATTCATATTCATGCACCTGAAGGAGCAATTCCAAAGGATGGCCCTTCAGCCGGTATTGCTATGGCTACGGTTATCACTTCTGCCTTGACCAGTATTCCTGTTTGTCATGACGTTGCTATGACAGGCGAAATTACATTACAGGGCAGAGTTCTTCCAATCGGCGGTTTAAAAGAAAAAACAATGGCAGCATACCGTGCAGGCATGAAACGTGTGATTATTCCTGCCGATAATGTAGCTGATTTGGCAGATGTAGACCAAGTGGTAAAAGATTCCATAGAATTTTTCCCTGTCAGAAAGATTGACGAGGTATTGGAACTTGCACTTACACGCAAGCCAACGCCAAGGGAGAGCCTGTTTGACGATGCGGATTGCCAATACTTAGAGCATGATGCCAATCAATTGATGCTTCCCAGCATTTAAACATCAACAGGAGGGTATGCATGAAGTTTGAAGATGCTTTTTTTGAATTTGCTGCGGGTAAATTAAATCAATTACCTCCATCGGATGTTCCGGAGATTGTGTTTTCCGGAAAATCAAACGTGGGTAAATCTTCTTTGATTAATAAAATTTTAAATCGTAAATCTTTGGCACGCGTCAGCGCTACGCCGGGAAAGACGGGAACCATTAACTTTTACAGTTTAAAAGAATGCCGTTTGGTAGACTTGCCGGGCTACGGTTATGCAAAAGTATCCCATGCGGAAAAATTACGTTGGGCTGAATTGGTAGAAGGATATTTGGCATCTGACCGAAATATTCAATTTGTGGTACAAATTATAGATATTCGCCATAAGCCAACGGAGAATGATTTACATATGATTGAGTTTTTGATGGAATCTCGTTTTCCGTTTGCGGTAGTTGTAACCAAAAGCGATAAACTGAACAAAACACAGCGTGCAAAACAATTGGCATATTTTGACGAGTTGTTCCGTGATGAAAACGGTGAAAGTTTGGTGCATTATATTCCGTTTTCTTCTGTTAATGGAGAGGGAGTTGACGTTATGAAACAAATCATTCAGTCAATTGCACAGGCACACACAGCACAGCTTCAGGCGCAGGCACAGCAGGAGTAAGGAAAGAAAGGGGAAAAACCGATGTTTGTTTCGGATTGTTTGAATGTCAATGAAAAAGGACATTTGACCATTGGCGGATGCGATACGGTATTACTGGCGCAGGAATTTTCTACACCGTTATTTGTAATGGATGAAGATGCGATACGCAGAACCTGCCGTATGTACCAAAATTCTTTGAATGAGTATTATCAGGGAAGAGGTATGGTGCTATATGCCAGCAAAGCGTTCAGCTGTAAAGAAATGTGCCGTATCATCAAAGATGAGGGTATTGGACTGGATGTCGTTTCCGGAGGAGAGCTTTATACATCACTTGAAGCCGGATTTCCTGCACAGCGCATCCATTTTCATGGGAACAATAAAACGGAAGAGGAAATTTGTTTTGCCTTAGAAAATAATGTAGGGCATTTTGTGGTAGATAATTTTTTTGAATTAGAAACTCTGGATAGATTGGCAGCCCAACAAAATAAAGTTGCAGATATTTCACTACGTATCAAACCGGGGATTGAAGCGCATACTCATGAAGCGGTTATGACGGGACAGATTGATTCGAAATTTGGTTTTGCACTGGAAACGGGCGAGGCAATGGAAGCGGTAAAATTTGCAACAAAATTCCGTCATGTCAGATTAAAGGGAATGCATAACCATATTGGTTCTCAAATATTTGACATTGAACCATTTAAAAGCGCAGCAAAAGTGATGTTGAAATTTATGAATCAAATCCGTATAGAAACAGGGATTGTCATAGAAGAATTAAATCTTGGCGGCGGATTTGGTATCAAGTATGTAGATAGTGATAAACCTGTTCCGTACGGTGATTATATGAAAGAAATCTCACATGTGGTTTATCAAACATGTGAAACACTTGATTTTCCTGTTCCGTATATTTTTATGGAACCAGGACGTTCTATCGTAGGGGAAGCAGGCATTACATTGTATCGTGTAGGTGGAATCAAAGAAATTCCCAATATACGTACCTATGTATCCGTAGACGGCGGTATGACGGATAATCCCAGATATGCCTTATATCAATCGGAATACAGCGTTGTCGTGGCAAATAAAGCAAACGAGCCGGCTGTAAAAAAGGTAACCATTGCAGGAAGATGCTGCGAAAGCGGAGACTTAATTCAGGAAAACACCATGATACAGGATGTGGAAGTAGGAGATACCTTAGCGGTATTATCTACAGGCGCCTACAACTATTCTATGGCTTCCAATTACAATCGCATTGGTAAACCTGCTGTTGTTATGGTACGAAACGGAGAACCGAGAATTGTTGTAAAACGCGAAACATACGCCGATTTGGTTCGCAACGATATATAACAAATTGCTTGTATATTTACTTTTTCACTTTTATGTGCTAAAATTGTAATTAATGAAAGTGAAAGGACGGATTGGTATGAATTCAAAAGTAAAAAGCGATAGTGTCGATTTTTTATTCCGTTCCATCCTCAAACTGAAAACAGTAGAGGAATGCTACGATTTTTTTGAAGACCTATGCACAGTACCTGAAATTAAGGCCATGTCTCAGCGTTTGGAAGTAGCGCATATGCTGAGCAATAACTGTGTTTACAGTGATATAGTAGCAAAAACAGGCGCTTCCACAGCAACAATCAGTAGAGTGAATCGCTCTCTTAACTATGGCTGTGACGGATATGAATTGGTATTTGGAAGATTGCAAGAGGAAGAAGAGGCGACATCATGAGTAATTATACAGCCTTTGCAGAGTTTTATGACCAATTGACAGACAATGTAGATTATAAAAAACGTGCTGAATATTTCTGCAAACTTTTGGAGCGTCATGGTCATACTATGGGGCTAACCTTAGATTTGGCTTGCGGAACAGGAAGCCTGACAATAGAACTGGCAAAACGAGGCGTCGATGTGTATGGCATTGATGCCTCTCCGTCTATGCTGACCATTGCACAGGAAAAAGCAGCAGAGGCCAATACACCAATTTTATTTTTGTGTCAGCGTATGGAAGAATTGGACCTGTTCGGAACCGTTGATACTGTGCTCTGTACTTTGGATAGTGTTAACCATTTAACAGAAGAAAAAGATATCTTGCAGGCATTTCAGCGTGTAGCACTTTTTTTGGATCCAAACGGTTATTTTGTGTTTGATGTGAACACGCCGTACAAGCATAGACATGTATTAGAGAATAACACATTTCTTTATGATACTGAAAATGTGTATTGCGTATGGCAGAACACATTGGATGAAGAAACAGGAATGGTAGAAATCAATCTGGATTTTTTTGCACGCCAGGAAGGCGATATGTACAGACGCTCAAACGAGTGTTTTTACGAGCGTCCTTATGATTCTGCTGAAATTAAGATTCTGCTTGAAAGAGCAGGCATGGAACTAGTGACTATATACGATGATATGACCTTTTCACCGGCTTCTCCTGAAAATGAGCGCTGGGTGGTAGTGGCCAAAAAGATGAGAGAAGAAACTGATAGAAGAGGTGCTTGATATGAACAAAATTATGAGATGTATTACATCTGACGGAAGTATTATGGCAGCTGCAATTGACTCCAGCGATATTGTTCACATTGCTCAAAATATTCATAAAACCAGTCCCGTAGCAACAGCGGCATTAGGACGTTTGTTGACTGCATCTTCAATTATGGGTACTATGCTCAAACAGAAAAATGCCACAGTAACATTAAAAATAAATGGCGGAGGGCCATTGGGAACCTTGGTTGCAATTTCTGACAGTAAAGGAAATTGCCGTGGTAATGTTACCAATCCTGAAGTAAGTTTACCTTTAAAGGACAACGGTAAGCTTGATGTTGGAGGAGCAGTAGGCAAGGATGGATTATTACTTGTCATTCGTGATTATGGCGAAGGAGAGCCTTATATGGGCCAAATTGAACTGGTATCGGGAGAAATTGCAGAAGACATTACAAATTATTTTGCAACCAGTGAACAAATTCCAACTGTATGCGCTTTAGGGGTACTGCTGGACAAGGATGACCATAAAGTTCTGCTAGCGGGAGGATTGCTGATTCAGGCGCTTCCGGGAGCGGATGATGCCGCCTTAGAGAAGCTGGAGAAGAATGTCATGGAATTGCCTTCTGTGACCACTATGCTTGCACAGGGATTGTCTATTGAAGATATTTGCCGCAAAGCTTTGTCTGGTTTTGATGTGGAGATATTGGACGAATATGAAGTAAACTATGCTTGCCCATGCAGCAAAGAGCGTGTAAAACGTGCACTAACAAGCCTTCCTGCCGATGAGATTTTACAAATTGCAAATGAAGAAGGCAAAATGGAAGCAAAGTGTCAATATTGCGGACGTATGTATGAAATTGGTAAATCTGAATTAGAAGAACTGGCAGCTTCTGCCCAAAAAGAGAAGAACGAAGAAATGTAATTGTTTGTAGAAAAATAAATAAAAAGTTTTGGAAAAAGTGTTGACATATTTTCTAAAAAATGATATTATATAACACGTCGCCGGGCAAACCGGTTGACGAAATGGGAGCATAGCTCAGCTGGGAGAGCATCTGCCTTACAAGCAGAGGGTCACAGGTT